>OMNQ01000481.1_pt1 | contig 12937 bp, 11 predicted proteins | sample 1673871 | NCBI WGS metagenome assembly OMNQ01 (sample SAMEA103958130, study PRJEB25191) | human gut metagenome | biome: human-associated habitat [ENVO:00009003]; feature: intestine environment [ENVO:2100002]; material: feces | place: Germany | collected 2013/2015
AGAACGGCCGCAAGGTCATCAATGCTCGCCGTGCAAAGGGCCGCAAGAGCCTGACCGTCTGATCCAGCTGCGTTGAGCAATGGGTCCGGCGCAGAATTGAACATGCGCACAAAAGGCCGCTGATATCGAATTGGCGGTCTTCTTTTTTATTTTCGCGCGGTTTGACTAAAAAATATTCCGAAGATTTGGCACAAAAAACGTCCGGACAGGCTTTTCATGTCGGCGTTTTTTTGCTATACTGATTTTGAACTTTGCCTTTTGGGCAGAGTACCTGATTTTACCAGAAAAGGAGGCGCCGAAGGAGTGCGCTATCGTCCCATTCGCCGCAACAGCGAATATGGCCGCGTGTATGCCCGCGGCAAGTCCTATGTGAACCCGGCGCTGGTGCTGTACGTCCTCAAGACCCGCGGCAAAAAGACCCGCGTGGGCCTGACGGCCACCAAAAAGATCGGCCATGCCGTGCAGCGCAACCGCGCCCGCCGCGTGATGAAGGCGGCCATCGACGAGCATCTGGACTACAACATCGGCGGCTACGACCTCGTGTTTGTGGCGCGGGGCATCACCCCGCACCTCAAGAGCTGGCAGCTCAGCGAAGTGGTGGCCAAACTCTTTGCACAGGCCGGTCTGCCGGACAAGGCCAAACAGCCGGGAGCCAAGCCCTCGGCCACCGTTCCGCCGGCTCAGAAGCCGGCCCCGCAGGAATGAGCCTTTCGCAGGGATGCCGGAACGCGCTCTGCGCGCCCATCCGATTTTACCAGCGCTTCATCAGCCCCGGCCTTGGGCGCAACTGCCGCTTTTCGCCCTCGTGCAGCCAGTACACGCTGGAGGCCATCCAGACCCATGGCTGCCTGAAAGGGCTGCTGCTGGGCACGGCCCGCATCGCCCGGTGCAATCCGCTGGGCCGCTGGGGATACGACCCCGTCCCCCCGAAGGGAAGGTGGGTCAGCCCGGAGCGGAAGCTCTCGGCCGCACGGCTCTTCCGGGCCAGACGGAGCCATCGCTCCTGAAAAACCGTCGCGCTTTTTCAGCCAGCACGGCCTGGCGGGCAAAGCGAGACGGAGAGGTTTGCTTCTTGTGACGCACCGAACTGTGGGCGGTGTGTCCTTCTCATAAAAAATTTATCGTCCCGCGCCACAGGCGGGGCAGAATGGACGAAGATATGAATCCTTTATACATCCTCGGCTGGCCTCTCGGCTATGTAATGGAGTGGATCTACAAGCTGATCCCGAACTATGGCTGGGACATCATCCTGTTCACCCTGCTGATCACGCTCGTCAAGATCCCGCTGCAGATCAACCAGCAGAAGAGCATGGCCCGGATGTCCGCCTACCAGCCTCTGGTCGCCGACATCCAGAAGAAGTACCGTGACAAGCCCGACAAGCAGCAGGAAGAGCTGATGAAGCTGCAGGAGCAGGGCTACAAGCCCACCGCAGGCTGTATGCCCATGCTGGTCAACTTCCTGGTCATGTTCGGCGTCATCGAGGTCGTGTACCGCCCGCTGCAGCGCATCTTCCACATCGGTGCCGATGCCCTGACCGCTGCCGGTGAGGCCCTGACGACCCTTGGCATCAGCTTCACCACCGTGACCCGCGACACCAACATCATCGCGCAGGTCATTGCGGGCGAGAGCACCGTCACCAGCTGCTTCACCCCGGACCAGGTCAGCACCATCACCGAGTTCGGCCAGCACATGGATTTCTTCGGCATCGACCTGACCCGTGTGCCCCAGTACAGCCTGGCCGCAGAGAACCTGCCCCTGCTGATCTTCCCCGTCCTGGCCATCGTGACCATGTTTATCTCCACCCACATCAGCATGAAGGCCTCCGGCCAGCAGATGCAGGGCAGCATGAAGCTGACCATGTATATGATGCCGCTGATGTATCTGTTCTTCTGCTTCACGGTCCCTTGCGCATTCTCCCTGTACTATGTCGTCTCCAACATCCTCATGACTGTGCAGAGCATCATCATGAAGAAGATCTACGACCCCGAAAAGGTGAAGGCTGAAGTTCTGGCGGAGATGGAAGCCCGCAAAAAGGAGCAGAAGCGCGGTGTGAAGAGCACCACCATCAAGGTCACGGACGAGAAGACCGGCAAGACGGTCGAGAAAAATATCTCCGCCAGCGAGATGAACAAGCGCCGCTTGGAGTATGCCCGCCAACTGGACGCAGAGCGCTACAAGGACGAGCGCACCGTTCCGCTGAGTGAGCTGAACAAGAAAGAGGAGGAATAACGGTTATGATCCGTACTCAGGAAGCAACCGGCAAGACGGTTGATGAAGCCCGCGCAAAGGCCTGCGCCCTGCTGGGTGTGCAGGCTGAGGATATGAATGTGAGCTACGAAGTGCTGGAAATGCCGCAGAAGACGGGATTCTTGGGCCTGAAACTGACCCCCGCCAAGGTGCGGGTCAGCGTGGAAGAACCCGATGCACCCAAGACTCCGGAGGCACCCGCCGCCGCAGAAGCACCGGCACCGGCTCCCGTGGAGGAGAAGGTGGAAGCGCCCGCCGCACCCGCTGCGGAGGAAGCTGCTCCGGCCGAGGAACCCAAGGCTGAGGAGGTCGCACCGGTTGCAGAGGCTGCTCCCGCAGAGGAAGCCGAAGAGGTGGAAGTGCCCATCAACATCGAAGAGAACAGCAAGGTCAAGGCCGCTGTGGAATACCTGCAGGAAGTCATCACCCGGATGGGCGTCAATGACGTGACCTTCAGCGCCGTGCAGAAGGGCGAAGCCACCATCATCCGTCTGGATGGCGAGAAGCTGGGTGCCCTCATCGGCCGCCGCGGCGAGACCATGGAGAGCCTGTCCTATCTGGCAAGCCTGGTGGCCAACCGTCTGGAAGGCGATTACATCAAGCTGGGTCTGGATGTGGCCGGGTATCGCGACAAGCGCGAGAGTGACCTGACCGCTCTGGCGCAGCGCATCGGTGCCAAGGTCCGCAAGACCGGCCGCAGCTTTGCCATGGAGCCGATGAACCCCTACGAGCGCCGCATCATCCACTCTGCCATCGGCAAGATGGAGGGCGTCCGCAGCGAGAGCAAGGGCGAAGGCCGTGACCGCCGTGTGGTCATCTACTCCACGGCACCCGATGCCCAGACCGACAACACCTACGGCGAGCGCCGCCCGCGCGGCAACGGCCGCCGGAACGGTGGAAACCGGAATGGCGGCTATCGCGGGAACCGGAATGGCGACCGCAATGGCAGCAATCGCGGCGGCTACCGCAGCGGACCTCGCCCGGCAGGCAGCCGCGGCGGCCGCGGCTCCAGTGTGCCGGAGCGCACCTATGCGCCCCGCGACGCGGAGGATGCAGCACCCGTAGCACCCAAACGCACCGAGCGCGTGGACGATTTCGCCGATTTCAGCTTCGGCAAGATCGAGATCTGATCGCTGAGTTTTGAACCATGCTGCCCCTTTCTGGTGGAAAACTGCCGGGGAGGGGCAGCTTTTGTTTTGCACACAGGCCGCCTGCGAAGAAAAACTTCCCTTTTTCGTCGGTTCGTGGTACAATAAATTTTGATTCAAACCAGCGGGAGGGGACACAGATGCAGGATTCGACCATTGCAGCCATTGCAACAGCACCGGGGGCTGGCGGCATTGCCGTAGTGCGCCTTTCGGGGCCGGAGAGCTACGCCGTGGCGGCGCGGGTGTTCCGCCCCGCGAACCCGGACCGGACTGTGGCCGGGGCCAAGGGCTACACCGCCCTGTTCGGAACATTTCTGGAAGGGGAGGATGCCTTCGATGAGGGGGTCGCCCTCTTTTTCCGGGCACCCCACAGCTACACCGGCGAGGACGTGGTGGAGCTGAGCTGCCACGGCGGCAGCGCTGTGGCCCGGCGGCTGGTGGAAAGCTGCATCGAGGCCGGGGCTGCGCCTGCTGCGCCGGGCGAATACACCCGCCGCGCCTTCCTGAACGGCAAGCTCAGCCTGACCCAGGCCGAGGCCGTCATGGATCTGGTGTCTGCGGATGGCAGACAGGGGGCCGCGCTGGCCAATGCTTCGCTGGGCGGGGCGCTGGCCAGAAAGATCGCCGCCGAAAAAGAGGCCCTGACCAGTCTGCAGGCCCATCTGGCTGCGTGGGTGGATTTCCCGGAGGAAGATGTGCCGGAGCTGGACGAGACCCATCTGCAAGCCGTGCTGGGCAGCGTGAAGGACGAGCTGGATGTCCTCATCCGGAACTACGATGCCGGGGCCGTTCTGCGCGAAGGCGTGGACTGTGCCATCGTGGGCCGACCCAATGCGGGAAAATCCACCCTGCTGAACCTGCTGGCCGGGTTCGACCGGGCCATCGTGACCCCGGTGGCGGGCACGACCCGCGACGTGGTGGAACAGGCCGTCCGGCTGGGCGACATCCGGCTGAACCTCTTCGACACCGCCGGACTGCGAGATACCGAAGACGTCATCGAGGCCGAGGGCATCCGCCGCAGCTGGAAGAAGCTGGACGAGGCCGGGCTGGTGCTGGCCGTCTTTGACGGTTCGGAGCCGCTGACGCGGGAGGACCTTGCGCTGGCCCGGAAGTGTGCGGGCCGCCCGGCCATTGCCCTCATCAACAAGGAGGACAAGCCGACCCGGTTCGACGCGGAGGTCATCGCGCCCTATTTCGCGATGGTGCTGCCGGTCTGCTGCCAGGAGGAGGGGGCACGGAATCTCATCGCCTCGGCGGTGGCGCGGCTGCTGGGCACGAACCAGATCGACCCCCACGCTGCCAGCCTTTCGGGGCAGCGGCAGCTTGCCGCTGCTACCCGTGCGCGGGAAGCGGTCGCCGGTGCGCTGGAGGCCGCAGCGGGCGGGTTCGGGCTGGATGCCGTATCGGTCTGCGTGGACGATGCACTGGATGCCCTGTGTGACCTGACCGGCGAAAATGCGTCGGAAGCGGTCATCAACGAAGTATTTGAACGATTTTGTGTGGGAAAGTAAAAATGAACCATTTAGGAGATTATGACGTCATTGTGATCGGCGCAGGCCATGCGGGCATTGAAGCGGCCCATGCGGCTGCGACGCTGGGCGCAAAGACGGCGGTGTTCACCATGAGCCTGGATGCCATCGGCAATATGCCCTGCAATCCCAGCATTGGTGGGACTGCAAAAGGAACGCTGGTACGTGAATTGGACGCCCTTGGCGGCGTGATGGGCCTGGCGGCGGACGCCACCTATCTGCAGAGCCGGATGCTGAACAAGGGCAAGGGCCCGGCGGTCCATGCGCTGCGCGTCCAGACCGACCGCAAGCGCTACCACGAATATATGAAACATGCACTGGAATTGACGCCGGGTCTGGCCATCCATCAGGCGGAGGTCGTCTCCATCGAGGTGGAGGACGGCCATGTGAAGGGGGTTGTGACCCAGCTGAACGGCGAGTATGGGGCCAAATGTGTGGTCATCGCCACGGGCACCAACCTCGGCGGCAAGATCTTTGTGGGCGATGCGTGGTATGCCTCCGGCCCGGACGGGATGCACGCCGCCAATGCCCTGACCGAGAGCCTGAAGGCGGCGGGCCTGCCGCTGCGCCGGTTCAAGACCGGCACCCCGGCCCGTGTCCACCGGCGCAGCATCGACTTCTCTCAGCTGGAATGCCAGCCCGGCGACCCGGACCATGAGCTGCAGCCTTTCAGCTTCCTGACCGATGCGCCCATGCATAACAAGGTGGAATGCTGGATCGCCTACACCAACCCGGAGACGCACCGGATCATTCTGGACAACATCCAGCGCAGCCCGCTCTACGGCGGCATGATCGAGGGCGTCGGCCCGCGCTACTGCCCCTCCATCGAGGATAAGGTCGTCCGCTTTGCAGGGAAGGACCGCCACCCCATCTTTGTGGAGCCCTGCGGCGAGAACACCGAGGAGATGTATTTACAAGGTGCTTCCAGCAGCCTGCCGGAAGATGTGCAGAACGCCTTCTACCGGAGCATCAAAGGGTTTGAGAACATCGAGATCATGCGTCCGGCCTACGCCATCGAATACGACTGTGTGGACCCCACCAGTCTGGAAGCAACGCTGGAGAGCAAGAACGTTCGCGGTCTGTACGGTGCGGGGCAGTTCAATGGCACCTCCGGCTACGAGGAAGCGGCTGCGCAGGGGCTGCTGGCCGGCCTGAACGCCGCCCGCAATGCACTGGGCAAAGAACAGCTCATTCTGCCGCGTCATACGAGCTACCTCGGTACGCTGGTGGATGACCTTGTGACCAAGGGCGTCATGGACCCTTACCGCATGATGACCAGCCGCAGCGAATACCGGCTGACCCTGCGGCAGGACAACGCCGACCAGCGCCTGACCCCCATCGGCCGGGACTATGGGTTGGTGCAGGATGACCGCTGGGCCAGATACCAGCACACACAGGCCATTCTGAACGCGGAGCGCCGCCGCCTGCACGAAACGCATCTGCGCACCGCCGACCTGCGGGCCGCGATGGAAGCGGCGGGTCTGGCCCCGGCAGCGGAGGGCGGCATCGCCGAAGAGCTGCTGCGCCGCCCGGAGATCTCCTATCCGCTCCTCGCTGGCGTCATCGGCTGGGGGGAGGAGATCACCCCCATGCTGGCCGAGCGGCTGGAGACGGAGATCAAATATGCGGGCTACATTGCCCGGCAGGATCGGATGATCCGCGACGTGGCCCGCCATGAAAAGACGCTCATCCCGGAGGGTTTCGCCTATGAGGCCTTGACCGGCCTGACGCTGGAAGCCCGCGAGAAGCTGGCGCGCATCCGCCCGAAGAATCTGGGGCAGGCGGGGCGCATCCCCGGCGTGTCGCCCTCGGATGTGGCGCAGCTCAGCATCGCGCTGGCCGCAGGCCCCCGGAAAGATTGAGAGAGAATGCCAGGGCCTCTTCTCCTAAAAGGAGAGTCCACCATGCGCCGACCTACGTGAAGCTCACCGGGGAATGACCCGTCCGAACATGCGAAACACCTGAAACGAAAAGGAACAAACGATGATTGACAAAAACAGACTGGAAGAAAAGTGTTCCACGTGGAACATTGCGCTGACCGGGACCCAGCTCGACCAGCTGGACGCCTTTGCAGAGATTTTGGTGGAGTATAACCAGAAGGTCAACCTGACCGCCATCACCGACCCGGAGGGCATCGAGGACAAGCACTTCCTCGACAGCCTGCTCTTTGCCGCGCAGCCGGAAGTGGCAGGGAAGATGGTGGACGTCGGTGCAGGGGCAGGTTTCCCCGGCATCGTGACCAAGATCTATAAACCGGAACTGGAACTGACCCTGATGGAGCCGACCGGCAAGCGGGTGGAGTTTTTGAAATATGCCTGCGGCCAGCTGGGCCTGACCGGGGTGGAGTTCGCCAAGGAACGCGCTGAGGAAGCAGCCCGCAAGAGCTGGCGGGAACAGTTCGACCTCGCTTCGGCCCGCGCGGTGGCGGCTCTGCCGATACTGGCCGAATACTGCCTGCCGCTGGTCAAGGTCGGCGGCAGCTTTCTGGCAATGAAGGGCGCTTCCGGTGAGGAGGAACTCGCGGCAGCCCGCGGTGCCATCCGGAAGCTGGGCGGCGCGTATCAGGAGACCCGCACCCTGCATCTGCCCGGCGGCGACACCCGCACCCTCATCCTCTGCAAAAAGATTTCGCAAACTCCGACAGCCTACCCCAGAAACGGTGGAAAGATCGCAAAGTCTCCGCTGAAATAACGCAAAACCGCAAGATAAATGCCAAGCCCTGCCGAACGATTCTTCTGGCAGGGCTTTTTGATTTCTGGTACACTGGAACTGCAATGAGTGAATTTTCCACCGTTTCCCGGGAAACAGTGGAAAACTGCGTCACATTTCAGCGAAAGGGGAAAGAATCATGTTTGAATGGAAGAAATCTGCCGGAAAGATCTACACCCTGCCTGTGGAAAGCATCCGCCCCTCGCCGTTTCAGGCTCGGACTGTTTTTGATGAAAAGGAGCTGGCGGGGCTGGCCCAGAGCATCCGGGAAAACGGCCTGCTGCAGCCCATCTCGGTGCGGAAGGTCGAGGGTGGTTACGAGCTGGTGGCAGGGGAGCGGCGGCTCCGTGCCTGCAAGCTGGCCAAGATGGAGACCATCCCGGCCATCCTCTGTGACTGCGGCGACCAGCGGACTGCGGCGCTGGGTCTGCTGGAAAACATCCAGAGGGAAGACCTGAACCCCTTTGAGCAGGCACAGGGGCTGCGGGATGTGATCGCCCTTTGGGACTGCACCCAGGCCGAGGCGGCCAAACGGCTGGGCATGGCACAGCCCACCCTTGCCAACAAGCTGCGGCTGCTGCAGCTGACCACCGACCAAAGGCAGTTCGTGCTGGACAATGGCCTGACCGAGCGCCACGCCCGGGCTGTCCTGCGCCTGCCCGAGAACCGGCGGAGCGAAGCCCTTATCACCATTGCCAAGCGGCGGATGAATGCCCGGCAGACCGACCTGTACATTGAGCAGGTGCTCAATGCCGCCGCCCCGGGCAGACACCGCATCTCCATGGTCAAGGATGTGCGCATCTTTGTCAACACCATCGACCATGCCATCCGGCTGATGACGGACAACGGTGTGCCAGCTACGGCCCACAGGGAAGAGCGGGACGGCTATATCGAATACACGGTGCGCATTCCAACCGCAGCCGCGCAAAGATAAAACGCATCGCAATTTTCACAAAAAATGCAATTCCACAGGGTTTTTACGCAAAATAATCGGGAAACAGGTTCAAAAAGCCGCGCTGATGTGCTATACTAATCTTTAAAGGGGCTTTGCTGGTGGGAAAACAGCGGAGCCCGGCCTCGAATGTTCCACGTGGAACAAATAATTTTCCCGGGAGGAAACAAAGAGCGTGGCTAAAATCGTTGCAATTGCAAACCAAAAAGGCGGCGTGGGCAAGACCACCACAGCCGTGAACCTTTCGTCCTGCGTTGCGGCTCTGGGCAAAAAGACGCTCATCGTCGATCTGGACCCGCAGGGCAATACCACCACCGGTTACGGCATTCCCAAGCGGAGTGTCGATGTGGGTACTTATGAGCTGCTGATCGGTGAGGCGGAGGCAAAGGATGCCATCCGCAAGACCGAGTTCCGCACCGATGTCATCGGTTCCAACACCCGTCTGGCGGGCGCTGGCCTGGAAATGATCGACCTGCCCGGCCGCGAGAGCCGCCTGCGCAAGGCGCTGGCCGAAGTGCAGAAGGACTATGACTTCATCTTCATCGACTGCCCGCCCAGCCTGGACCTGCTGACGCTGAACGGTCTGTGCGCCTGCGACAGTGTGCTGATCCCGATCCAGTGCGAGTATTATGCGCTGGAAGGTCTGTCTGAGCTCATCAGCACCCTGAAGACCATTCGCAAGAAGTACAACCCCTATCTGGACATTGAGGGCGTGGTCTTCACAATGTTCTCCGGCCGCCTGAACCTGACCATGCAGGTCGTGGAGCAGGTCAAAAAGTACTTCGGAGCCAAGGTCTACAAGACCACCATCCCGCGCACCATCCGCATTTCGGAGGCGCCCAGCTACGGCCAACCCATCAATTTCTACGAGCCGAAGGGAAAGGGCAGCGAGGCCTACATGGACCTCGCCATTGAGTTCGTGAAGAACAACCGCCCGCACGAGCCTGCCAAACGACGCGGCAAGGGCAGCAGTGCACCCGCCGAACCGAAAAGTGCGCTGGAAGAAGTAAAGCAGGGGGAAGTATAAGGAGATGGCAAAGAAAAGAGGGGGCCTTGGCCGAGGGCTGGAAAGTCTGTTCGAGGACGTTTCGCCCAGCTTTGAGCCCGACAATGCAAAGATCGAGACCCTGCCGCTGCGGGAGATCGAGCCTGATCCCGACCAGCCCCGCAAGACCTTTGATGACGAGACATTGGCTGAGCTGGCCTCCAGCATCGCTGAACACGGCCTCATCCAGCCCATCGCGGTGCGGCCCAAGGTGTCCGGCGGCTACCTCATCGTGGCAGGCGAGCGCCGCTGGCGGGCCTGCCGGATGGCGGGCCTGACCGAAGCACCGGTCGTCGTGAAGGACGTCACCGACGAGCAGGCCATGGAGATCGCGCTGGTAGAGAACCTGCAGCGCGAAGACCTGGACCCGGTGGAAGAGGCCATGGGCATCCGTGAGCTGATGACCCGCTGCGACCTGACCCAGGAGCAGGCCGCCCGGAAGCTGGGCAAGAGCCGCAGTGCGCTGGCCAACAGCCTGCGCCTGCTGAACCTGCCGGAAAACGTGCTGGAGCTGCTCAAGAGCGGTTTCCTCAACACCGGCCACGCCAAGGTCATCCTGGGCCTGCCCACGCTGGAGCTGCAGGAGCAGGCCGCGCAGATGATCGCCGACCATGAACTGAACGTCCGGCAGGCCGAAGTGCTCTGCAAAAAGCTGGCACGGCCCGCCAAAGGCCCCGTCGAACCGGCCCCCATCGACACGTTGCCGGTGGAGGTGGAGGAGAGCCTGAAAGAGGTGCTGGGCAGCGAAGTCAACGTTGCATACCATGGCGGCAAGGGCAGGCTGACGGTGCATTTCTATTCGGACGAACAGCTCCGGGCCTTTGCAAATCTGCTGGGCCAGTATCAACAATCATGCGATTGAGGGCGGGCTCCCGCCTTTGAACGGCACGGGGACGATGCGCCCCCGCGCGAATGAAATAGAGTAAGGAGAGTAAATCATGCTTGATATCAAATTTGTCCGTGAGAACCCGGACGCGGTCAAGGAAAACATCAAGAAGAAGTTCCAGGACGCCAAGCTTCCCCTCGTGGACGAGGTCGTTGAGAAGGACGCCAAGTACCGTGAGTGCCTGAAGGAGGTCGAATCCCTCAAGGCTGCCCGCAACAAGCTGAGCAAGGCCAACGGCCCGCTGTTCGGCCAGCTGAAGAAGTGCACCGACGAGGCACAGAAGGCTGAGCTGCAAAAGCAGATCGACGCCAACAACGCCGCCGTCAAGGCCGATGCAGACAAGATGGCTGAGCTGGAAGCCGAGGAGGCAACGCTCGCCGCCCGCATCCAGGAGATCATGTACACCATCCCCCAGATGATCGACCCCAGCGTGCCCATCGGCCCCGATGACACCTACAACGTCGAGGCACAGCGCTTCGGCGAACCCGTCGTGCCCGATTTCCCCATCCCGTACCACACCGAGATCATGGAGAGCTTCGACGGCATTGATATGGACGCCGCAGGCCGCGTGGCCGGCAATGGCTTCTACTATCTGCTGGGCAACATCGCCCGCCTGCACGAGGCCGTTCTGGCCTATGCGCGTGACTTCATGATCGACAAGGGCTTTACCTATGTTATCCCGCCCTTCATGATGCACGGCAACGTGGTGCAGGGCGTGATGTCCTTCCCGGAGATGGACGCCATGATGTACAAGATCGAGGGTGAGGACCTGTACCTGATCGGCACCAGCGAGCACACCATGATCGGCCGCTTCATCGACCAGACCATCGACGAGAGCAAGATGCCCCTGACCCTGACCTCCTACAGCCCCTGCTTCCGCAAGGAGAAGGGTGCCCACGGCATCGAGGAGCGCGGCATCTACCGCATCCACCAGTTCGAGAAGCAGGAGATGATCGTGGTCTGCCGCCCCGAGGAGAGCGCCGACTGGTACGAGAAGCTGTGGCAGATGTCCGTGGAGCTGTTCCGCAGCATGGAGATCCCCGTGCGCCAGCTGAACTGCTGCTCCGGCGATCTGGCTGACCTGAAGGTCAAGAGCTGCGATATCGAGGCTTGGAGCCCCCGCCAGCAGAAGTATTTCGAGGTCTGCTCCTGCTCCAATCTGGGCGACGCGCAGGCGCGCCGTCTGGGCATCCGCGTCAAGGGCGCGGACGGCAAGAAGTATCTCGCGCACACGCTCAACAACACGGTGGTTGCGCCGCCGCGTATGCTGATTGCCTTCCTCGAAAACAACCTGCAGGCCGACGGCCGCGTCCGCATTCCGGAAGCGCTGCGGATGTACATGGGCGGGAAGGAATATATCGGCTGATTGGGCTGAAGGGAAAATTGCAAAGGGACGGGTGCAGGGGGGATGCAATGCTCCTTGCCCCCGTTTTTTCTTTTCCCCGCGCCCTTCTTTTCCGCCGCCCGCCCGCATACCATCCATCAGCCGAATCAACGGGCAAGGAGGCGGACAAACATGAAACTTCCCAAACTTCCGAAACTTCCATCCCTCAAATCCCTTCATCTCCCCAGCCGCATCACGATGGAACGGCTGCTCATTGTCTCTGCGGCGGCGCTTGTAGTCGTCCTCGCCGTCCGCGGCGGACAGCAGACCCAAACCGCCATGCAGCAGACCGACTTCACCCCCGATGTCAGCACCCAAACCATCGCGGACGCATCGCCGGATGTCGAAGTGACCTCTACCGTCTGCTGGTATGAGGACGGCGAGGGGTATCTCGTGCCGGTCACGCGCCAGATTCCGCTGCAGGACGGCGTGGCGAAGGCGACGCTGAGCCTGATGGTGAAGTCGTCGGAAAATGACCTCGCGGCGGCGCGCATGGGGCTGCGGAACGTTATTCCAGAGGGCGTGACGTTCGATTTGGACATTTCCGGCGGCAAGGCGCGCGTGGACTTGAGCAAGGAAGCGCTAAACTGCCAGAACGCGGAGGAAGAGCTGCTGATGGTGCAGGGGACGGCGGCGGCGCTGTGCGGGTTCGACAGCGTACAGGAAGTGACCTTCCTCTTTGACGGTCAGAAGCGGTCGCAGCTGACGCACGGGACGGACGTGTCGGGCGTGTTCAAGGCGGACGGCGTGAATCTGGAAAGCGTGGAAACGACGGCGAACCTGACGAATGCGTCGCGGGTGCAGCTGTATTTCCCGTCGGCGGACGGGCGGCTGATGGTGCCGGTTACGCGGACGGTATTCTCCCCAGCTGACCTGACCACGGCAATGCTGGAACTGGCGAAAGGCCCGGAGAAGGACAGCGGGCTGGAAATTCCGCTGCCGAAGGACTGTGGTCTGCGGTCGGTGACGCTGAAAAACGGTGTCGCGACAATTGACTTCACGAAAGAATTTGCGTCCCTTGCGACGGCGGAGGACG
>OMNQ01000494.1_pt1 | contig 12749 bp, 9 predicted proteins | sample 1673871 | NCBI WGS metagenome assembly OMNQ01 (sample SAMEA103958130, study PRJEB25191) | human gut metagenome | biome: human-associated habitat [ENVO:00009003]; feature: intestine environment [ENVO:2100002]; material: feces | place: Germany | collected 2013/2015
GTGTTAGAATACGGTCACTGAGAAAAATTCACGGTTGTAATAGATAGGAGAACACATCATGATCATCGTTTTAAAACAGCACGCCCCCGCGGACAAGGTGCAGGCCTTCTGCAATGAGCTGAACAGCATGGGCTTCCAGATCAACGATTCCGTCGGCAGCGACACCCACATCCTCGGCCTCATCGGCGACACCAAGGCGCTGGCCGAGAGCTGGGTGCTGGCAAATCCCGTCGTCGAGACCTGCCGCCGCGTGTCCGAGCCGTACAAAAAGGCCAACCGCAAGTTCCACCCCGACGACACCGTCGTCGATGTGGGCGGGCACAAGATCGGCGGTGGTTACTTTGCTGTCATGAGCGGCCCCTGCAGCGTCGAGAGCAAGGAGCAGATCACCTACGTGGCCCAGCGCGTGCAGGCGGCGGGTGCCAGCATCCTGCGCGGCGGCGCGTTCAAGCCCCGCACCAGCCCGTACAGCTTCCAGGGTCTGCGTGCTGAGGGTCTGGAGCTTTTGCAGGAGGCCCGCAAGGTCACGGGCCAGCCCATCGTGACCGAGCTGATGTCCCCCTACGATATTGACACCTTCGTGGACAAGGTGGACTGCATTCAGGTCGGCGCGCGCAACATGCAGAATTTCGACCTGCTGAAACAATTGGGTAAGATTCGCAAGCCGATTCTGCTTAAGCGCGGCTTGTCCGCCACCATCGAGGAGTGGCTGATGAGCGCGGAGTACATCATGGCGGGCGGCAACGAGCAGGTGATTCTGTGCGAGCGCGGCATCCGCACCTTTGAAAAGTATACCCGCAACACCCTTGACCTGTCCGCCGTGCCCATCATCCACGAAAAGACCCACCTGCCCGTCATCGTGGACCCCAGCCACGCCACCGGCAAGGCAAACCTCGTGGAGCCCATGATGATCGCCGCTGTGGCCGCCGGTGCCGACGGTCTGGAGGTGGAGGTGCACTATGACCCCCGCCACGCCTGGAGCGACGGTGCCCAGTGCCTGACCCCGGACGCCTTTGCACAGGCCATGGCCAAGTGCCGCCAGGTGGCATGGGCCATCGGCCGCGATATGTAACGGCCTATGCTGGTAACCATTCATTCTTCCCGCCCCATCGGCGGGAGCATCACAGCCCCGCCCAGCAAGAGCATGGCCCACCGGGCCGTGCTGTGTGCGGCGCTGGCCACAGGCAGCTCCCACATCACGAATCTGGAATTCAGCAAGGACATCTCCGCCACGCTGGCCGCCGCAGGCCAGCTGTGTGCCCGGGTGACCACCGGCCCCGCAGATGCTGTGGTGGAAGGGCTGGGCCGGTTTGCCCCCCTCACTGCCCCGGTGGACTGCTGCGAGAGCGGCAGCACCCTGCGGTTCCTCATCCCCATTGCCAGCCTCACCGGGCAGGAAGTGACCTTTACCGGCCGTGGGCGGCTCATGGAGCGGCCCCAGTCGGTTTACGAAACGTTGTACCGGGAGCAGGATCTACGGTTTGAACAGACCTCTGCCGGTCTGACCGTGGCCGGTGCCCTCACACCGGGGGAATACCGGCTGGCGGGCAACGTGTCCAGCCAGTTCATCAGCGGGCTGCTGTTTGCCCTGCCCCTGCTGGACGGCGACAGCACCCTGCACCTCATCCCGCCGGTGGAAAGCCGCAGCTACATCGACATGACCCGCGCGGTGCAGGCCGCCTTTGGGGTGACCAGCCGCTGGCTGGATGGGAATACGCTGGCCCTGCCGGGCCGCCAGCACTATCATCCCTGCGATCACGCCGTAGAGGGCGACTACAGTCAGGCGGCCTTCCCGGCGGTGCTTGGGGCTGTCTGCGGCGGGGTGACCGTCACCGGCCTTTCCCCGGACACCCTGCAGGGCGACGCGGTCATTCTGGATATCCTGCACCGGTGCGGCGCACAGTTCACCCGTGAGGGGGACACCGTCACCTTTGCAAAGGCGCCCCTGCACGGGGTGGACATCGACCTGGCCGACTGCCCGGACCTTGGCCCTGTGCTCATGGTGCTGGGCCTGCTGTGTGAGGGCACCACCGTCATCCGCAACGCCGAGCGCCTGCGCCTGAAGGAGAGCGACCGCATCGCCGCCATGGAAGCCGAGCTGCGGGCCTGCGGCGGCGTGCTGGAAAGCGAGGGCGGTACCATCACGGTGCACGGCTGCGCCGAGCATCTGCACGCGCCGGAAGGCATTCTGCACGGGCACAACGACCACCGGGTGGTCATGAGCCTTGCGGTGCTGAGCGCAGCCGCCGGGCTGCCCCTGACTGTGGATGACGCCGAAGCCATCCAGAAGAGCTGGCCGAATTTCTTTGCAGCCATCCGGCCTTTGGGTGTGGAGGTAGAATATGCTTGACAAAACAAAACGTTATCTCGTGGTGGGTCTTGGTCTGCTGGGCGGCAAGTATGCCCTGGAGCTGACCAAAGCCGGTTTCCATGTGGACGGCATCAACCGCAGCGAGGGGCACCTGCAGTATGCCCTTGACCACGGCTACATTGCCAGCGGCAAGACCCATGATTTTGAAGATCTGGTGCAGCAGGCCGACCACATCATCTTCGGCCTGTACCCCACGGCCCTGCTGGAATGGTTCAAAGCCTACGGCCCGCTCCTCAAGCCCGGCTGCATCTTCACGGATGTGTCCGGCGTCAAGACCGGCCTTGTGGAGCCGGTGCAGGCCATGTGCCCGGCAGGGGTGGAGTTCATTGCCAGCCACCCCATGGCAGGCCGTGAGACCTCCAGCGTGGAGCACGCTGCCGAGGTGAACTTTGCCCCGGCCAACTTCATCATCACCCCCACCGACAAGAACACCCCGGAGGCCATCCAGTGGGCAAAGGAGCTGGCGGAGGTGCTGGGCTTCAAGCACATCTGCACCCTGACCGTGCAGGAGCACGACAAAATGATCGGCTACGTCAGCCAGCTGTGCCACGCCATCGCCGTGAGCCTGATGTGCGCCAACGACAACACCTCGCTGTGCGAGTACACCGGTGACTCCTTCCGGGATCTGACCCGCATTGCCCGCATCAACGACAAAATGTGGGCGGAACTGTTCCTGTGGAACAAGGAAAACCTGATCAGCGAGATCGACCAATTCGATGCGGCCCTGCGCGAAATGCGCAACGCCCTCGTGGCCGATGACCGGGACAAGCTGGAAGAGATGTTCCGCCTGTCCACCCAGCGCCGCGCTGCCTTTGACAAAAAGCTGCCGTAAAACAAGGGAGGTACTCCGCCATGCCCAAGCAGGAAGGACAAAAGACCAAGCTCCTGGCATTGCTGCACATCTTTGAGCAGAAAACCGACGAAAACCACCTGCTGAACGTGCCCCAGCTGGTGGAACTGCTGGAACAGCAGGGCATTCTGGCCGAGCGCAAGAGCATCTACAGCGACATCGACACCCTGTGCGCGCTGGGCTACGACATCCAGCTGCGGCGCGGGCGCGGCGGCGGCTACTGGATGGCCAGCCGTGCCTTCGAGCTTTCCGAGCTCAAGCTGCTGGTGGACGCTGTGCAGGCCAGCAAGGTCATCTCGGCACGCACCAGCAAAAAGCTCATCCGCAAGCTGGAGGCCCTGTGCTCCGAGTACGAGGGCACCCAGCTGCAGCGTCAGGTGTATGTGGACGGCCGCCCCAAGGCCGACAGCCGCACCCTGCTGTACAGCATCGACGCGCTGCACACGGCCATCAGCGCCGGGCGGCTGGTGCAGTTCCGCTACAAGAACAACAGCACCTGGACGGTCAGCCCCTGGCAGCTGGCCTGGGAGGGCGGCTGCTACTACCTCATCGCCTACCAGGATGAAAAGAATCCCGCCAACATCCGCAACTACCGGGTGGACCGCATGTCCTACGTCAAGGTGCTGGACCGCCCCCGCCGGGGCAAGGAGGCCTTTGCCGCCTTCGACCTGCCCAGCTATCTGCGCAAGCATTTCAACATGTTCGGCGGGCCGGAATACCGGGTGACCCTGCGCTGCACCGCCGACCTGGAAGCCGCCATGCGGGACCGCTTCGGGCAGGACATTCTCTTTTTGCCGGAAGCAGACGGATACTTCCACTTTGATGTCCCGGTCTGCGTGAGCGACCAGTTTTACGGCTGGGTCTGCGGTTTTGGCGGCAAGGTGGAGATTACCTCTCCCGCCGAAGTACGGCAGGGCCTGCACGACATGGTGCAGGAGCTGGCCGAGCAGCACAACTGATCCAGAATCAACGAACCCCCGGCAGGCCGCAGCCTGCCGGGGGTTCGTTCGTTACAAATAATTCTTTCTCATTCGTCAAATTCCAGGTCGCTGGGCAAGATCAGGTCCAGCGGGGCGTTGGGCTCTGCCACAAGGCGGCGGCTCTGGTTGAAGATGGCCTTTTCCAGCGTGTTGCGGGCAAGGCGGCCGTTGCCGGCGGTGCGGCTGTCCAGCGCCTGACGGCGCTTGTAGTAGCCCAGCAGCGGGAAGGTGCAGCTTTCGTCCAGCCGGTAGCCCTTGCCTTTGGCCAGCACGGTGGTAATGTCCAGCAGCTCGTCGGCGGTGTAATCCGGGAATTCCACCTTGTTCGGGAAGCGGCTGGCAAGGCCGCTGTTGGCGCTGAGGAACACTTCCATCTCTTTGGTGTACCCGGCCAGGATCACCACCAGCTCGTCACGGTGGTCCTCCATGCCCTTCACAAGGGTGTCGATGGCTTCCAGCCCGAAGCTGTCCTGTTCGCCGCGGTACAGGCTGTAGGCCTCGTCGATGAACAGCACGCCGCCCAGTGCACTCTGGATGACGCTGTTGGTCAGCGGGGCAGTATGGCCGGTGTAGCGGCCCACCAGGTCGCCGCGGCTCACCTCCACCAGTTGGCCGCCCTTGAGCGCCCCGATGGCCTTGAGGTACTTTGCCACCAGCCTGGCGATGGTGGTCTTGCCGGTGCCGGGGTTGCCGGTGAAGATCATATGCATGGACAGGCTGGCCGTCTTGAACCCGGCGGCGGCGCGGCGCTGCTGCACCTGCAGGTTGTCTGCCAGACCGAACACATAGTCCTTGACCGGGGCAAGGCCCACCAGTGCATCCAGCTCGGCGCGGATCTCGTCCACAGCACCGGTGTACTCTGTCGGCAGCAGGCTGAACAGGTCTGCCGGGGCGGCCCCGTTCAGGGCAAACTGCAGCCCCTCCGGCACGGCAGTCAGGGCCACGGTGCCGGTAAGGGCAGTATCGGTCTGCAGGCAGTATTCGCTCAGGGCGCGGAAGATGCGGTCACAGCACAGCTTCAGACCGGCCGCGCCCTTCTCCTTGGAGCACTGGGCGGCCACATAGTCCCGCACATCTGCCCCGGCGGTAAGGGTGAGCCCCAGCCGGGTGCGCACCTTCTGGGCCAGCGCGTTCAGCTCCTGCGCCGCCATAGCGGCCAGATCTTCCCGTGCAAAGGCGGTGGTGGTACACACGTCCCCCACCGCCGAAACAAAGGGCGCACCGAACTTGTCGGCCAGCACCTCTCGGCCCTTGTGGGAGAAGAAGATCAGGTACTTTCCGCAGGGGTCGATGCGGCTCACGGCTCCGGGTGCCAGCGCGGTACCGGCATCCACCAGAATGCCCTCCTTATTGACCAGATACCGGCTGGACAGCGGTGCGCTGCCCTTGGTGGCAAGGTCGGCGATGGTTTTTAAAAAGCCGGGGTAGCAGCTCTCGTAGTGCTCAAAGATCAAAATCTCGCCGGGGGCGTGCAGAGCGGCATACAGGTCCTGCAAAAACAGCTTTTCGGACCCGGCATCCGGGTACAGGGCCAGGTCCAGCACGGCGGTCTTATCGCTCTGCAGCAGGCCGCGGGCCGCCATGATGCGGGCCGTCTCTTCCAATGCAAAGTGCCGCCCGGTGCCGGGAGCACCGCTCAGCAGGATCACGTTGCGGGCGGCAGGGGCCTCGGTGCCCAGAACAAAGGGCCGCCGCATGGCCCGCACCACACCGTCCACAAAGGCGTCCTGCCCCAGCACGGTCTTTTTGACCTCGGTCGCCAGCCCTTCAAAACTACCCAGATGCTCCGGCTTCGTGTCGGCGGTGCCTTTGGCCAGCAGGCCGTCATTCTCCATGTCCCGCAGCATCTGACGGCTGTTTTCCAGCGCCGTTTGGGTGTCGGCATCCTGCTTTTTCAGCTGGGCATTCTGCTTTTTCAGCAGCTCGTCCAGCTGTTTCTGCTGCTCCAGAAGGGCCGCGTTCAGGTCCGGCAGGCCCCCGGTCTTTGCCTTTGTGTCCGGCTGCGCAGCTCCGGAACCAAATTTCACGCGCCCGCCTGCGCCGAATACGCCGTTCATAAGGGATTCCCAATCGTCGGTATATGCCATTGTGCGGCCCTCCCTGCAGTTTTCTTCCAGTATAGTGTACCCCGGCCCGTTTTGCAAGGGATTTTCCCTCTTGCAAAATCCACGCCGGTTGTTTACACTACAGATGTGTGAATATGCGGAAATCTCGCAAGAAGGAATGAAGAAACCATGGGTACTATGACACCGGCACAGCGCCGCGCCCTGTACGAGAGCGCCCGCTTTGCCCGCGAAACCACCTATAACGGCCCGCTTGGGCCGGAGTACACCCCCGCCGGCACCCGGCTGCAGCTGTGGGCCCCCACCGCGGAACAGGCCGCGGTAAACCTGTACCGCAAGGGGCACGACAGCCCCTGCATCGGCACGCTGCCGCTGCAGCGCGGCCCGCAGGGCGTATGGAGCGTCTGGCTGCCCGGCGACCAGCACGGGCACTACTATACCTTTACGGTCACGGTGGACGGCGTCGCACGGGAGACCGGCGACCCCTACGCCCGCGCTGGCGGCCTGAACGGCCTGCGCAGCATGATCGTGGACCTGGCCCGCACCGCCCCTGCCGGGTGGGAGCGGGACGTGCGCCCGGTGATCCCCCCGGCCCGGCGGTCGGTGTGGGAGGTGAACGTGCGCGATTTTTCGCAGGATGCGGCCAGCGGCGTGCGCCCGGCCTGGCGGGGCAAATTTCTGGCCTTTACCCAGGCCGGCACCACCCTGCACGGCGACGGCATCCACCCCACCTGCCTGAACTACCTCAAGCGGCTGGGCGTGGGCTATGTGCAGCTGATGCCCATCTTCGACTTTGGCAGCGTGGACGAGGCAAAGCCGCTGCTGCGGCAGTACAACTGGGGCTACGACCCCACCAACTACAATTTCCCGGAGGGCAGCTACTCCACCGACCCCGCCCGGGGCGAAGTGCGGGTGCGGGAGTGCAAAGAGATGATCGCCACCCTGCACGCGGCAGGCATCGGCGTGATCATGGATGTGGTGTATAACCACATGTACCGCTACGAAAACGTGCTGAACAACACTGTACCGGACTACTTTTTCCGCCAGAATGAGGACGGCAGCCTGTCCAACGGCAGCGGCTGCGGCAACGAGTTTGCCAGCGAGCGCCCCATGGCCCGCAAATATATGATTGACTCTCTGCTCTACTGGGCGCAGGAGTACCACATCGACGGTTTCCGGTTCGACCTGATGGGCCTGTACGACGTGGACACCATGAACGCGGCCCGTGCCGCTTTGGATGCCCTGCCCGGCGGGCGGGATATCCTGATGTACGGCGAGCCGTGGCAGGGCGGCGGCAGCCAGCTGCACCGGTACGAGGCCAACAAGGCGAACCTGGCCATGCTGAACGAGCGCATCGGCATCTTCTGCGACGACACCCGCGACGCCATCAAGGGCGGCTGTTTCAATGCCCGTGAGCCGGGCTATGCGGAGGGCAAGCCCGGCAGCTTCTGGGACGTCGGCGGCGCGGTGGCCGCCTGGTGCCGCAGCGACCGTCTGCCACCCCACGCCCCCAGCCAGATCGTAAGCTATGTGTCCGCCCACGACAACTTCACCCTGTGGGACAAACTGCTCTGCGTGCGCTACGAGCGGCCGGAGTTCACCGCATCTGACCCGGTGGCACTGGCCCAGAACCGGCTGGCCGCCGGCATCTACCTCACCAGTTTCGGCCTGCCCTTCCTGCAGGCGGGCGAAGAGTTTGCCCGCACCAAAAAGGGCGTGGGCAACAGCTACCACTCCTCCCCCGCCCTGAACCGTCTGGACTGGGCCCGCGCCAGGCAGTACCACGCCCTGGTGGATTACTACCGGGGCCTGCTGGCCCTGCGGGCCGCCTTCCCGCGGCTGGGCACCACCGACCGACACGCCCCGGAGGCGCTGCAGTTCTTCTCGCTGGAGCAGCCGCTGGTGGGCTGGACCCTGCCCGCCGTCTGGGGCGACGGCGCGGCATGGAGCGCGTTGTCCGTCTTTTATAACCCCACCGACACTGCCCGCACCGTTCCCCTGCCCGCCGGGCAGTGGAAGCTGCTGAGCAACGGCACTTCTTCCAGCTTATGGCGGGGCGAGAGCCGCACCTATGAACGGGAAGCCCTTCTGATGCCGTACAGCGCCACCGTGTTCGGAGCCGTATAAACAACAAAAAAAACAAGGGCAGACTGCTTTTCGGCAGTCTGCCCTTGTTCTATCGGATTTTTAGCTGTTGGAAGCGGTCTTTTCGCCCAGCGTAACATTGACCGTCTGCATCTGGCCGTCGCGGGCCACCGTGATGGCCAGCGTGTCACCGGCTGCATGCTTCTGCATCAGGGTGCCCAGATCATCCTTGGCGGCGATCTCCGAGCCGTCCACGCTGACGATGCGGTCACCGGCCTTCAGACCGGCCTGATCGGCAGGGCCGCCCTTGGTCACGTCCACGATGTAGACGCCATAGGCGTTCACGCCCAGCTGCTGTGCCGTCTGTGCGTCGGTCACAGCCAGGTAGGTGATGCCCAGATAGGGGCGACCGGTCACATAGCCGTTCTCCAGCAGCTCCTGTGCCACCTTGATGGCATCATTGATGGGGATGGCAAAGCCCAGGCCCTCGGCATCGCTGGAAGAGGATTTTGCGTTCACGATGCCGACCAGCTCACCGTTCATGTTGAACAGGCCGCCGCCGGAGTTGCCGGGGCTGACCGAGGCATCCATCTGGATCAGGGACATGGTGTTGGTGGAGTTGGTGCCCTGGATGGTCACGCTGCGGTTCAGTGCGCTGATCATGCCGCCGGTCACGGTGCCGCCCAGCTCACCCAGCGGGTTGCCCACAGCCATCACGTTCTGACCCACCTTCAGGCTGTCGCTGTCGCCCACGGTAGCGGGGGTCAGGCCGTTGGCGTCGATCTTGATGACCGCGATATCGCTGGTGGTATCTTCGCCCACCAGCGTTGCGGTATAGTCCTTATCATTGATCGTCACGGTGATATTGGAAGCACCGTCCACAACGTGGGCACAGGTGAGGATGTAGCCATCCGAGCTGATGATCACGCCGCTGCCGGCACCGCTCTCCACCTGATTCTGGCCGTACCAGGACCACTGGGAGTAGACCACCTGCTCGGTGGTGATGACCACCACGCTGGGGCTGACCAGATCTGCCACCTGTTCGGTGGTCAGGCTGCTGCCGGACGCCGAAGCCGAGGTGATGGAGCTTTCACTGCCGGAAGAGCTGCTGGAGCCGGAGGGAGCCACCTGCTGGATGACCACCTTGCTGCCGTTCATCTGGGAGCCGACATAGCCGCCTGCAAAGCCCATGACTGCGGCCAGCACCAGTGCCACGGCACTGCGTGCCACCTTGCCGCCATTGACATGGTGCTTTTTCTTTTTGGGCGGTTCCGGAGCGGCCGGCTGCTGGGGCGGCACCTCGGTGGGAGGCACCGTGCTGCCGGAATCCGGGACGGCAGACGCCTGCTGCGGCTCCGGCTCGTTGTTGTACTGGTTGGCGGTGTTCATGCCGCTGCTGCCCACATTGGGGTAACCGGTGCCGCCTGCCGTGTTATCGGAAGAGGAATAGTTGTATTCCCATTTGTTCTCATCCATATTGATACTTCCTTCCCTGAAAAGGCTCTGTCTCCGGGGAACTGCGCCCCCTGGAACTGCTCTTATTGTATACACCAATTGTGAAAACCAATCGCATGTGCCGTGAAGAAACTGTGAAATGCGGTCCTGCCGTTTTTTCTTGACAAGAACGCCCGCAGTTGCTATTGTAACAGCAGAAAAACCTGCAGAAAAGAGGAGACTGCCGCATGGAACTGCGCCGCACGGAAACGGGCTTTGCCCTTTATAAGGAAAAGGAGGCCATCGGCCATTGCACCCTGCACCCCGCCGCACAGGGCGCGGCCCTTGCCGCCCTTGCCATCGACCCGGCATGGCGGCGCAAGGGCTATGGCTCCTACCTGTTAAAAGAAGTATTGCGCAGCTTTGGCGGTTATGACCGCGAAGCCGCCACCGTGTTTACGGCACCCCTGCCCGCCGACTGCGCCGAGATGGCCTTCTGGGCCAAATTCGGCTTTGCGGCCGAGGGGCCGCAGCTGGTGCGCCGCCGCACCCCGGACCTGACCGCCGTCAAATTCGTGCAGGACTTCCTCGCCGCGCGGCTGGTGCACCCGCGCCTGTGCGTGGACGCCACCTGCGGCAACGGCGGCGACACGGCCTTCCTGTGCCGTCTTACCGCACCGGAGGGCCGTGTGCTGGGCTTTGACATCCAGCCGGAAGCCATCGCCTCCACCCGCGCCCGGCTGGAACAGGCCGGGGTGCCCGCCGGGCAGTATGCGCTGCACTGCGACAGCCACGCCCATCTGTTACAGTATGTGCAGCCCGGTACGGCGGATGCCGTGATGTTCAACTTCGGCTGGCTGCCCGGGGCCGACCACGCGGTGTTCTCCACCGCCGACAGCAGCATCCCCGCATTGCAGGCGGCATTGCAGGCGGTGCGCCCCGGCGGCATCGTGAGCGCCATCCTGTACAGCGGGGCGGTCATCGGCTCGGACGAAAAACAGGCGGTGCTGCGTTTTCTGCGGGCACTTCCACTGAAAAGTTTCACCGTTCTGGTGTGTGATTTTGCCAATTGGGCCGAAACTGCCCCTCTGCCCTGCCTGATCCTGAAAAAATAACGAAAACACTTGCATTATCACGCGTTTTCGTATAGAATAGGGTGCGTATGTGTAAAAAGCAAGAACCCTCTCAGTCACGGCTGACATCAGGCCGGAGAGGGTTTTCTCAGAAAGCAGGATGGAGGTTCCCATGTAAGACACCATCTGTCTGCCATTTATTCTCTGCCTTGCATAGGCAATTTTTATAGGAGAAACTACGATCTATGACAAATCGTGAAGAGATCGAACGCCGCAGGACGTTCGCCATCATCAGCCACCCCGACGCAGGTAAGACCACCCTTACCGAAAAGCTGCTGCTGTACGGTGGAGCCATCAATCAGGCTGGCTCCGTCAAGGGCAAGCAGAGCGCCAAGCACGCCGTGTCCGACTGGATGGACATTGAAAAGCAGCGTGGTATCTCGGTCACCTCTTCGGTGCTGCAGTTCAACTACGCCGGTAAGTGCGTGAACATTCTGGATACCCCCGGCCATCAGGACTTCTCGGAGGATACCTACCGCACCCTGATGGCGGCAGACTCTGCCGTCATGGTCATCGACGCCGCAAAGGGCGTTGAGGCGCAGACCATCAAGCTGTTCAAGGTCTGCCGGATGCGCAACATCCCGATTTTCACGTTCGTGAACAAAATGGACCGCGCGGCGAAAGACCCTTTCGCGCTGATGGAGGAGCTGGAACAGGTGCTTGGCATCCGCTCCTGCCCCATCAACTGGCCGATCGGCACGGACGGCGATTTCCAAGGCGTTTACCACCGCGACACAAAGATGGTCGAGCTGTACACGGGCGGCGACCACGGCAAATCGATGGTGCAGAAGACTGACATCGCCATTGACGACCCCGCGCTGGAGCATGTGCTGGCAAAGCACTACCGCGAGCGGCTGGCGGAGGAAATCGACCTGCTGGACGAAGCGGGCGACGCTTTCGACCTCGACAAGGTGCGCCGCGGTGAGCTGACGCCGATGTTCTTCGGTTCCGCCGTCACCAACTTCGGCGTTGAGCCGTTCCTTGAGCGCTTCCTGCAATACACGCCGCCGCCCCTGCCCCGCAAGAGCGACATCGGTGACATTCAGCCCGAAGAGCCGTACTTCTCCGGTTTCATCTTCAAGATTCAGGCGAACATGAACCCCGCGCACCGCGACCGGCTGGCATTCATGCGCATCGTGTCCGGCGCGTTCGAGAAGGGCATGGAGGTCTGGCACTCCGGGACGAACAAGACCGTCGCGCTCAAGCAGCCCCAGCAGTTCATGGCGGACGAACGCGAAGCCGTGGAGGAAGCATGGGCGGGCGACATCATCGGTCTGTTCGACCCCGGCATCTATCAGCTTGGCGATACGCTCTCCGGCGGCCCGAAGCTGCACTACGAGAACATCCCGGTCTTTGCGCCGGAATTCTTCTCCCGCGTGCGTCCGGCGGATTCCATGAAGCGCAAGCAGTTCCAGAAGGGCATCACCCAGCTGGCGGAAGAGGGCGCCATTCAGACCTTCATCCGCACAGAGACGGGGCGCGAAGAGTTCATGGTCGGCGTGGTCGGCGTGCTGCAGTTTGAAGTGCTGGAGCACCGGTTGAAAACCGAGTATCAGGTGGACATTGTGATGGAGTCCATGCCCTTCCGCTTCGTGCGGTGGGTGGTGAGCACGCCCAAGCCCATCGACCAGCTGAAGCTGACATCCACGTCCGGGCGCGCAAAGGACAGCCGCGACCGCGATGTGCTGCTGTTTGAGAACGAATGGAGCATCCGCCTTGCCTGCGAGAACAACGCAGGGCTGGAGCTGGCGGAAACCGCCAATCGGAAGTAATTCGTATTCCCCAATAAACACGCGGAAGCAGTATGCAGAAGTCACCAACTCAATCGCGCGA
>OMNQ01000503.1_pt1 | contig 12696 bp, 6 predicted proteins | sample 1673871 | NCBI WGS metagenome assembly OMNQ01 (sample SAMEA103958130, study PRJEB25191) | human gut metagenome | biome: human-associated habitat [ENVO:00009003]; feature: intestine environment [ENVO:2100002]; material: feces | place: Germany | collected 2013/2015
AGTTCCTGCATCTCGTCTTTCGCTTTGCGGTAGTCCGGGTAAGCTGCTTTCTTTTGTGTCAGCAGCTCAGAATATTCTGTATTCAGAGCTTTGACTTTCGGCAGCTTTTTCAAACCGTTCTCATTGAAAAAGTCTTTTGCTGCTCTATGCAGCGTGATTTCCTCCCGATGAGCTTCCAGAAATTTTCGGCTATAGCCTGCTTTGCGGTAGGCATCGTAGATCGGGCGGGTCTTGGCATAGTCGACGATGTGCGCCCGCAGGACGGCTATCTCTGCCATCCTTTTTTCAGCGGCCTTGATGGAATCGCTCAGCTCGTGATATCGGGCGGTGGCGATGTCCACGCGCTCCTGCATCTCTTCGATGCTTCCAATTTTCTGCTCCTGCAAGAAAATCAGCGTCTTGGACATCTCTTTCAGATTATACCGTTTTGCCCAGCGCGCATAGCCGTTGCTCTTTCCCTCGGCCAATTTTGTCTGCACATCGACCAAAAGATTGAACGGCCGCTCTTTCGGCGGCTGCTTTTGGTGAGGATGGTGTTCGGCCTCTCCGGCAATCACCGCTTTCAGTTCGTCCTCGCTGTAGCCTGCGCCCAGCGTTTTGAATCGGATGAACCGTTTTTGTCGTGCGCCCTTGACGGAAGTGTATTTTCCACGCTTGACCTCATAACCCTGTTGTTCCAGTTTTTGCAGAAAATCTTCGTAATCCTTGGGCTTTTCTGCAAGGATGCTGTCGATGATGCCACACAGCCTATCACGATTGCTTTCTTTGGGTGGATAGAGGGTACGTTTCTGCCGTTCCCGGTAGGGCTTTATTTCAATAACAGAGAGCTGATGCTCCAGACAAATCAAGTCGCTCAACCGCTGAACGGCCAGTGCCGAAAAGAAAAAATCCCGGAACTTTTTTGAACCGTCCAATGCGGTGGAGTTGAAAATCACATGGTTATGGATGTGGTGACGGTCTGTGTGGGTGGCAACGATAAAAGCGTATTTGCCCTTGGTAAACCGCATGGCAAGTTCATAGCCCACCTTGTTGGCTTCCTCGGCGGTGATCTCACCGGGTTTGAAAGACTGTCGAATTTGATAGGCGATGATGTCGCTTTTCTGTCTGCGCCCGGTAGCAAGTTCATACTGCCGCTTGGAAAGCATAAATTCTTCATCGACTGTCAGAGGGCTACACTCGTAGCAGCTTACCAGTTCACCTTGTTCGGTCTTATCTGGATTCTGCACATAGTCTGTGCGGCTTTTCAGACAAGCCGCAACCGACTTGCCCTTGTTTTTGTGCAACGCGATCAGCCGTGTCGCGGCCATCCTGAATCACCCCCATAAAAGAAAAATGCCGCCCGAAGGCGGCAAACGATTAAAACTATTTCTTACAGTTCGGCAAGCCACTCACTGAAACGTCCGATGTCCTCGGTGATGGCTGTTGCACCGAAAAAGAGAACGAAGCAGATGAACTCAGCTACCAGCAGGATAAAGAACTGATCCCAAGTCTGGCGGTAGGCAGTGTAGATGCCGCAGCCGAAGATGTAGAGCATCAGCGGAGCAACTACATAGCTGGACAGGGTTAGCAGCCACCTTGCCATCAGAGCTAGAAACGCCACAAAGAGAGAAATCGGGAAAAGAACAATTTTCTTCAGCATAGACATCATATCAAGCACTTCCTTTCTGTTCGCCCTTATTATAAAGGTATCGACTACTACGTTGCAAGGATGTCAAGCATTATATGTACACCCGCAGTCCTCCAACTGCGGGAATTTTTATAGCTCTGCCAGCTTGGAAAGAATTTGCTTGCCAATGTCAATCAGTTCATCCAGACGCTGCCGCAGATCTTCCATGTCGGCGGCGTAGACCTTGCCGCACTCGTTGGCACGCTTGGCGTACTGGTTCAGATTGTTGCTACACATCTGCAAGAGATATGCCATGCGTTGCAGTTCTTTCAAGTCGAGGTGCAGGCAATAGCCGTCCAGTGCCATCTTGCGGATATAGGCACTCAGGCTTCGGATGCCCATGCTGAGCATCTTTTCATAGATACGGTTCTTTTCTGTTTTGCTCAAGCGCAGGATGATGGTTTCATCCCGCTTTTCTTTCATCGTGCATCACCATCCTTATCATAATAGCTGCGGAACGGTTTGACAGGTTCCGGCTGATTGGTCTTTTCCTCCAGCGCAGCCAGCACGGACGGACGAGTTGTGGGAGTTTCTTCTGCTTTTTCGGGAGAATCCTGTGCCGAACTGCGATCAATGTTCAGCAAGGCGTTCAATTCAGAAAGTCGGGCAGACTTTTCGGCCAGTTCTTCCTCCTGTGCAAACGGCTTTGCCACTTCAACCTCTGCAGCCTGTTTCTGCTGCTCCAGATTTTGCAGAGCATTTTCAGCGTCTGCAATACGGTCCGTAAAGTTGTCGATGGCATTGTCCAGACGAGTGATATTGCCGCGCGCATCATCGCCCAGCGATACCGGATAGCTCAACTCTGCCCGGAGAACGGCTTGATGCTCATTTTTGAAGCTGTCGAACCGGATGTTCAGTTCAAAGCCACGGTAGGTGCCCAGCAGCATCATATCGGCATTGGGCATCTCCTGCCGAGCCAGCAGCAACCGTTCGCCCGCAGACTTTTTGTCATCGTACACCATACCTTTGATGGTCATACCGCAGAAGTTTTCTTTGTCCTGTGGGTGTGCTGCTGCAATCTGTGAATCCTGCTGCAAAGCAGCAATGCGGGTTTTCTGTTTCTGGATCTCCTCCGGGAAAGTTTTGAGCAGCTTATCTTCCAGACGATATTTCTGATTCTGGAAGTCACCGCGCAGAACTTTCAATTTTGCCACCTGCACGTCCAAATCCATCTTTTCCCGGATGCGCGGGTCACCAGCACACAGAGCCTTGATTTCAGCGTAAGACAGAGCCTGCTCATCAATATCATCGCAGGAGCGCATAGGCGACTTGCTCGTCATGATCTGCGAAATGAACTTCTGCTTATTCTCTAAGGTCTGGTACAAGTAGGCGTCAAATGTCGATTCCGTGACGTAATTATAGACGTACACTTGTTTGTTTTGATTGCCTTGGCGGATGATTCTGCCATTGCGCTGAGTCATATCCGACGGACGCCAGCCTACATCCAGATGATGCACTGCCACAAGAAGCGTCTGGACATTTGTACCGGCTCCCATTTTTGCAGTGCTGCCCAGCAGCACACGCACCTGTCCGCTGCGCACCTTGGAGAAAAGTTCTGCTTTCTTGTTCTCCGTATCTGCGTTGTGGATGAACTCGATCTCCTGTTCGGGCACACCGGCGTTGAGCAGCTTGGTGCGAATATCATCATAGACGTTGAACGAACCGTCCCCCTTGGGAGTAGACATATCGCAGAAAATCAACTGGGTCAGCTTCTGCTCCTTGGTGTCGTTCCAGATGCGCAGGACGTTGTTGACGCAGGCATTTAACTTGCTGTTGGGGTCATCGGGCAGAGCGGAATTCATCAACCGCTGGTCAAGACCGATTTTGCGGCCATCCGACGTGATTTTCAACATATTATCCACAGAGGGGTCAACAGAACCGCTGTGGACTTCGGCTGCACGTTCGCTCAACGCCTGCACCATGTCCTGTTGGATTTCCGAAGGTTTGACCACCACCGTCTCAAATTTTGCATCAGGCACCGGGAGATGAAGCTGATCGCTGGTCTTGATATCTGCTGCTTCTTTGAACATCGCCATCAGTTCAGGCAAGTTGAAGAACTTCGCAAAACGAGTGCGTGCACGGTATCCGGTGCCTTCGGGCGCAAGTTCGATGGCAGTAGTAGTTTCACCAAAAGTCGATGCCCATGCGTCAAAATGGGTCAATCCTTTCTGTTGCAAGGTGTTGTACTGGAGATAGCGCATGAGGGTGTACATCTCGGTCATACTGTTGCTCAGGGGTGTACCCGTTGCAAAAATCACGCCACGGCCACCGGTGATTTCATCCAGATAGCGACACTTGCCGAACATATCGCTGGATTTTTGTGCCTCGCTCGTACTCAAACCTGCGACATTACGCATTTTCGTGTACAAGTAGAGGTTCTTAAACGCTTGGCTCTCATCCACAAACAACCTGTCTACGCCCAATTGTTCAAACGTAACCACATCATCTTTACGGTCTGCGCCTTGCAGCTTTTCCAGTTTCTGTTTCAGAGACTTGCGCAACTTTTCCAGCTGCTTTACTGTGAAATGCTCGCCAACCTGTGCTTTCGCTTCTTCGATGGCCTCCTCGATTTCATCCATCTGTTCCTGAATCAGACGCTCCTGTCGTTCTGCGGACAAGGGTATCTTTTCAAACTGGCTGTGTCCGATGATAACTGCATCATAATCACCGGTCGCAATTCTCGCACAGAATTTTTTTCGATTACCGGGTTCAAAATCTTTCTTGCTGGTAACCAGCAGCTTCGCATGGGGGTACAGACGTAAAAACTCGCTGGCCCATTGTTCCGTCAAATGGTTTGGCACGACAAAAAGACTTTTCTGGCACAAGCCCAGACGTTTCAGTTCCATAGCGGAAGCCGCCATCTCAAAACTCTTGCCGGCACCGACTTCGTGCGCCAAAAGGGTGTTGTACCCATACAGCACATGGGCAACCGCATTGCGCTGATGCTCTCGCAAATTGATCTCCGGGTTCATGCCCACAAAATGAATGTGGGAACCATCGTATTCACGGGGGCGGGTGCTGTTAAAAAGCTCGTTGTACTTCTTCACCAATAAGGCACGCCGCTGAGGGTCTTTCCAGACCCAGCCAGCGAAAGCATCCTTGATGGCCTGCTGTTTCTGCTGGGCGAGGGTGGTTTCGTTTTGATTCAGCACACGCTTTTCTTTCCCATCCTCCTCGATGGTATCATAAACGCGGCTATCACGCAAATTCAAGGTATCCTCCAAAATCTTGTAAGCGTTGGCTCGGCGTGTACCGTAGGTTTCGGTGGCCATAATGTCCCCGAAGCCAGTAGCAGATTTATTGCTGATTCGCCATTCGGAAGTGTAAGGGGAGTAGCGAACGGTGATGGCATTGTTGTAGCGGATACGATAGGGCGGCTGAAAAGTTTCCATCATAAACTGCTGCACGATGGAGGGGGCAAGCCAAGTGGCACCCAAACGTACATCAATTTCAGATGCTTCCAAATCTTTGGGCTGCGCCTTGGTCAGTGCGTCCACATTGACCTTGAACTCCGGGTGACTTTCCGCAGCAAGCTGTGCCATCCGCAGCTTATCGCGTACATTACCCGAAAGGTATTCGTCCGCTGTTTGCCAGCCCGCTTCCGGGTCGTCAGCATCCGCAGCTGGGTCTTTGAAAATCACGCCGGACAATTCGGTGGTGATGCGCTCACAGTTACCGGGTGTGCCCAGCAGTTCTGCCATATAAGGCAGATCAACCTTGCCATGCTCCCCGATGGACACCGCCAACGCTTCGCTGGGGGTATCCACGCTGGTGACAACACGCTCTGGCCGAATCGTCCGCTTGGTGAACATATCTGCCTTGGACTTGAGATTTTTATTCTCGTCCAGATTCTCCAGTGAGCAGAGCAGATAGTAGGAACTGTCATCATCGAACAGGCGGGCATTTTTCTTGTCGTTGATCAGCCCGTATTTTGCCGTAAAGGCATCGTAGGCGGCGTTCAATTTTGCTTGCGATGCCTTAATGTCCTCGTCCGGGAAGTCGTTCAACTGCTGGTCAATCAGTTCGTTGACGATCTGCCGCAACTCCACCATACCAGCTACACGGCCTTTGGCGTTGTCGGACAGTTCGATCTGCGTCATGATAGAGTTCTCTCGGTAGTAGATCTCGCCATCAACGACCGTATAGCTAAAATTCTTCACAGTCGGGTCTGCGGGCAGCGTTTTGCGCTGTGCTTCCGCATCTGCGACGTCCGGGGCAGCAATCTCCACCGCAGTGTAATTACCCTCGATGTGCTGTACCGCCTCGGCAAGCTGGTCTGCAAGGCTGGTGCCCTCGATGGGTGCAACGGTCAGGTCGTGACCATATTGGGTGCTTTCCATCGTGAGCTGCCCCAGCACCATCTCCGGGTGGTCTACAAAATACTGGTTGATGGCAAAGCCATCTTCCGTTTTGCCAAGCTGCACCCAGTCTGGCTCATGGTCGATGGGGCGGTCACGCTTCTGCAAAAAGATAATGTCCGAAACCACTTCGGTTCCGGCATTCGCCTTGAACGCATTGTTGGGCAGACGGATGGCCCCCAGCAGGTCGGCACGCTCTGCCATGTGCTTGCGGGCGGTGCTGTCCTTGCTGTCCATGGTATAGCGAGAAGTCACAAACGCCACGATGCCGCCCGGACGCACTTGGTCGATGGCTTTCGCAAAGAAATAGTTGTGGATGCTGAAGCCCAATTTGTTATATGCCTTGTCTGCAACTTTATAATTGCCAAACGGGACGTTGCCCACTGCAAGGTCATAGAAATCCCGGCGGTCGGTGGTTTCAAAACCTGCTACCGTGATGTCAGCTTGCGGGTACAGCTTTTGCGCAATGCGTCCGGTGATGCTGTCCAGTTCCACACCATACAGGCGGCTGTCCTGCATGGTGTCCGGCAGCATCCCGAAAAAGTTGCCGACACCCATGCTGGGTTCCAGAATATTGCCGCTACGGAATCCCATTTTTTCTACTGCATCATAGATGGCACGGATAACGGTGGGGCTGGTATAGTGTGCATTCAGCACCGACCCACGGGCGGCGGCGTACTCGTCCTCCGAAAGCATTCCTTTCAGTTCGGTGTACTCCTTTGCCCAGTTGTCTTTGTTGGGGTCAAAGGCATCTGCCAGACCGCCCCAGCCGACATACTGCGCCAACACTTCCTGCTCCTCGGCAGAAGCACCACGGTGTTCTTCTTCCAGACGGAACAGCGTTTTGATGGCCTCGATGTTCCGGGCGTACTTCTGCTTTGCACCGCCCTCGCCCAGATGCTCATCAGTAATGTGAAAATTCCCAGCGGGTTCAGGCACAGGTTCTGCGTGGAGGGCTTCATCCAAGGCTGCGGCATTCGGGAAAGTCTGAACTTCGCCATCAATCACCGCAGAGATCGGCAGTTCATCCAGTTCCTCATCGGTCAGTTCAGGCTCATCCGGCTCCTTCTGCCGCAGTCCCTCCTCAAACTGCTGCCGGTTGATGACCTCGTTATCCCAAGAATGACCGTGCGCACTGGTGTCGATGCGCACATCGGTTTCACCAACATAGCCGATGGTTCCTTCAATTGTTCTGGTGGGAAGGTCTACTACAACTTCGTCCCCGACCTTATAGCTGACCTCTTTTTCGGGAACCAGCTCAATGGCTGCGTCCTGCTGTTCTTCGTACAGTTCCCGGATGTGCGGCAGATGCTCGTTGCGGAAAATGGGCAGTCTGTTTTTCGTCAGCTCCATGTCCTGCAAGCTGACGGATTTGAACATAAAATTAACGTGTTCCACCCGAAAATCCCGGTCATCCAGCTTGACGATGCTGCCAATCGGTAAATAATCCGATTCCCGGAGATATTTTGTCTGGTGGTGGGAGCCATCTTCGTTCAAGCCAGCCAGATAGACGTTATTGCCCTCTGCCCACAGCTTTTTGGATTTTGCTACCCACTGCTCACTCGGAAAGCCAGTTACCTTGACCTTGCCGAGCGTATTTTCCTGTGACAGAAGATTGGTATGCAGAATCTGCTCCACAGCAACGGCATCTTTGTCATAGAACAGATAGTTGCCGTTCAGTTCAAAGCCCACAAGAGTATTAGGATACTGCTCTTTCAGGGCAGTGTACTCTGCGGCAACCGTGCCGTCCAGCATCGGGAGCTGACGCTCAGCCTCCTGTCTGACAGTACGCTGCTCTTTTTCCGCATCCGTCAGATACCGATCAGACTGAATCATCAGGTCGATATACTTTTCCACCTGTATCCAGCTCAACGGGATTTTCTGATAATCCGGGTAGTGGACAAATTCCAAGCCTTTTCCATCGTAATTTACAAATCCGCTACTGCCATCCAGATAATCGTGGGAATGACCGCCGATGCCGTACTCCTTTGCCAGTGCCTTGGCACGGAGCTTTTTGTCAGGCTGGGTCTGGTACAGCTCAATAATTCGCTGCTTGCCATCCTGAAAGCCGGAGCCGTGTTTGCGCAGTTCATGTTCGATCTCTGCCTGTGACAAGGAAAAAGCGGAGGACGATTTCTCGTTCTCCGCTCGGTCGATTGCTTCAATTTGCTGGGCTTCGGTAGGGATGCTGAGATTGAAAAAACTCAGTTGTAAATCAGTTCCATCAGGATCACTTCTTCCACCTGTGCTTTCAGGCTGTTCATGTGTTGCACCCACATCAGTTGGTTCTTCGCTTTGTCCGGGGCTGGGTTCTGCTTCAGCAGTTCGGTCATCATCTGCTGCTTCTGGTTCTCCGCTGCCTGCTCCACTTCCAGCAGGTGCGGATGCAGCTTCCCGGTCAGCAGCATCGAGTTGTACAGCACCGGGCGATTCTCCATCAGGTACATCCGGCGCATCCGTCCGTACCGGCCCAGCGGCTTCTGCGGCTGGTTCAAGGTCAGGTTCGGAAGCTGGTAATCCCCGACGGTCGAGTAGGTCACGTTCCTGTTCATCATATTCATGCTGGCTCCTTTCTACATTGCGGCGGCGGATGGTCGTTTTGACAGTGCGCTCGATATTCCGTAGCACATCCCGGCTGCAATCGCTGACTGCCGCACCCAGTGCATAGACTGCATCCGGGGTCGAGAAATCATAAATTGCCTGAAAATCATCCCGGTCAAAATAACCCTCCGGTTCAAAACCGCACCGTTCCAAGATGGTGTACATGATGCTGATTGCGGCGGCACTCTTGAACTGGAGTTCCTGTCCGGCTTCATCATAATCCATCAGGAACGAACCGTCAACGATGCCGAGAATGTCGGAGCTGTTGTTATCCCAGTAGGATTCTGCCAGCTTTCCGGCAATGTCCGCAATCTGCTGACTGAGCCGTTCGTGGTGAATACCGTATTCCCGCGCCAGCATTTCCGATACCGGCTGGAACAGGTCATCGTTAAGTTGCCACACCTCCGGGTCACGGGAATTGCGCCGCACCCCGGTATCGCTCACATCAAAGACATAGTGCAACCGGGGTACACTGCTGGACTGGTCGAGCAGGGCGATACCCTTAGACCCTCTGCGCACATAGCGGTTCATACGGTTGTTCCAGATGTCAAAACTCGCACAGGCAGTCGCATCAGGACGCTGGGCGTAGATCATCAGCTGGTCGGCAAAGCTGTACTTATACAACCGGGATGCCGTAGTCAAATAATCCGTCCAGTGTTCCCAATACCGGGTCAGACCGTTTGCCGTGCGCTGGGCAAGGGCAAGGTATTCTTCGGTTTTGCTTGGCATAGCGTTCCTCCCTTCAATCTCGTTGTAAACAAAAAAGCGAGCGGCCTTTTCAGGTCACTCGCTTATGGAATCTATGGCGTTTTATTCGTATCGTGCGGCAAACTTTTCTGCCATCTCCAGCAGACGTTCAAAGGTCTGCGTTTCTTCCGGTTGCTCGATCAGTTTTGCAAGGAGCGCACGGAACACGTCGGTGCTGTCCTCATACAATCCTTTTGCGATAGTGTCAATGTGTTCATGTAGTTTTTTGACAGCATCACCGGAGGGTTTGGATTTCGCAAGCAGGTTGGTCAGATAACTGAGATAAGGATAGGTGGAATCATCAGTGATGATCTCGTTGGTCTCCTCGATGATCTTCTGATTTTCCTCTGGTGAAATTTCACCTCTCTGGTTCAGGATCTCGCGAGAAGAAGTGCGGCCTTTCAGAAAAGTGGCAAAGAGCAGGCGGTCAAGGGGAGAGCGTTTTGTGGTGTCCATTGGCAAGCCTCGCTTTCTATTTTTGTCCGTACAATAAAACTGATTTTAGTATAGCATGAATTGAAGTGTACTATCAAGACCACATTCTTGCGGGTTATGAAAAATTTTCGGAGCAAGAGAGGATATGTACGCCGCCCGTAGGCGGCAAAAATCAGTCCATAGGAAATTCGATCTCTGCAAACTGCTCATCGGTCAGGAGCTTCAATTTATCAATCACATTTTCAGACAGTTCTCGCAGGGCGGTTTCGTCGGGCATCAGGTAGCACTGCATCAGTCGCAACTCCTGCACCAGCCCCAGTCGGGTGCCGGTGTTGTAGAGCATCATCAGCATGAGTTCTTCATGGTTAAAGTTCATGGCCGCTCCTTTCTTTTTTACATCCGCTGGGATTGCACTCCGGGGCATCGCACTTCTCTTTGAGATTCATCAGCACCGAAGGACGATCCGGCTTTGTATCCAGAAACCCCGGCAGTTCCTTGAAGCCGATGCTGTCCACATAATGCGCCGAAATTTTCCCATCCTGATTCAGCATGATCACATCGCTGACCGACAAGCTGTGCCCATGGTAATCCGTCGGGCGGGCGCAGTTGAATTTCTGGTACAGTTGTTCCAGCAGTTCTGCTTGCGGAACGCTGCGCTTTCCTTCCGGGAGGTTGCCCCGGTAAAGGATCTCGTAATTTTCAATGGACGGAGCTGTGTTCTGCTTATTCAGATAGCGCATGGCGGCAAAGCGGAGCGCAGGGTCTGCATCCTGATGCAGCTGCATGACCAGATAACAGTCGTGCCCGCTTTGCTGGAATTGCTTCATCCGGTATGACTGGATCTCGTTTCGGTCTGCAAGTTTCTGGGCAAATTCTTCTTGGCAGAGCGGGATGCAGTCTTTGTTCCGTAAGTTATGGCTGTACAGAATCTCGTCCCGCACTTCTTCGATCATCAGTTCAGGCGCATCAATTTTCCCACGCTCCAACAGGCAGCAGTCGCCCTGATAGAGTGCATACTCCCATGCGCCGCCGTTCGTCTGCACAGTGAGATAATAGTCGTATTCCAGATTCCACGCCCGCTGCTCCTGCTGTGTCAGCGGCTCCGGCTCCACGATGGCATGACTGCGCGCCATGCGCTCTGCAAATTCACAGATGTGCTGCACTGTGGACCCAATCTTCATGTGATAGTCATCGAGATATTCGACCACCTCGGAACGCTGGTGCCCATCCGGGTAGGTCATCTGCACCACGCCGCCGTCCGGTATCCGGAACAGCTCGTTGTACTGCGGGTCAATGAACCGCACATCATTGTCCGGCAGAGAACGGGGAGCCAGATTCCGGCGTTTGCGAACCCCGGAACGAAACTTCTCCAAGGTGGTGACGGCAACATTCTGGATCTTCCCCACAGGTTCATCCTGATGCTCTGCCAGATAGTACGCACGGGCGGTCTCAATGCGCCGTTGGGTGTTGCCCAGAACTTCCCGTGGAATCTGCCCTTCCTCCACCGGGAGCGGGCTATTTTTGTCGAAGACCTCATACCCGACCCCTGCGAGATTTTCCCGCAGATGCAGATACGTCTGCTCGTTGAGGAGGTAGACCGCCTCGTTGTCCTTTATTACGGCATCATCTTTCATCAGCAGCCCCCATTCTCAAATTCCAGACTGAACTTGCTGCGGCCATCGGGTTCGGTGCCCAGCAGCACGGTGGCATTGTAGGTCTTGCCCTTGGCGCTCTTGCAGTCCTTCAGGCGGACCCGGCCATCCCGCAGCAGCTTGTCCGCCACATGGGAATCCAGCCGCTTGCCCAGACGCTTGAAGAACGCATTGTCCTTCCACAGCACGAAACGGCACTCCCGGTTCTCGCAGAACCAGCCCTTTTCACGCTCCACAACATTTGCACCACAGTTCGGACAGACACCAATAATCTTGCTTTTCATAAGTGCATTCGCTCCTTTTTTCATTTCCGTGTTCTTTACCAGTTCGGTAATCATCGTATTGATCTCGGTCATAAATTCGCTCGGCTCCATTTCGCCACGTTCGATTTGCAGCAGCTTTGTTTCCCAATCGGCGGTCATTTCCGGGGATTGGATTTCTTCGGGCATCACAGTGATGAGGGCTTTTCCCTTATCCGTGGGCAGCAGCACCTTGGTTTTCTTGGTGCCCTTGCGCTCCAGAAAGCCCTTCTGCACCAGCTTTTCGATGGTGGCGGCTCTGGTTGCCGGGGTGCCGATGCCCTGACGCTCCACACCCTCCGGCATACTGTCCGCACTGGCGGTTTCCATCGAATGTAAGAGGGTATCCTCCGTAAAATGCTTCGGTGCGCTCGTCTGTCCTTCTTTCAATTCAGCGTTAAGGATAGCGCACTCGCTTTCTTCCACATCCGGGAGAGAAACCAATTCCTGTTTCCGGTTCAGGATATCAGCCAGTACCTCACGCTCCACGGCTTTCCAGCCTTCTTCCAGAATTCCTTTTCCCTTTGCAGTAAATTCCTCGCCGGCACATTCCGTAGTCAGCATGGTTTCCAAATAACGGAACGGCTTGCTTACCGCCATCAGCGTCCGGGCAATAATGAGTTTCAAAATGTTCTGCTCACCTTTGGGCAGGGAATCCAAATCAGCCTTGAGCATACTGCGAGTAGGCAGGATAGCATGATGGTCGGTGACTTTTTCCCGGTTGACGGTGCGCCGTGTCCGGGGAATATCGGCATCATCTGCGTCACCGACTGCAATTCCAACGAAGTCCTCCAGTTCTTCGGTAAGTTCTTCCAGCATTTCCTCGTCATCGTCTGTAATGTAACAGCTGTCGGTTCGGGGATAAGTGGTGAGTTCTCGCTCATAGAGGTCTTGCAGGTAATCCAGCGTCTGCTGTGCGCTGTATCCCAGCAGACGGT
>OMNQ01000509.1_pt1 | contig 12573 bp, 6 predicted proteins | sample 1673871 | NCBI WGS metagenome assembly OMNQ01 (sample SAMEA103958130, study PRJEB25191) | human gut metagenome | biome: human-associated habitat [ENVO:00009003]; feature: intestine environment [ENVO:2100002]; material: feces | place: Germany | collected 2013/2015
AGCCGCCGTCACACTCGCAAAAATTATTAGTGATGGCTAAATTAACCCTACGTATTGATTTTTTCGTTACAAAATCCCCGCGTAAACCTGCTTACATCTGTCAGGTCGGGGTGCAAATCTATCGCTCGGGCATGAAACGACACCAACGTTTATTTGTTGATTTCGTATCTTTTACGTATAAGTTCCTCGTCGTAAATCAGCACGTAAAACACTCTGCCGTAATGTTCGTTGTCGACGATTCTGCCGTGATCAAGCACCAGTTTGTATCCGCCGTCCTTGGTTGCGAAATGGAACTGCACGTAGTCGTTGGAGCCGTCACTGTGAGCGTTTATCTGTTTCCAGATACTGTTTTCCACCTCCGCTTGTTCGTCGGGACGAATCAGTTTGCCGAAACGCCCGTCGCAAAAACCAAGGAAATCGTCAAGATCACTGCAACCTGCAAACTTGACAAGTTCGTCGTTTGCAAACAAAATTCTGTCGTCATTCGGGTCGGCTTTGTAAATCAGAAATGCCCCCGGCAGATTGTCCGAAACATCGCTCAGGGCAAATCCGAGCCGTTTACGATTGTTGCTATCGATGTTAAAAGACTCGTTGTAGCCTCTGTAAGAGCGTTTGCCGTGCAATTTTGCTTCGTACAAGGCAATGTCGGCTTTGCCGATGAGTTCCGCCTGATTTTTTGCATTTGCAGGGTAATCCGCATATCCCACTGACACGCCGTAGGAGTACGTCTTACCGTCCCAGACAAACGAATGCGACATACTTGCAAAATCAGACACCAATTTTTCCGCCGTGACTTTGTCCGTATTTTTCAATACAACAAGAAATTCGTCGCCCCCGGTACGTGCCGAAATACTGCCGTGAGGAAAATTCTTTCTGATGTCGGAAGCAAGGCTTACAAGCGCGGCGTCGCCTACGTCGTGTCCGTACAGGTCATTGATAAACTTGAAGTCGTCAAGATCCATCATTATGCATACGCAATGTTCTTCCGGGTTGTCCAGAACGTACTTCTGAAAAGCCGTACTGAAACCGATTCTGTTGAAAAGTCCCGTCAATCCGTCGGTGTGCGCCTGACCACGGAACCTCCGACGTTCTTTTTCGACGATTATGATGAATATCGACAAAACGGTAAGCGCGATAGTCAACGTAATACCCCAGGCAAAAAACACCCACACCGTCGAATTTACTTTCCAGCCCTCTACGGGTTCTACGGCAAGCGACCAAGTGCGCGCGCCTATGCTGAATTCTCTGCTGATGGGGCTATTCATATCGCCGCCCGAACTCGCCACCACATCGGTTTTTGTTTCGTCGGTAAAGTTTTTGCAACTAAGCGTGTAGTTGTAGCCGAATTCTTTCAACGAGAGTAGCCACTCTTCAAATATGTCCGGGACCTTTATTATGCAGATGGTAAATCCCCAAAAGGTCCTTTCTCCGCTCTTGTCGGTCACAAATACGGGGTTGCGCACCGCAATGCCCTTTCCGCCTTGTTTCAGATCGAACGGTCCCTGTATCACCACTTTGTCGTGTTGTATTGCGTACTCGGCATAGGGGCGACGCACTTCGTCGTTAATCAGGTCGATGAAACCGTCTTCGTTGCCTTCAAGCGGATAAATTTTTGTCACGACGCCTCCCGGAGCAAGTTGCATCGAGGAAAAACTTTCCTGCATCAGATTTTTTGCAAGTAAATCGAAGTCGGAAATCTCGCCGTCGTTAAGCAGCACCTGCTCAAGCGCAACGGTTGCCTGTATGCCAACGTTTATTTGCTCATAAACCGTATCGGCGTAAATTACGGCGTTTAGTTCGGCTCGCGTTTCCAGCATGTTTTTTGAACGTCTGTACTGTACGTTTAAGATTGAAATGCAAACCGTAAAACAAACGACAAAAATCAATACCGGCACAAGCCATATCAAGTTGTGTTTTTTGTAAGTTCCTTTCATAGTATTAAACAGGTAATTTTTGTTACATCGGCTGTCGTCAACGTTGACCTTCGTCGCGCGATGCCGTTACGCCGTCCCCGCTCGTTTCCCGCTCGGTTTTGTTTTGTTCCGTCAGCAGCACTGCGATGTCGGATATAGGCATATCCTTGTAGTACAGGTATCCCTGGAAGAAGTCGCAACCCATTTTTTTCAGAATATCGTACTGTTCCTTCGTTTCCACAAACTCGGCGACCACCTTAAAATTGAGTTGTTTGCCCAGTTTAACGATAGATTCCACTATGCTGCAACTGCGTTCGTTGTAGATGTTTTGGATAAGTCCGCCGTCGATCTTGATAAAGTTGAAGTAATTCTTTTGCAGTACCGTGATGCTTGTGCGCCCCATCGAGAAGTCATCCATAAGCAGATCCATGCCTGCGTTTTTAATCTCTTCAAAAACTTTGTCGTATCTGTCGTCCACGCCCAATTTCGAATCTTCGGTAATTTCCACGCCGAATGATCCCTTGGCAACGCCGCTGGAAGTAAATTCGTCAATCAGCCACTTGCGGAACTTGTCGTCAAACAGCACGTCGATGTTGAAGTTTACCGCTATTCTGAAACTCGGCGTAATTTGTTGCATACGTTTAAGGTCGCCGAGCGCCTGTCGCACAATGCACCTGGACAGGTCGGCAAACATCCTGTTTTTTGATGCAATTGCCGTCACAAGCGGCGGATAAATCAGTTTGCCGTTGTTGTAACGGAAGCGCAACAACGCTTCTGCCGAGACTATTTTGTTACCGTCCGTCTGCGGCTGGTAATTGACCGTAATGTTGCCTGCCGCAATGTCCTGGGCCAGTTGGCTGCGAACTTCGTACTCGAACGCACGCAGCTGGAATGGCTGACGTCCCGTCGTGTAGGCAACGCCGGCTGCTTCGCACTGTTTGCAGATTTCCGTCAGGCGTTCCAGATTGGCTTCGGCATTTCGTGCGGCAATACGATTGTCGGCAAGCACAAACGGCGTGTATATCGCGACGCCTATCGCCAGCAGCAACACTTGCATTACGCTGCCCAAAATGCTGCCCGTTGCCATGTAACCGTTAATAAGTACAGGCGTTGTCCACTGCACCGACGGATTGACGATTGCAGGCATCAAGCCACACATTATTGCCAGATACGACACTGTGTAACAAACGACGGGCGTAAGAATAAAGGGAATAATGTATATTCTGTTCAGCACCACAGGCAAGCCGAAAATCAACATTTCGTTTATGTTGAACAGCACCAACGCACTACTGTATGTGCATATTTTACGCGTCTTGGGGCGTTTTGAAAAGGCAAGCAGGGCAATAAGCAGACAAATCGACGTGCCGCTACCGCCCATTTGCACAAATGTGTCGACAAAAGCCGTGGAAACCACTCGGCTGTCAGCAAAAACAGACATTCTTGCCGAGCTTGTAAGTATGCCGTTCATCACGTTGCCGCCGTGTATGCCCAATGTCCAGAGCGCAGACTCGACAAGCACCACCAGCAAACCGCCGATGTATGACTGGCCTACCGATTGGAAAGGCATTGCCAGCAATTTGTTCAGCAGGTCGTTGAAGTTGCTTGCAATGGGGTTGATGTCTATGGCAACAGCGACAAGGGAAACAAGACAAATACAAGTCACTCCCGGCAAAATAGCACGTATGCCGCGCTCGAATGAAGAAACCGACTCGGCATGGTTGCCGTTGTACAGTTTGTACAAAAACATAAACAGCATGGTAATGCCGCACGCCACTATCATTGCCTGGAAGATGTTGGCACTGTCTGTGTAGCGCATTACGTGAGCTGCGTCGACAAGCACCGTCGGACCGAGAAACGCGAAGTAACACGCGGAGGAATTTAATACGGCGTACATGCGGATGTCGTTGTGATCGGTTGAAAGCGCAGACAGACAGTAAGAAAGCGACAACACAAGATACACCGCCGCAAAGCCGTAGGTCGCACTGTAAATTACGCCGAGAAATTGGTCGATAAAGCCGCCTGCGAAATTTTTGATAAAATACCGCACAGCCTCTACCGGGAAATTTTGTAACGCAACGGCTGACGCGCCTATTACAAAAACAGGTATCAGAAAGATGAATGCTCGCCTTATTGCACCGAGTATGGGCGACTTTTTACTTTCCTTGCTTCCGCCGATAATTTTGTCGAATAAATTTGTAAAACTGTTTGTCATAAAATTTGAAAAACAATTAGAAGGACAGAATTTTGTCCGACGTTTGCCCGCAAAACCCGAATAAATAACACAAGGGTTTGCTATATATACACGCCTATTTTAGCATATATATTTTTTTTATTCAAGTTTATTCGAGTAAGTATAAATAAATAAAAAACACATGTAAAAACAAAAAAACGAAAATAAGGTACCTTTCCTGGGAAGTACGGAGCGTGCGCCTACTATAAAGAAGAAACTACTATTATTTTTTTAGCAGGAAAAGCAAAATGATTTGCGCGACAAAGTGAAATATCGACTGCGCGACAAACAACACGTTGCTTCGCTCGACTTGACACTAATTAATCCTAAAGGCGTTCATAATGGCGCTTCCGCGAGATACGCTCCGTGCGCCGTTAAAAGCAAACGGCTTAGTCGGTATGACGTAGCCGCACGTTGCAAATCAATAGCTTATTTACTAATAGTGGGTGCACGACCTGTGCTCGGCGCTTTTTTCCCTGCGCCCATTTTCGGCACTCACTTAATTTTGCGCTGCATTACATCTCTGCCGAATTCAACTTTGCGATTTCTTCGCACCGCGCCACCACCGCTTGCCGCAACTTTTCGGGGCGTTCCACCTTAACGCCGCTACCCAGCGACATCACGCGATTGACCAACATATCGTCGTAGGGCAACGTAGCCTTGGCAATGTATTCGTTACCCACCCTGGCAACTGCGTTTACGCCAAGCCACTCTTCCGTTGCCGACAGCGCGGACGCGTCCAGCGACAACAACACCTGACACAATTCCTTGTCGCGCAGCACGTCGGTTTGTATTACGGAACTGTCCACGCGGAACTCACGCCCGACAAACTTTTCGCCGACTTCCAGTCGCACGATACGCCCCACCTTGAAGTAGCGGAAACCCTTGCGCAGGCGGCAGAAACAATACACGTACCACGCGCCGTCCTTCATTACAAGGCAATACGGCTCCACCGTGCGTACTGTGTCCACGCCGTCCTTACTGTGGTACTCGATTGTGCACAACTGACGTTGCGAAATGGCGTCGCTAAGCACGTTTACCTTGTCCCCGACGGAAATATCCGTACTGTCCACCACAAACTGATTGTTTTTGAGCACCGTTGCGCTGCTGTGCACCCGCTTAAGTCCTTCAAGTTTTTGCGTGACCGACTTAATGACGTCGTCCTGCAACGAAAAACTTTGCAAGGCAAAGATAAGCCGCTTGTATTCCTCATCGGTGAAGTAGGTTGCTTTCACCTTGTAGGTGTCGATTATGCGCCAACCGCCGCCGCGTCCTTGTTGCGACTCGATGGGTACGCCGCCCTCGCTTAGCACTGCCACGTAGCGATAAATGCTGCGCGTGCTCATTTCGTACTTCTGGGCAAGCTCGTTGGCTGTTACGTACTTGTCGCTGGAAAGAAAAGTTGACAGTATGCCGACCAATATGGGTATTTGCATGGTATCCTCCGAACTTTTTGACTAAATTTTAATTGCTGACAAACATATTGTCAAGTATTTGCCGAAATTTGTTGCAAATAATTGCAATTACGGACATACTGTTGACAACACAATTTGATACAATGTGCTTGTAAAACGGCAAAGGAAACAGGAGCGGCAAACAAACGAAAACTACCGTGCAGCAAACCAAACGCCGAAAGGAGCATAAAATGAAATACAGTTACAACCCCGAAGAAATGGCAAAAGAATTTGACCTTGAACAGATTTACCGCAAGTTGACAAGTCAATGCCAGTCCTACATGGTGCGCGCGGACAGGTTTTTTCAGGAAACCGACGGGGCATTGAGCCAAATGCAAAAAGCCGTCGCAAGGTTTGAGAAACAAACCGAAGCAACGGCAAAGTAATTTGATGTATTGTAGGTAGGTGGGCGAGCGACAAGCGTCAGCGAGTTTTTGCTCCGCCATTGCCCGTGCCGCAGGTAAGTACAGACGAATCAAACGCCGTTGTCAGTTCCGCGTGCGCGACAAAGTCGTCAATTGCCTGTTTGACAAGCACTGCGCCGAATTCCGTCATGCCGTAGTCGTCCTTCCACAATCCATAGGCAAGCGAGCCGGGCACCGAGTTGATTTCGTTGACGTACAGTTTGTTGCGGCGTTTGTCGAAGAGATAATCCACGCGCACCACGCCCGAAAAGCCGAGTTTGGTGTAGATGCGTTCGGTAAGTTGGCGTACACGACGGGCGACTGAATCGGGCGGCGGCGGATTGTCGGAAGTTGCCATGCCCTTGTCGGCGACAAGGTACTTGTCCTCGAAGGTCAGTATGTCGTGCGCCGTTGTCGGGTTGTCCACACGGCTTGTGCGCACCGCCCCACAGGTACGAAACGCACTGCAATTAAGTTCGGCAAAGTCGTCAATGGCGTCCTCGCACAACACCTTGTCGTCGTAACAAAAAGCCGTGTCAAGCGCAGCGACAAGTTCCTCACGAGTGCGACACAACTTTACACCGATACTGCTACCCAGTCGAGCGGGCTTGACTACCGTCGGCAACGAAACGTCGATGAAGTCCGTTTGACCTTTTGTAACGACGGTGTATGGCAGCACGGGCATGCGTAATGTGCGTAGCACATATTTTGTCAGTACCTTGTCCATGGCAATTGCCGAAGAAAAGATATCCGAGCCGACAAGGGGCACGCCCAGCAATGCGCACAACGCGGCAACGGAACCGTCCTCGCCGCACAGACCGTGACAACAGTTGACAACTACGTCAATGTGCACCGGTTTGCCGAGAAATATGCCGCGTCTGATGCGGAAAGACTGCTCACCGAAACAAAACACTACCCGACGTTTTCTTTTGCCGAATTCACGCGGCGCGACATCGTTACCCACAAGATAGGGAACGTTGTTTTTGTCAAGGTAAATGCTGTACAATTTGTCGCCGAAGTGTCCCCTTGCCTGGCACGCGGTAATCACCGAAATGTCGTGTTCGCAACTTTTGCCGCCGCATATCGTCACTATGTTCATTTTTTGCTCCGATTTATGTTTTTTTTGTAATTAAATTTTACATACGTATTTGTTTTTTCGTTACTTTTTATGTTTTTGCAGAAAGTGGCAAACGGCTGCACAAGTGCCGATTTTGCCACTTTTTTACGTCTGAAAATTACGTCACGGGCAGGTCGGGAATGTCGTTCTGGTAGTACAGAATATCGCCGTGCGACAAGTTTTTACGGGCAATTTCCGTAGCCTCCGCAAGGCTGTTTGCGTGCAGCACAAGCGTATTTGTGGCAAGCAATCCTTCCTCAAGCGCGTGGCGATTGGGACCGACAACCACCACTTCGTCAAAGGTTTCGCCAAGCATTTTGCCGCATCGGGCGTTGAGTTGTCGACTTTGCCTGCCGCCCTCAACAATGCCTTGCGCAACGGCGCATTTTTTGCCGCCGAATTTCGACAGCGTTTTACAACTGCTTTCCACGCCGCTAAGGCTGGCGTTGTAACCGTCGTCCACCACGTAAAATCCGCAATTCACCACCTGCATGCGGTGTGGCGTTTGAGTAATCCGCGCGGCATTTTGCACTATTTGTTGCGGCGACATGCCCAGCGCAAGACACATTTCGGCGCACATCGCAAAGTTGTTTGGGGCGTAGTCGGCAATCTGCGGCAAATGTACTTCATACATTTGTTCGTCGTGGGCAAAACTAACGGCAAGCATTTGCCCGTCCATGGAAAACGACGTCACTTCCGTGCGCACGTTGTCACCGACAAACACCTTGCGACACTCACCCACGGCAAAACGCTCGTCACCGCCGCCTACTACGCACAAGCCGCACTCGGGCAGACTGCGCGGAAGTACGGATTTTTCGTCCACGATATTTTGCAGATTTCCGAAGGTTGCAAGGTGTTGCGGACATGCGCCCGTCACTATTCCGAAAGTCGGCGGATACAGGCGGCACAACTCGGCGATGTCACCCTTCTGCCGCGCACCGAACTCGAGTACAACATATTTCGCGCCGTTCAGTCCGCCACCGTTTACAAACTTCGCTATGCCGCCGGGCGTATTGCAACTACCGGGCGGACACGCCGCACCGTCAAGCATTTCGGCAAGCATGTTTTTTACGCTTGTTTTGCCGAAACTACCCGTTACGGCTATTACGGGCACGCCGCTGTCATGCAATTTTTCGCTTGCTTTGCGCAGATATTTTGACATAATAAGCCGCTCGACAGGCAAAGTAATGCCCCACGCCGCAAGCACGACAAAAGGCACCGCAATCGCCGCAATGTGCACTTCGGCAAAGCAAACAACAAGGTTGAGCGCAAGAACCACTGCAAGCAGCCGCCACACGCGCGCCGTAAACACAAGCGGACAGCGGCGCGGAATACATACGCAAATCGCCGTCGCAACAAGGTAAACGAGAGCAACGGCAAAGGCAGGCGCATCGGCAACCCACATAAATACGGCGGCGACTTCGGCAATGCACACAATTACGTAGTAGCCGCTTGCAAGCACGCGAAAGTAGCCGCGCCCGGGGCGATACCCCACGGCTTGCAAAACCCGACAGCATTCAAGCGACATCGCGGTAAGACACAATGCACTGCAAACGTATGCCACACTACACCCCCAAAGTAAACTCTCGCACTATCCGCGCAAATACTTTTGGGCGCGAAAACAGCGTAAAATGGTCGCCGTCAATCAGTTGCAGATTGCCTTGCGGAATGAGTTTTGCCATTCGCGCCGCGGACTTCGGCGGTGTGGTAGTATCGCACTTGCCGCACACCACCAGCGACGGACACCTGACGCGACGGGCGAAGCGACTCAAATCCTGATTGACAACCTTGACAAAGGTCGCTTTCAGACAATCGGGCGTAGCGACGTAATCGGCACTGCCGACGTTGCTTTTTTGCGGCATACCAAGTAAGCCACGAAAAGCCTTTTGCACTTTGTACGCCGCAACGTGAGCAAACCGACGGACGGACGGACTGCGAAGTCCTGCCGGGGCGTACAGCAACAAGCCGTCTGTCAATCCCGGACAATTTGCCGCAAGCACAAGTGCCACGCGACAGCCGAAACTGTGACAAACAAAAGTCGCATGCTGAATGTTGTACTGCACGCACAGCAGGCGCACCGCTTCGGCGTAGTCGGCAACACGCCAACCCTCGGCAGGCGGACACGGACTTTTGCCAAAGCCGCTTAAATCCGGCATGACGTTGTGGCAATCGCCCAGGCACGCGGCAACAGGCGCGAAACATGTACCGTCCGCGCCCCATCCGTGAAGATAAACAATTGTTTTGTTGCCTTGTCCCGAAAACGCGCAATGCACCGTTTGCTCCGACTATACCGTGTTATTGTATGATTTTTTTTGCAAAAAAGTGCCGAAATTTGAAGAATATATGATATTCAGATGAGGAATGAAAAAGAAAGCGTAGCCGTACTGAACGTACCGCTGCGCTTTCTTTTGACGAGCCGAAGGGAAAAGCACACAACAAGTGGCATTTAATGTTTATATTTTCGGTTGGTTGGGTGTAATCCTTTCACCTTACCCTTATCCTTTCAAAAACTTAAACTTGTCCGGTGAAAATCGACCGAAGCATCACTCGGATATAAAATCTAATTAAGTCTGTCGCGGGCAGTTAGTGCCGACTGCAAGACGTTTTTCAAATTCTCGTTAATTTTTAAATTCTTCCACCTTTTTCGTCGTATTTAACGGGATATTTCAGCACGACGTCGCTTGTAAATTCTCCGGTTTTATTGTCGAAACTCTTTGCAAAATGTTGCGTGAGTTTATCGGGATCTTCGTCGAACTCTTTTTGTAAATAATCATAAGACCACATTGACGCCGCGATACCTTCGAAACTGCCTTCGCCGTTATAAACGACGTCGAGAGTATAAGCGCAAACAACGTTGCTTAACATCTTGAACAAAGTATCGTACCTATAATCGTTGCACTTTACAAGCGTTGTGAAGCCGATATAATAATCTCCGCCGTCTTTTTTAAGTTCGTACACATCTACGTCGTCGCTTATCGCACCGTCTTTCACCCAACCGCTATTCATAATTGTCTTTTCTCTGAGCGTCGGCGTTTCGGCTTGCATGAATATGCCGCCTTCGTATTTGATATAATCGTAAAAACTCACGGTATCGCCGTCTTTAAGGCGCGTTATCAGATTGCCGAATTCCGACTTATCCTTTATCTTGTCTCCCCTGACGCCGAAAGAAAGAACGGTTTTCTGTGACCCGTAAATTTCGCCTTGGAGCGTGAAATGGTTGTCCGAAGTAAATTTGATTCTGACGTCGTTGACATATTTAAGATAAAGGTGTAAGACGCCGTTATCCGCTTCGTAATACTTATTACTCCAGTTGGCGTAATCGAAATTACCGTTTGCGTCAAATACTTCTTCCGTGAAATCTTTGTCGAAATAGTATCCTCCAAACAGTTTTCCGTTATTTACTGCGTATTCCGAGCCGAGATTGAAGCCTTCCGCGAAGTCGGGCGATTTCCAGTACTCGTTGCGTTTTGCGACGTAGTTGGCTGAATCTTCAAAAAAGTAACTCAGGCCCCAATCAGGATTTAAGTAACTCTTCAACGTCAACGGCAACCCTATAATATAAAAACCTTTCAGCGAATTGCCTCCGATGTAATCGTAATTGCCATTAGAGATTTCATCGACTATGTAAATCGTCTTTTCTTCACCATCGCGATGCAAGCGGACTTCATTTCTCGTTTTGTTGCCCCAAATGGTAAGTCCGATATCCGCAATCGACGGATATTCTGTATAATCTTTTTTAAGATCGCACGAGAGCGCATAGTCGAAGTTTTTGCGCAAAATATCGACGATTTGTTTTTCGAATTCGACTTGCGTGCTATCCGTTTTTATGGTTACATTTTCATCCAAAGAGTACACGGCGTTTTTCGGTTTGAACAAAAGTTGGCTTCCGAATTTCACGAAAAGCATATCCTTGCCGTTTTCTTTGATAATTTCCTGCCATCTTTCTTCGCTGAAAACGTATTTCCCGTCAAGTTTCGTCTTGGGATTGTCGCCTTTTAATTCGTATTCCCACTGCTCGATATCGATGTCTATCGTGCCGGCGTTTGACACGACATTGTCAAGATTTATTGTCAATCTGACTTTTTCGTGCGGAGTATATGCTACATACAAATCGACATCGCCTGAAATCTTTTCATCGCCGAATTTATTATTATACCACGCATTAAAATTATACAAATCTGTTTTCGCGGTTTGTTCCTTATCGATAAGTTGTTTGTAATAATACTTTACTCCGCTTCTTTCAAGGGCTTCGCCGTTTATTCTGTCACGAAGGTAAACGCCGTTGACTTTTTCGTACAGGTCGATAAATTTATTTTCGATGTCAGAAACTTTCACGCCGCCCTTTTTCATAGTGAAACGATAAACGTTATCTTTGTCGTATTCGTAAACGTTTACGGGCACGTGGACGGACACGACGATGCCTTCAGTCACGCTGAGATATACGTTGCAGTCTTCATTCGGGAAAGTGCTGCCGACTTTTGTTCCGTCTTCGTAATGCCAATTGCCGAACGTGAAGCCGAGATCCGTTTCGGTAGGCAGAAACAGTTTCGTGCCCGCTTTGCCCTTTTGCGGAATGATTTTGTAACTTACGCCTTCCGTGACAATCGGTGTGACGGTGATAAGTTTTTCGTACTTTGCAAAAAGTTTTTCGCCTTTGTAGTCGTCAGTGCTTGTATAGTCGATTCTCGACGTAAGTTCTTCGTCGGTGTACCAGCCCACAAACGCATAGCCGTCCTTTTCCGGGAACAGTACCGTAAGGTCTTTGTACGTTTTAACTTGGTCAAAATTTTGTAAAGATACCGACGAAAGTTTGCCGCCGTTAAGTTCAAGTTCGGGTTCGTTATACTTCCATTTCGTGTAAAGGTTTACACGTTGTCCTTCGGGCACGAAACGACCGTTTTCGACTTTGTAATTGCACGCGCTGTCGTAATACCAGCCGTCGAAAGTTTTGTCCGCTGCCGAAAGTTCGGGCAACACGACTTCTTCTCCGGCGCGCACGGTTTTGTTGAAATCGGCGGGCAACGCTTCATCCGTGATATCGAGCACCGTGTTTTCGGCGATTTTCACGCCGTTAATATCTGCAACGGGAAAGGAAAGAACGTTACCGTACGAAAAGTCGATATCGACGCCTTCGTAAATCAAAGGTTCTGCGGTCTGCCCGACGCTGCCGTTGACGTACGCTCTCGACGCGGGATTGTACTTTGAGTCGTACGACAGACGAAGTTCAACCCTTTGCAAGACTTTGTTTTCGTATATTACGTTGACGTCGATGCGCATGACGCAAGTTTCCGCAACGGGATACCAGTAATCTTCGATGCGAGAAGGCTCGACGTTTGTAAAGTTCATCACGAAACGAGAAGTCGCATTCGCCGTTTCAATAACGTTGTTCCCTTCGGTTTTCTTATTGTATTTGTATGTTATATCGTAGTCGTCGCCGAGAATTTTCTTCGACGTT
>OMNQ01000557.1_pt1 | contig 12012 bp, 8 predicted proteins | sample 1673871 | NCBI WGS metagenome assembly OMNQ01 (sample SAMEA103958130, study PRJEB25191) | human gut metagenome | biome: human-associated habitat [ENVO:00009003]; feature: intestine environment [ENVO:2100002]; material: feces | place: Germany | collected 2013/2015
AAGATGTGGGCGGAGCTGTTCCTCTGGAACAAGGAGAACCTTATCTCCGAGATCGACCAGTTCAGCGGGGCGCTGAACGAGATGCGCAACGCCCTTGTGGCCGATGACCGGGAAAAGCTGGAGGAGATGTTCCGCCTGTCCACCCAGCGCCGCGCGGCGTTTGATAAGAAAGCGCCGTAACCTTTTCAGCACACAGCACTGCTGTTTTTTCCAGCTCCCCTGCTGGGGAGAGCTGGAATCGAGACTGAGAGGTTTGGCACAACACGAAAAAATGAGGTGTACCGAATGCCCAAACAGGAAGGCCAGAAATCCAAGCTGCTGGCGCTATTGCGCATTTTTGAGCAGCAGACCGATGAAAACCACCTGCTGAACGTGCCGCAGCTGGTGGAGCTGCTGGAGGCGCAGGGCATCCGCTGCGAGCGCAAGAGCGTGTACAGCGATATTGAGGCACTGGGTGCGCTGGGCTATGACATCAAGCTGCGCCGGGGCCGGGGTGGCGGGTATTTCCTTGCCAGCCGCACCTTTGATCTGGCGGAGCTCAAGCTGCTGGTGGATGCCGTGCAGGCAAGCCGGGTGGTATCCGGCACCACGAGCAGGCGGCTGATCCACAAGCTGGAAAAGCTCTGCTCCAACTACGAGGGCAGCCAGCTGCAGCGTCAGGTCTATGTGGAGGGCCGCCCCAAGACCGACAGCAAGAGCCTGCTGTACAGCATCGATGCCCTGCACGAGGCCATCAACAACGGTAAAATGGTGGAGTTCCTCTACAGAAAAGCCGACAGCCGCGAGAAAGAGAAAAGGACCGTCAGCCCGTGGCAGCTGGCCTGGGAGAACGGGTGCTACTACCTCATTGCCTTTGCCGATGAAAAGGGCATCCGCCATTATCGGGTGGACAAGATGAGCGGGGTCCGGGTGCTGGATGCGCCCCGGCGGGGTCAGGAGCAGTTTGCGAATCTTGACCTGCCTGCCTATCTGCGCAAGCACTTTGGAATGTACGGCGGGCCGGAGCATCGCGTTACCCTGCGGTGCACCGCGGATCTGGAAGGTGCCATGCGGGAGCGCTTTGGCGCAACACCCATGTTTTTACCCGAGGAGAATGGCTGCTTCCATTTTGATGTCCCCATCTGCGTCAGTGACCAGTTCTATGGCTGGGTCTGCGGCTTTGGCGGCAAGATAGAAGTGGTCGCCCCGCCCGAAGTGCGGCAGGGGCTGCGGGAGATGACCGCCCGGCTGGCAGAACAGCATCAATAACAAAAAAGGACTGCAAAAGCAGTCCTTTTTTGCGTGTTTACGGTTCCTTCAATTCCAGATCACTGGGCAGGATCAGATCCAGGGCAGCGGCGGGCTCGGCGACAAGGCGGCGGCTCTGGTGGAAGATGGCCTTTTCCAGTGTGTTGCGGGCAAGGCGGCCATTGCCGGCGGTGCGGGCATCGGCTGCCTGCCAGCGGGCATAATAGCCCAGCAGGGGTTCGGTGCAGGCTTCGGCCAGGGCGTAGCCCTTGTTTTTGGCAAGGACCTGGGTGATCTGCAGCAGCTCCACGGCGGTGTAGTCCGGGAACTCGATCCGGTTGGGAAAACGGCTGGCAAGGCCGCTGTTGGCGGTGAGGAAGGTCTCCATCTCCCTGGTGTAACCTGCCAGAATGACCACCAGTTCATCCCGGTGATCCTCCATCCCCTTCACCAGCGTGTCGATGGCTTCCAGCCCGAAACTGTCCTGCTCGCCGCGGTAGAGGCTGTATGCCTCGTCAATGAAGAGCACACCACCCAGGGCGCTCTCGATGACGCTGTTGGTCAGGGGGGCAGTGTGGCCGGTGTAGCGGCCCACCAGATCGGCACGGGTCACCTCCACCAGCTGGCCGCCCTTGAGGGCACCGATGGCTTTCAGATACCGTGCCACCAGCCGGGCAATGGTGGTCTTGCCGGTGCCGGGGTTGCCCGTGAAGATCATGTGCATCGAAAGGCTGGCAGTCTTGAGCCCGGCGGCGGCGCGGCGTTGCTGCACCTGCAGGTTGTCGGCCAGACCGAACACATATTCCTTGACCGGGGCAAGGCCCACCAGCTCGTTGATCTCGGCGCGGATGGCATCCAGTGCGCCGGTGTAGGCGGCGGGCAGCAGGTCGAACAGGGGCTGGTCTGCGCCGTCGTTCAGACGGAACTGCACCCCTTCCGGCCCGGCGGTCAGGGTCACGGTGCCGGTAAGGGTTTCATCGGTTCGCAGGCAGTATTCGCTCAGGGCGCGGAAGATGCGGTCGGTGCACGCGGAAAGGCCTGCCGCACCCTTCTGTGCGGTGCACTGAGCTGCGACATAGTCTCGCACGTCGGCCCCGGCGGAAAGGGTCAGCCCCAGCCGGGTGCGGATCTTCTGGGCCAGCGCGTTGAGCTGCTGTGCGGCAAGGGCGGCCAGATCCTCCCGGGTGTAGGAGGCCGTCTCGCAGACATCCCCCAGTGCCGACACCAGCGCCGCACCGAATTTGTCAGCCAGTGCCTCCCGGCCCTTGTGGGAGTAGAAGATGAGGTATTTGCCGCAGGGGTCGATGCGGCTGACAGCTCCCGGGGCCAGCGCCGTGCCTGCATCCACAAGGATGCCCTCTTTGTTCACGAGATACCGGCTGGATAGGGGGGCACTGCCCTTGACGGCCAGATCAGACAGGGTCTTCAGAAAGCCGGGATAACAGCTCTCATAGTGCTCAAAGGCAAGGATCTCCCCGGGTGCGTGCAGGGCAGCGTAGAGGTCCTGCAGGAAGAGCTTTTCGGCTCCGGAATTGGGGTAAAGGGCCAGATCCAGCGTGGCGATCCTGTCGCTCTGCAAAAGGCCCCGGGCCGCCATGCAGCGGGCAGTTTCTTCCAGTGCAAAATGCCTGCCTGTGCCTGCCCCGCCTGTGAGCAGGATGACGTTGCGGGCGGCGGGGGCTTCGGTGCCCAGCACAAAGGGGCGGCGCATGGCCCGCACCACGCTGTCCACAAAAGCATCCTGCCCCAGCACCGTCTGCTTAACCTCGGCGGCAAGGCCTTCAAAGCTGCCCAGGTGTTCCGGCTTCACGTCGGTGGTGCCCCTGGCCAGCAGGCCTTCGTCCTCCATGTCCCGCAGCATCTGGCGGCTGCTTTCCAGCGCGGCGGTGGTGGCATCGCTCTGGGTTTTGAGCTGGGCGTTCTGCTGCTTTAACAGCTCGTCCAGCCGTTTCTGCTGTTCCAGAAGCGCCGCGTTCAGGTCAGGCAGGGCGGCGCTGCCGCCTGTTTTGGGTGCAGAAGTGCCGGGGGCGGCCTTGAATCTGCCCCCCGGGCCGAACACGCCGTTCATCAGACTTTCCCAATCATCGGTGTATGCCATAAAACTTCCCTCCGTGCAGTGTTTTTTCTTTCAGTATAGTGGAGTCTGGTACGTTTTGCAAGGAAAGGGTTGAAATAAAGGACAAAGTTCGTTACACTATTGTCAAACGAAAGGATGAATTGCCATGGAGCCAAGAACACCTGCTGAATGGAAGATGTTGTTTGAGAGCGAAGCCTTTGCCCGCCAGACGGAATACTACGGCCCGCTGGGGGTGGAGTATACCCCCGCCGGGACACACCTGCGCCTGTGGGCTCCCACGGCAAAACAGGCAGCAGTGAACCTGTACCGCCGGGGCACCGGCGGGGCCTGTGTGGGCACCCTGCCCCTGCAGCAGCAGGACAAGGGCGTGTGGAGCATCTATCTGCCCGGCGACCAGCACGGAAAATACTACGATTTCACCCTTACCACCCCGTTTGGCACCTGCAATGCAGCGGACCCCTACGCCCGCTCGGCAGGGGTGAACGGGGTGCGCAGCATGATCTTTGACCCGGCCCGGGTAGACCCGCAGGGCTGGGAGCGGGATGTGCGGCCGGTGATCCCACCGGCCCGCCGCAGCATTTGGGAGGTCAGCGTCCGGGATTTCTCACAGGACCCGGCCAGCGGCGTGCACACAGCCTGGCGGGGCAAATTTCTGGCCTTTACCCAGCAGGGCACGACCCTGAGCAGCGACGGCATCCACCCCACCTGCCTGAATTATCTCAAGCGGCTGGGGGTGAGCTATGTCCAGCTCATGCCCATCTTCGATTTTGGCAGTGTGGATGAGAGCCGCCCCCTGACCCGGCAGTATAACTGGGGCTACGACCCCACCAACTTCAATGTGCCCGAGGGCAGCTACTCCACCGACCCCACCCGGGGTGAGGTGCGGGTGCGGGAGTGCAAGCAGATGATCGCGGCCCTCCATGCGGCGGGCATCGGCGTTGTAATGGACGTGGTGTATAACCACATGTATCGTTCCGATAATGTGCTGAACCGGGTGGTGCCCCTCTACTACTTCCGCCAGAACGACGACGGTTCCCTCTCCAACGGCAGCGGCTGCGGCAACGAGTTTGCCTCCGAGCGGCCCATGGCCCGGCGCTATCTCATTGATTCGGTGCTCTACTGGGCACGGGAATATCACATCGACGGCTTCCGGTTTGACCTGATGGGCCTGTATGACGTGGAGACCATGGACCTCCTCCGGGCTGAACTGGACAAGCTGCCCGGCGGGCGGGATATCCTGATGTACGGTGAGCCGTGGCAGGGCGGCTGCAGCGCCCTGCACCGGTACGAGGCCAACAAGAACAACCTGAACATGCTGAACGAGCGCATCGGCATCTTTTGCGACAACACCCGGGATGCCATCAAGGGCGGCTGCTTCGATGCCCGGGAGCCGGGCTATGTGGAGGGCAAGCCCGGCAGCTTCTGGGATATCGGCGCAGCGGTGGCGGCATGGTGCCGCAGCGACCATCTGCCGCCCCACGCGCCCAGCCAGATCGTGAGCTATGTTTCCGCCCACGACAACTTTACCCTGTGGGACAAGCTGCTCTGCGTCCGGTACGAAAAGCCGGAGTTCACCGCCCGGGACACCGTGGCGCTGGCACAGAGCCGGCTGGCGGCGGGCATCTACCTGACCAGCTTCGGCCTGCCCTTCATGCAGGCAGGCGAGGAGTTCGCCCGCACCAAAAAGGGCGTGAGCAACAGCTATCGCTCCTCCCCCGCCCTGAACCGTCTGGACTGGAACCGTGCCGAGCAGTACCATGCCCTCGTGGACTACTACCGGGGGCTTCTGGCGCTGCGGGCAGCCTTTCCCCGGCTGGGCAGCACCGACCGTCACGCCCCGGAGGCTTTGCAGTTCTTTGCACTGGAGCAGCCGCTGGTGGGCTGGACGCTGCCCGCCGTCTGGGGAGACGGCGCAGCATGGAGCGCTTTGTGCGTCTTTTATAACCCCACTGACACCACCCGCACCGTCTCCCTGCCCGCCGGGCAGTGGAAGCTGCTGAGTGACGGCACCTCTTCCAGCCTGTGGCGCGGCCAAAGCCGCGTTTTTACAAACAAAGCCCCCCTTGCGCCGTACAGCGCCACCATTTTTGGTGCGGTGTGAAACAATTTAAAATGGCTTCCGCTGCGCTCTAGCCATCTTCAGCGGAAAAATTATTTGTAATTTGTAAATCGGGAAAATCTGCGGATTTTCCCGATTTACTTTTTCACGGGGAGGGGTTTGGAACGAACCCCCTCAGTCGCCTGCGGCGCCAGCTCCCCCAAGGGGACGCCTTATGGCGATGCCGCAAAGTTCGCCGTCAGCACAAAAGCCGTCCCCTTGGGGAAGGTGGCTTGACGCGAAGCGGCAAGACGGAAGGGGTAATTCCCGGGCGCCCTGCAGGCGTCAAACGCAAAAGCAGCCAGACCGGGCGGTCTGGCTGCTTTTATAGCATACAAGAATATTTTACTCTACATCTTCATCCGCGAAGATCCACAGCACCTCGTTGATGTGGGAGCCGCTGCGGGAGTAGGGGGTCACACGGATGCAGAAGCTGCGGCCATCCGTCTTGCGGTAGCGGTGCTCCAGCAGGTTGCTGCTGAACACGGTGCTGCGCACAAGGCCGAAATCGAACAACTTTGCAAAGTTTTCTCTGTCCTCGGGCGCTACCAGCTTGTCGCGGTAGTTGGTCAACGCAGCGCGGAAAGAGCCGCCGCAGGTGTCCAGAACGGACTGGAAGTCGTCCGGCACAATAACGGGGCGCACGGTGTCCTCCTGCAAGTCCACCACGATTACGGTCTTGTATTTGGGGGCAAGCACCTTTAAAAAGTGCTCGGCATCCCGCTTTTCCTGCAGGGTGCGCTCCATCTTTTCGTTCAGGCCTTCCAGCTGGCGGGCGTGGCCGTTGTGGTCGTAGTAAGCCTGCCGGTCCTGCCGCATGGCGGCCTCGGCCTTGGCGACAGCTTCGTCCAGATGGCGCAGGTCGGTAGTCTGCTGGATGCCTACCGAGATGGCATAGTCCTTTTCCTTCAGGAAGGCACGCATCCGGTCTGCGGTGCTCCACACACTGTAAGGCGGCTCGTTGGGGGTCAGGATGACAAATTCATCGCTACCAATGCGGTACACCCGGCTGGTAGCAAAGAACTTGCGGGCGGCGTTTGCCAGACAGCACAGCAGGGTGTCGCCGCTGCGGTGACCCAGATGCTCGTTTACCTCGTGCATCCCCACCACATCAATGTAGGTGCACACCACGGATTCGTACCCGCTGTTGGGCAGCTCCCGCAGGTCGGCTTCGTACCGGCTGCGGTTGGCAAGGCCGGTCAGGGTGTCGTGGCTGTAAGAGAAGTCCAGCTCCTCGCTGAGCTGGTCGGCCTGTGCGTCGTTGCGCACCAGCACGGTCGCCCACGGGTTCTGGGCGCAGCAGCCCCGGCAGGGCAGCACCTCTGTGGTGACCCAGATATACTGGCCGGACACATTCTCGCGGTAGCGGTAGAACTCCGGCGCAGTGGCGTGGTACAGCACAGAGCGCAAAGCTTCCAGATCGGTCTGCTCCAAAAACAGGTCTGCGTCCTCTTCGTGCACGATCTTCTCGTTCACCAAGCGGTCGCAGTAATTGACAAAATCTTCTTCTTTTTCCAGATCTGCACCCAGCAGGCGGGCGTCCCGCTTGATCACCCGGTACGCACCGGTGGCAAGGTTCAGCAGCGAGATCTCCAGCACGTTGTCGGTAAAGATCTGGTACGCCTGCAAGGCCAGCGCAGTCTTTTCGGTGCTCGGGTTCTCCACCCGGCGGTCACGGCGCATCAGGTCGCGGCGCAGATCCCAGTAATCCTGATTGGTGGGATCTGCCAGCAGTTTTTCGGCGTTTTCCACCGGCATGGGCTTGAAGAAGTAGTAGCCCTGCGAGTACAGGCAGTCCGCCGCCTGCAGCATGGACACCTGCTCCGGGGTCTCCACGCCCTCGGCGATGATGGGCAGATTCAGTCGGTGCGCCATATCCACCACCGACTCCACGATCTGCACGCCCTTGCTGCGGTTCTCCTGATTCATGTCGATGAGCTTCATGTCCAGCTTGATGGCATCGACGTTGGTATCCTTGAGCATATTCAGCGAGGAATACCCGCTGCCGAAGTCGTCCATCATCACCGAGAAGCCCTTGCGGTGCAGGCCCTGAATGGCGCTTTCCACCATCTGGGTGTCCTCGGCCACCATGGTCTCGGTGATCTCAGCCAGCAGAAGCTTTGGCTCCAGCTTATATTTTTCCACCAGATCTGCAAAGATCTGCGGCACATCCAAGTTCAGGATATCCTGCACCGAAACGTTCACCGACACCGGCACAAGGTTGCTGCCGCTTTCCTGCCACTTCTGCAGGGTCTGGCAGACGGATTCCCAGATGTACTGGTCCAGCCTTGTCACAAGACCGGTGCGCTCCAGCAGCGGCATGAACTCGGCGGGAGGAACACAGCCACGGGTGGGGTGATTCCAGCGCACCAGCGCTTCCATACCCACGATGGCGCGGGTGATGCTGTTGCACTTGGGCTGCAGGAAGAAGCAGAATTCGTGGTTGTCCAGTGCGTGCTCCAGCTCGCCCAGCAGCTGCTGCTGTTCTTTCAGCTCGTTGAGCATGGTGGGCTCAAAGCGGTGCAGGTAGCCGCTGTCTGTCGTTACACCGGCGATCTGCGCGTAGTTGCATAGGGTGGCGGCATCCGCGCCGGGGTTTGCCTGCATGGGGCACACGCCCATTACCACAAAGAAGGTGACATCCTGTCTGCCGGCATTCATGCAGGCTTGCAGCGTGGCAAGCACAGCGGTCTGCTCGGCTTTTTCGTCCGGCAGGCACAGGAAAAAGTCATCATTTCCAAAATAGCCCACAGGATAGCCGGTCTGCTTGCTGTAACCCAGCAGACAGTCTGCCACAGTTTCCAGCAGAGCATCGCCCTTTTCGGTGCCGTAAAGCTCGTTATAAAGCTTGAAGTGCTGGATATCCACAGCGGCGACAGCCCATTCCGTTCCCTGATGCGCGGTCAGGAATGTATGCAGGGCCTGTAAAAATGCGTCCTTGCGGTCGATTCGCTCCAACGCAGCAGATGCCGGTGCGGTGACATCTGTTTTGGTCTTTCGTTCCTCTGACATGACGATTCCTCACAATTTGGATAGTTTCAATACGGATAAGCCGATTGCGGTCGGTTTGTATACTTTGTAATCAGTATAACACGGTTTCAGTCGTTTTGAAATAGTTTTTTCACACTTTATAACAACATTATTCGAGCAAAGCGCAACAAAAATGCCACACACGGCAGCGCCGGTGCGGCATTCGGGGTCATTTGGTATTCTTGTTGTCGTCCTTGTTTTCCTGTTCGGCGCGGTGCAGCATCTCCCGCAATGTGGGCAGGGTGCGCAGCTTTTTGCCGTGCCGGAGTTTCGGGTAGGCGCGCAGCATACGGCGCGGGCCCACGATGCGGGGAGTGCGCAGCAGCTGTGCCTGCATTTCCTCACTGCGGGCTTGCAGCTCTGCTGCCAGCTGTTCCAATTGCAGCAGCTCGGCGGCGCGCTCGGCGGTGCCCTTGGCAGCAAGGCGGGCGGCGTTGGCAGCTTCGGCAGCGTTCAGGCGGGCGTCCTCGCTGGCGCGGCGTGCAGCTTCGCTGGCCTCGGCGGCCTTGGCGCGGATGGCAGCCAGCGTCTCACGGGCAGAGGGGCGCTTTTCGGCGGCGTCCCGCGCCTCGGCGGCGGCAAGCTTGAATTGCAGCCGTCCCTCGTCCAGTTTCTGGTCGGCATTCAGGGTGGTAGTACCCAGCAGCTGGGTCATGGCATCGCTGACGGCGTGGATACTGTCGCCCAGCTGCTCCATGGTATCCAGCGTATCAGCCAGTGCAGAGGCAGCAATGGCGGTAGCCACCACATCCACCGCATACACGGCGTACAAAAAGCACATGAGGATGACCCCCACAAAGGGCGGGATCAGGGCTACAAGATCGGCCACCGCCGGGTGCACGATGCGCATGACCACCAGCGTGCCCACACCCCACAGCAGGCAGAATTCCAGACAGATATAGCCCCCGATGTTAAAGGGAAAATCGCTGTAATCCCACCAGCGGGTGTGGTAGAGCTTATACAGTGCCCAGCCGCCCACCAGTTCCAGCGCACTGGGCAGGATGACGCCGCCTATATACAGCAGCAGGATGCTATGCTGCAAGGGCGTAAGGGCAAACAGCACGATGATCATGCCAAAGCCGTAGATGGGGCAGACCGGGCCGTTGAGGAAGCCGCGGTTCACCAGCTGACCGGTGGTGGCGGCGGCGTAGATGACCTCCAGACACCAGCCTATACAGGAGTAGATCAGGAAATAGGCCAGAATATGGTACAGCGAAAAGCCGCATACCACGGTATCGGTAAGAAAGCTTACCATAGGCACCTCCGTTCTTCAGTTCTGTTTGGATACGATCTTATATTCGTCCCCCGGCTCAAAAAAGGGACAGGCAGCGGTGCTGTGGGCAAGATAGCGTGCCATCTCGTCCTCGTCCAGCGCAGCGCCCTGCGCACAGTAGTAGCTGCCGTATTCGTCCTGAATATTATTCAGGCACAGTTCACAGGGGTCAGACATTTCCTTCGCCTTCCTGCGCGGCGGCTTCGGCGGCGGCAGCCTCCCGTGCCATCCGCTTGAGCACCTTGGGGTCTACCCATGTCACGCTGTCGGCACCGGGCTTTTTGCGGGCAATGAGCGCCTTGATCTTGATACCCATCTCGGTGAACATTCCCTCGTGCTCGGTGCGGATGTTCCACGCCGGCTCGTTCTCGTGCAGGTCGTAGGTGATCCACTCGATGTCGTAGCCGGAAGCGGGGAAGTACTCCACGCTGTCCCGGAACAGATCATCGTCGTCGGTCTTGAAGTAGATCTCGCCGCCGTCCTTCAGGAACTCGCGGTAGGCGATGAGCTGGCGCGGGTAGGTAAGGCGGTGCTTGTGGGAGGAGTCGTTCTTGCTCCACGGGTTGCAGAAGTTGATATAGATGCGACTGACTTCATCCTCCGGGGTGATGACGCCCTTGATGCGCTCGATGTCGGTGCTCATGATCTTCACGTTGTCGATGGGGCGGCCTGCCTCGGTGTAAGCGGCCTCGATCTTGCGCTTGGCAAGGATCAGCACCTTGTCGGTGATGTCGATGCCCAGATAGTTGTTCTCCGGGTGGGCACAGGCCAGCTGGGAGAGGAAGCCGCCCTTGCCGCAGCCCAGTTCCAGCACAAAGGGCTGCTCCGGGCGGGCATACTGTGCGTGCCACTTGCCGCCCCAGATCAGGGGCTCGTGGACGTGGAAATCGGCGGCCATCAGCTCATCGTGGGCGTAGGGTTTGAAACGCATTCTCATAGTTTGTTGTTCTCCTTAAAATTAACGTGGCTCGCCCTCTCCGTCTTTGCTTCGCAAATCCACCTCTCCCAAAGGGAGAGGCCTTGGCAGTGCGGAAAACTTACCGGTTTTGCCAAGGGCTCCCCCTTTGGGGGAGCTGGCGCGTCAGCGCCTGAGAGGGTGAGGATGCTTACAATTTCGTACTTTTCAAAAATTCTTCCACCTGTTCCGGCTCTGCGGTGCAGCTTCCCTGACAGATGCCGGGCTTGCCGCCGCCGCGGCCATTGAGGGCGGCGTTCAGGGCTTTGGTCAGGGCACGGACATCGCCGCCCGCCTGGGCAAGGCAGTAGCCGGTGCCCTTTTCGTTGGGGGTCAGGGCCGCGCACAGGCCGGTGGTGGCTTCGCTCAGGCGGACAGCCAGCCGGTGCAGGCCGTCCGGGTCCAGCCCCGGCACGATGCGGATGGCATCCGCACCGGGCGTTACCTGCGCGGCCAGCGCCTCAAAGAGCTGGCTGCACAGCCCGAAGTGGGTGAATTTCAGGGCGGTGTACTCGTCATACACCCGGTGCACTGCGTTGGCCGTCTCGCTGGCCTTGGCGCTGAGCAGGGCACCGATCTCTGCCTGCCGTGCCCGCATGGCCTGTGCGGCTTCCAGCGCGCGCCCGCCGCAGACGATGCTCAGGCGCACGCCGCCCTTATAGTTTTCGGCGGCCAGGATCTTGATCTGGCCCACCGCGCCGGTAAAGGCGGTGTGGGTGCCGCAGCAGGCACAGACATCCGCCCCGGGGATGGTCACGATCCGCACCTGCCCCTCGATCTCCTTTTTGGAGCGGTAGGTCAGGGCGGCCAGCTCCTCCCGGGTGGGGTAGGTGATGTTCACCGGTACATTCTCCCAGATGATGCGGTTGGCGGCAGTCTCGGCCGCTTTCAGCCCCTCGGCGGAGATGGGGATGTTCGTGTCCATCCGCACGGCATCGGAGCCGATGTGGAAGCCCACGTTCTCGGCCCCGAACATGCTGTGCAGGATGCCGGAGAGGATGTGCTCGCCGGTGTGCTGCTGCATCTTGTCAAAGCGCCACGCCCAGTCGATGGCCTGTGCCGCTTCGGCCCCGGGCACCGCCCCGGCGGGCAGGGAAGTGACCATGTGCCAGATGACACCCGCCTGCTCGTGGACATCGGTGACGGTCAGCACCGTGCCGTCGGCAAGGGTCAGGGTGCCCCGGTCGGCAGGCTGGCCGCCGCCCTCGGGGTAAAACACCGTGCCGTCCAGCGCGATGCGCCCGCCGCCGGTCCGGCTGTCCGGCTCTGCGGCTAAAATATGCCCCACCGCCTCCCGGCGGTAGGCATTTTGCTCAAAATATTTCTCAGTGCGTTGCATAGAACCTCCAAAG
>OMNQ01000563.1_pt1 | contig 11940 bp, 8 predicted proteins | sample 1673871 | NCBI WGS metagenome assembly OMNQ01 (sample SAMEA103958130, study PRJEB25191) | human gut metagenome | biome: human-associated habitat [ENVO:00009003]; feature: intestine environment [ENVO:2100002]; material: feces | place: Germany | collected 2013/2015
ACCCTCAGTGCACCCTCATCGAGCCCATCGCGGCCCGCAAGAACGAGCTGCGCAAGGTGTACGAGGGCGAGCTGATGCTGGGCGGCGGCCACATTGCGGGCTGGGCTGTGGAAGACCCCGCCCTGCTGGCCCGGATCGACGCGGCCCTGCAGGGCCTGGGCAGCCAGGAGGCCTTTGACGCCAAGTACCCGGAGGCCAGGGGGGCCAAACCCCTGACGCTGGCTGTGGGCGACGGCAACCACTCGCTGGCCTCCGCCAAGGCTTACTGGGAAGAGCTGAAGCCCACCCTGACGCCCGAGCAGCGGGAGACTCATCCCGCCCGCTGGTGTCTGGCCGAGGTGTGCAATGTCCATTCGCCTGCCATTGAGATCGAGCCCATCCACCGGGTGCTCTTCAACGTGGACTGCGGGGCCGTGCTGCTGGCCCTCATTACCTGGAGCGACGGCAATATGGCGGGCATCTGCTTTGGCAGCTCCAAAAAGCAGTCCTTTACCCTGGCAGGCCCCCACATCGCCAATGTGCTGAGCTTTGAAGACCCGGTGGCCCCCCTGACCGTGGGCACCATTGATGAATTTATTGAGTACTTTATGGCCCGCCATAAGGAGGCCCGGGTGGATTATGTCCACGATGAGCCTGCGGTCCGTGCCCTGACCAAACAGGGCGGGGTGGGCTTCCTGCTGCCGCCCTTTGAAAAGAGCGACCTGTTCAAAGGCATCGTGATGGGCGGCGTGCTGCCCCGCAAGACGTTCAGTATGGGCCATGCGGAGGAAAAACGCTATTACATCGAGTGCCGGAAAATTATCGAATAACCCAATAGGAGAACCATGACTTTTAACGAACTGAATCTGTCCGCCCCCCTGCTGCGTGCCATTGCGGAGGCGGGCTACGAAACGCCCTCGCCCATCCAGGCCAAAGCCATTCCGCCGGTGCTGGAAGGACGGGATTTAATGGGCTGCGCCCAGACGGGCACCGGCAAGACCGCTGCTTTCGCGCTGCCCATGCTGGACCGCCTCAATGCCGCCAAGCCCCGCAAGCCGGGTGCCATCCGGGCGCTGATCCTCACCCCCACCCGGGAGCTGGCGCTCCAGATCGGGGAGAGCTTTGCCGCCTACGGCAAGTACCAGAAGCTGCGCGCCACCGTCATCTTTGGCGGTGTGGGCCAGGCACCGCAGGTGGAGGCCATCAAAAAGGGCGTTGAGATCCTCATCGCCTGCCCGGGCCGGTTGAACGACCTGGTGGGGCAGGGGCTGGTGGACCTCTCGAACATTGAAATTTTTGTGCTGGACGAAGCCGACCGGATGCTGGACATGGGCTTTGTCCACGACGTGAAGAAGGTCATCGCAAAGCTGCCCGCAAAGCGCCAGAACCTGATGTTCAGCGCCACCATGCCCAAAGAGATCGAGCAGCTGGCCGCAGGCATCCTGCACGACCCCGCCTTCGTGAAGGTGGACCCCGTGTCCAGCACGGTGGAGCGCATCGACCAGAGCCTGTATTTCGTCGAGAAGGGCAACAAGAAGTTCCTGCTGCCCTGGCTCATCCAGAATCTGAAACCGCCGGTGCAGAACGCGCTGGTCTTCAGCCGCACCAAGCACGGCGCGGATAAGATCGCCAAAGACCTGAACAAGCAGGGCATCCCGGCAGCGGCCATCCACGGCAACAAGAGCCAGTCCGCCCGCGTGGCGGCGCTGGAGGGCTTCAAGGCCGGGGATACCAAGGTGCTGGTGGCTACCGATATCGCCGCGCGCGGCATCGACATCAGCGAGCTGTCCCATGTCTTCAACTACGACCTGCCCGAAGTGCCGGAAACGTATGTCCACCGCATCGGCCGCACGGCCCGCGCCGGTGCCGACGGCACGGCCGTCAGCTTCTGCGCCCCGGAGGAGCAGGAGTATCTGGCCGGGATCGAAAAGCTGAACCGCCGGAAGATCCCGGTGGTGTCCGGCCATCCGTGGGACGGTGTGCCCGCCCCGGCCAAAAAGGAGCCGCCTGTGCGGGGCAAGAAGCCCAAGGCGGAGGCCGAAGCGCCTGCCGCCCAGCCGGAAAAGCCCGCCAAAGCGGCAAAACCGGCCCGGCCAAAAAAAGAAAAAACGGCTGCTGCCAAGGCAGAGCCGATGAAATCTCAACCGAAAGAGGAACCATCCATGGATGAAAACCAGAAGCGCACCCCCGGCGGGCGCAGCGAAAACCGCCGCTCCAACAACAGCCGCCCCCGCCGCGAGGGCAGCAATGCCGCCCCGAACCGCGGCAGCAACGCTCAGCCCAAGTTCGACCCCCACTTTGTGAGCGCCCCGGAAGCGACGCCGCTGCGCCCGGCCAAAAAGCCCAATGCGCCCGCAGCCCAGCCCGCCGCAAAAACGGCGGCCCCGGCCGGCAGTGCCAAAGGCGAGACCGCCCAGAACGCCCCGAACAGCCAGAGCCGCCGCAATGCCCAGCCGGGCAGCGCCAGCCGCCCGGCTCGCGGGGGCCGCACCGAGCGGACGGAGCGCCCGGCCCGCCCGGCACAGAACGCCGCAGGCAGTGCCAGCACCGGCAAGGGCCGCACGGAGCGCAGCAATGCGGGCCAGCCCGTCCGCGCACCCCGTGCCCCGAAGCAGGAGGCCTCCCGCAGCCGCAGCCGGAACAGTGCGCCCAGCCGGGACGAAGATCCGGGTCTGGTCCTCATCAGCCGCCGCCCGCCGCAGCAGAAGTTCACCAACTTCGAAGAGTATATGAACGCCCACGGTGGCGCAACGGCTCCCATCGAGGATCACAGCGATGAAGTCTGAGCCATGGCAGTGTCCGCTGTGCGGCGGGCCGCTGACCGGGGAGCAGGATCTGAAATGCCCCGCCGGCCACTGCTTTGACCGTGCCAGAGAGGGCTACTGGCACCTGCTGCCAGTGCAGAGCATGCGCACCAAGGCCCCCGGCGACAGCAAAGAGATGGTCGCCGCCCGCCGCGCCTTTCTGAATGCCGGATACTATGGCATCTTCGGGCAGGCGGTGGGGGAGCTGTGTCTGGAATACGGTCTCCCGGCCGGGCCGGAGGCCCCGCTGCACCTGCTGGATGCAGGCTGCGGCGAGGGCTGGTACGACCGCTGCATCGCCCGGCAGTTTGATGCGGCCGGGCAGCCGCTGGAGCTGGCGGGGTTCGACATCGCCAAACCGGCAGTCCGGCTGGCGGCGAAGGCGCTGCCCACGGCCCGCTATGCGGTGGCATCCAGCTTTGCCCAGCCGGTCCGCACCGGATGGGCCGACCTGCTGCTGAACTGCTTCTCGCCCTTTGCGCGGGAGGAGTTTCTGCGGGTGCTGCGCCCCGGCGGGCGGATGCTCTACGTCGTGCCCGGCGCGGAGCATCTGTACCAGATGAAGGCCGTCCTCTACGAGACGCCCTACAAAAACCCGGTGCAGCAGGTGGCGTATGAAGGCTTCCGCCCCATCGGGGAGCGGGAGGTCTCCGGGACCATCACGGTGCCCGCCGCCCAGCTGGAAGCGCTCTTCGCCATGACGCCCTACTACTGGAAAACGCCCCGCGACGGCGCGGCCCGTCTGGCCGCCCTGCCGGAGCTGACCACCGACATCGCGTTCCGCTTCCTCGTATTTGAAAAAGAGCAATAAACGACCCGCCCCCGGTGCTGCGCAGATGTGCGGCACCGGGGGCGGGCTTTTGTGTAGAGACCTGTGGAGAGGTAGGGGAAAGGCTTAGTTCTTCTTCTCCCCCTTGGGCAGCAGACCGGCGCGGTCGAGGGCCGGACGCAGGGCAAGGTAGAGCAGGACGACGCAGACGGTGGAAGCCACGCTGTTCACGAAGGTGACGCCGCCGGCGATCTTGGTCAGGGCCTGAGCTACAGTGTACTCCTGACCGAAGATGTAAACGTTGCGGAAGTAGCCAAGGAACGGGTCGGTGAAGACATTCAGCAGCAGGCCGGAAGCGGCAGCCACGATGACCTTGACCAGATAGCCGGAGCTGTGGCGGTCGAGGTCGCGGAGTTTGAACACCTTGTGGGCCACCGCGCCGCAGGTGATGCCGATGAGGAACTTCAGCACGAAGGTGGTGACGGCATAGCCCGGATCACCGGCCAGGATGTCGGCCAGAGCCAGACCGATGGCACCGGCCAGACCGCCGGACACGCCGTCCAGCAGCAGGGCGGTCAGCGCAGTAAAGGTGTTGCCCAGATGGAACGAGGAGCCGCCGTAGAACGGCACCCGGAAGAACAGATAGGCCACCAGGCTCAGCGCGGCCATGACGCCGGTGAGCGCCAGCTCGTGGACGGTAAAGGTGCGCTTGTACAGCACGCTTGCAAAGACGATGACAATGACAACGACTGCCAGCAGCAGCCACATTGCGGTGGTTGACATGATGATTCCCTCCAATTTTCACAAAGACCTGCCGGGAGACCGGAATGTCCCAATTTACCCATAAAACTACTTGACATTTGGGTGTACAGCGGGTATGCTCCTATTATACGCAAAACTGGCCCCGTGAAAATACCCAGAATATAGTTTTTTTATGGGGTCAGTTTGAGGGAATGCCCAAAAAGAGGAGGGGTTTTGTGTTCCATTTGACGACAGCACTGGATGCGGCCTCGGCGGTGCCGCTGTATGAGCAGCTCTATGAGAGCCTGGCCGAGGAGATGCGCACCGGGGCCATCCCGGCGGGCACCCGGATGCCCGGCAAGCGGCGGCTGGCGGCGGAACTGTCCGTCTCTGTGAACACCGTGGATGCGGCTTACCAGCTGCTCGCGGCGGAAGGATATCTGGAATCGCGGGAGCGCAGCGGCTTTTATGTACAGGAATATCTGGCCCTGCCCATCCGCCCGGCCGCGCCGCCGCCCGCCGCGCTCCTGCCTCAGCCGGAGGCGGGACCGCCGGTGCAGCCGGTGCGGTATGACCTCTCCACGCGGGGGGTGGATCCGGCCCTCTTCCCGTTCCGCACCTGGGCACGGCTCCAGAAGGAGCTGCTCTACTCCTCGCCCGAACTGCTGACCCACGGCGACGCGCAGGGGGACATCGAGCTGCGGCAGGCGCTGGCGGATTATCTGGAAGAATACCGGGGCGTGCGGTGCCGGGCGGAGCAGGTCGTCGTGGGGGCAGGTCTGGAATATCTGCTGGGTCTGCTGGCCCCGCTGCTGCCCGGCCCGGCGGCGGTGGAGAACCCCGGCTACCCCCGCGCCCGGCGGGTGCTGGAGAACAACGGCGTCTCCTGCTGCTGCCTGCCCGTGGATGCGGACGGCCTGTCCATCGAGGCGCTGTCCCGCTCCGACGCGGCGGTCTGTTATGTGACCCCCAGCCACCAGTTCCCCACCGGGGCCACCATGCCCGCCGGACGCCGGGCCGAGCTGCTCCACTGGGCCTCCCGCAGACCGGGGGAGCGCTACATCATTGAGGACGACTACGACTCCGAGTTCCGTTTCGACACCCGTCCGCTGCCCAGCCTGCAGGGCATGGCCGGGGCCGACGGCCCGGTGGTCTACCTTTCCACCTGCTCCCGCAGTCTGGCCCCCAGCATCCGCATCGCCTATATGGTGCTCCCGGTCCAGCTGCTCCCGGCGTGGCGGGCAGCGTACCGGCTCTATTCCAGCCCGGTCAGCCGGTTCGAGCAGCAGACGCTGGCCCGGTTCATCAACGAGGGATATTTCACCCGGCATCTGGCGCGGGAGCGGGTGGCCTACAAGGCCCGGCGGGATGCGCTGGTCCGGGCGCTGAATGCAGCCTTCGCGCCGGGAGAGCTTCGCTTTTCCGGCCTGCACACCGGTCTGCATCTGCTGGCGGCGCTCCGGGATGCCCCGCCGGATGCGGCACTCCGGGCCGCTGCCGAGGCCGAGGGCGTCCGGCTGAGCCTGCTGAGCGACTACGACCTGACCGGCAGCGCCCGCGGCCTTGCGGGCACACTGGTGCTGGGCTACGGCTCGCTGGCGGACGACGCCTGCCCCTCGGTGGGAGAGACGTTGAGGAAGGTCTGCACCGCTGCGCGGGACGCCTCGGTGACGGTGTAAGTGCCCGCCTTGCGGTCCCACGCACCGGGCAGGGCGTCCGACTGGAACACCGCCGCGCGGTTCACGAGAAATTCGAGGATGTCGCCCAGCAGGGCGTAGTCCTGGGCTGCAAAGTCGGTCAGCAGGGAAGAACTCTGGCTGCGCAGGGCCTCCGGCAGGGTGGAGGGCAGCAGCTCGAAGTTCTGGCGGAAAAAGGCGTCCCACACGGCGGCGCGGGCTGCGGCCCGGCGGCTGGGCGGTAAAATGCCGTCGGCGTCCAGCCCGGTCAGAAGATCCGATGCTTCCCGTGCGCGGAAGGTCTGGACGCTGGGGCTCTGGCCGAGGGCGTCCAGCTCTTCGGCGGTCAGTGCGCCCGAAAGGCTGACCCGCACAGCCCCATACCGCGCTGCCAGCGTTTCCAGCACAGCGGGCGAGAGGGCCAGATACCGGGTATCCTCCGGCAGGGCCAGCGTTTCCAGCAGGGCCTGACGGCACCGCGCCGGGCCGGCCGCTGCATAGCACTGGGCCAGCGAGGCTTCGCCGCCGCCGAACGGCACCGTCAGCTGCCCCGGCACGGCCAGCAGATGGGCGGCGTTCTGGGGCGCGTTCAGGTAGAACAGCACGAAGCCGGGCTGCTCCCCGGCGGTGCAGAGCAGCAGCGTCATCCGGTCGTCGGCTTTGGGCAGGTCGATGGGCACGCTTCGCTGCGGCTCGGCGGTCTGCATCAGCCATTGCTGGCGCAGCATCTGCCGGGTGAGCAGGACAGTGCCGCCCACCAGCGGCAGCAGCACCAGAAGCGCCGCCCCCAGTGCGGCCCAGAACGGCTTCCATCCGCCTTTGTGCATTCCTGACTCCTCCTTTGCCGGTGTTACGGAAAGGATGGCCCCGCCGCCTGCGGATTATACAAAAAACGCGGGCTGTGCGGAAACGTCATACGAAAATAAAATTCATCCACTTTGCATCAAAGATGAAACCTCAGAATAAATTGAAACAAAAAGCTTGCCAGCGGCGGGAAACTATGATACAGTTCTTCTATCGCGCACAGACAAACGGAACTGTGCATCACACGGGAACAGAATGAGGGGGAGACGGCGGAGCCGCCGTCTGTTGCGCACAAAGGGGTGTGTCTGTCAGCAGCAGGCCTCCCTGTGCGGGAAGCTGCGTTTTGCGGGCAGAGCCTTTGGCGTTCTGTCCGCTTTTTGTTTTGCAGAGGGGGAACGATCATGTTAGAGACCATTACGAGCGTGAATGGAGTTGTCAACGGCATCGTCTGGGGGCCGGTGGGGCTGGCGCTGCTGTTCGGCACCGGCTTTGTGATGTCGGTGCGCACCGGTTTTTTCCAGTTCGGGCATTTCCGGTACTGGCTGCGGAACACCATCGGTGCCATCTTTACCGACCGGGACATCACGGCCCATACCGAGAAGAACGATAAGGCCATCAGCCAGTTCCAGAGCCTGTGCACCGCGCTGGCGGCGACCATCGGCACCGGCAACATCGTGGGCGTGGCAACGGCAATCCTCAGCGGCGGGCCGGGTGCCATCTTCTGGATGTGGGCCATGGCCATCCTGGGCATGATGACCAACTACTCGGAAAACGTTCTGGGCATCTTTTACCGCCGCAAGAACGCCGACGGCGAGTGGTCCGGCGGCGCGATGTACTACCTGGCCGATGGTCTGGGCAGCAAGAAGGGCTGCAAAAAGCTGGGCCGGGTGCTGGCGGTGCTGTTCGCCTGCTTCTGTGTGCTGGCCTCCTTTGGCATCGGCAACATGAGCCAGATCAACTCCATTGCGGGCAACATGAATGCGGCCTTCCAGGTGCCGAATCTCCTCACCGGCATCCTGCTGGCGGTGCTGTCCGCGCTGGTCATCCTGGGCGGCTTGAAGCGGGTGGCGGCCGTGACGGAAAAGGTCGTTCCGCTGATGGCGCTGTTCTACATCCTGGGTGCGCTGACGGTCGTGCTGACCCATATCACGGCGATCTCGGCTGCGTTCGCGGCCATCTTCAAAGGCGCTTTCGCCATGCAGGCGGCGGGCGGCGGTGTGCTGGGCTACGGTGTGTCCCGCGCCATCACCTGGGGCTTCAAGCGCGGCGCATTCTCCAACGAGGCGGGCCTCGGCTCGTCGGTCATGGTGCACGCGTCCTCCAACGTCAAGGAGCCGGTGCAGCAGGGCATGTGGGGCATTTTTGAGGTCTTTGCCGATACCATCGTGGTCTGCACCCTGACGGCGCTGGTCATCCTGACGTCCGGCTTCGTAGACCTGAACACCGGCCGGATGCTCACCGAGGTGCAGGGCTCTGCGCTGGTGGGCGAAGCCTTCTCCACCGTGTTCGGCAGTTTTGGCCCCAGGTTCATCGCGGTGTCCATCCTACTGTTCGCCTATTCCACGGTGCTGGGCTGGAGCCACTACGGCACCAAAGCCTTTGAATATCTGTTCGGAACCAAGGCCAGCATGGGCTATCAGGTGATCTTCGTGGCCATGGTGCTGGTGGGTGCGACGATGAAGCTCGACCTCGCGTGGGACCTGTCCGATACCTTCAACGGCCTGATGATGCTGCCGAATCTGATCGGTGTGCTGAGCCTGTCGGGAACGGTCGCGGCCATTACCCGGAACTATGTGGACCGCAAGTTCCACGGCAAGCGGGTCGAACCCATGTGGTCGGCCTTTGCGGAGTACCGGAAGGAGGAAGAAGCGGAGGAAGCCCCGCTGGACAAAGCCGCAAACGAATAAAGAACGCAAAAAGACCCGGCCCTCTCCGGCAGATGTGCAGGAGAGGGCCGGGTCTTGTCATCTCTTTTTGTGCGGGCGGCGCAGGGTGCGCACGGCGTCCCGCCCGGCGGTGATGCCGCTGCCGAAGGCCCAGTGCAGGTTGAAGCCGCCGCACATCCCGGCGCAGTCCAGCGTTTCGCCCACGAAGTACAGCCCCGGACAGCCCTTGAACTGGAAGCTGGGCTCCAGCTCGGTCAGGCTCAGGCCGCCGCCGGTGGTCTGGGCCTGTTTCCAGCCGCAGGGGGTCAGGTCTTCGAAGAGCCAGTGCTTGGCCGTGTTGGCCAGCACCTGCCAGGCGGCATCGGGCAGGGTGTCCAGCGGTGTGTCCGGCAGGCGGGCCGCTGCCCAGAGGGCGCGGCCCAGTTTGGGGTTGAGCAGCCCCGTCCAGAAATCGGCGGGCGTCCGGCCCGGCAGCAGGGGCACCCGCGCAGCGAACAGGGCCGTCAGCGCGGCCTCGTCCAGCGCGGGGAAGAGGTCCAGCTCCACAGCGGGGCGCTTCGGGCCGCGCCGGGGGGCCAGCAGGCCGGACAGCTGCATGATGCAGATGCCGGACAGGCCGTAGTCGGTGAACTGCACTTCGCCCGTCTCCTCGGCCAGCAGGGTGTGGCGGTCCAGGTCGAGCAGCGCGGCGCGGGCCTTGACCCGGATGCCGGCCAGCGCTTTGTTGGGCCGGGCCGTCTGCAAGGCGGTCAGGCAGGGGTAGAGCGGTTCCAGCTTTCCGCCGCACTGGGCGGCAAAGCGGGTGCCAAAGCCATCGGTGCCGAACTGCGGGCCTGCATTGCCGCCCATGGCGCAGATGACGGCATCGGCATGGAGCGTCTCGTTGCTGCGCTCGGCACTGTCGAAGAGGACGGCGTAGCCGTTCCGGTTCTGGCTCAGGGTGTTGACGGTGCAGCCAGTGCGCACCTCCACCCCCAGCCGGGCTATATGGCCCTCCAGCAGGGCGAGGACGTCCGCCGCCTGATTGGAATACGGGTAGACCCGACCGGCTTCGTCGGTGCGGGTGTAAAGCCCCAGCGCCCGGAACCATTCCAGCGGCGCGGCGGTGTTTACGGCGTTCAGCAGCGGGGCCAGCGCCTTTGGGTCTGCGGTGAAATAGCATTCCGGCGCGATGCCGGTGTTGCTGAGGTTGCACCGGCCGTTGCCGGTGGCCAGCAGCTTTTTGCCGCAGCGGGGGTTGCGGTCCAGCACGGTGACGCGCACTGCCCCGGCGGGGGCCGCCTGTGCTGCGGCCAGCGCCGCCGCCATCCCGGCTGCACCGCCGCCTAAGATCACGATCTGTTGCATGAAACGATCCTTTCTGAAAAGAGAAAAAGCCGCCGGAACCCTCCCGCGCGGCGCAGGGCCTGAAGAACAGACCCAGTATAGCATAAACCGGAAAAAACGGCCAGAGTTCAAACAGGAAAAACTATGGAAGAGCATTGACAGAAGAGGAAGAATCTGGTAGATTTGAAGCGATGCAGCAAAGATGCGGCTAAGAAATTTTAACTTCTCTCGAAAAAAATCGGGGGTACGATGAATATGTCATGGGATCATAGGATGGGGAGAAGCAGACGGCGAGCGGCTGCGCTTACGCTCCTGGTGGTGGTGTGCCTTTTCAACATTGTGGGCTATCTGGTATATGTGCAGCGCCAGTTCTATCGAGAGAGCACCCAAAACCTGCTGGAGACCTACGAGCAGGTGAACAAGACGTTTACCATGTTCGCGCAGCGCAACTGGAACGTGCTGAGCGAGTGGGGCAACAGCTTGCAGGAGGCAGACGAAACGGCCATCCGGGCCAGTCTGCGCCACTTCAACCGCGAAAAAACGACCTGGCGGTACAGTGAGCTGTACCTGTTCAACGAGTCCAACCAGTATCTGAAAGCCACCGGAGAGAGCGGAGAGGCGCAGGAACTGTGGGGCGCGTTTGCGGCGACGTATGCGACCGGCCGGTCCAGCGTGAGCAGCTATGTCATAGGCACGGGTGAGCGCCGGGTCGTGTTCACCGTGCCCATCCGGCCGGTCGAGGTCTCCGGTGTGACCTACACCTGCATTGCCGTCAGCTACGACAATGCAATGCTGGAAGAGATGATCGGCGGCCATGCCTACAACGGTCAGAGTGACTGCTACATCATCTACCCGGACGGCAGCGTGATGCTGTCCGAGGAGCCGAAGAGTGAAATCGAATCCTGGCTGACGAACCTGTTCGATTATCTGGAGAAAAATGCCGAGGTCGATGCCGACAGCTTTGCCGCCATGCGGGAGAACGTGCGCAGCGGCGGCAGCGGCAGCACCGGGTATCGGTACGGCGGCAAGGGCTATTATCTGGTCTATCAGCCGGTGGGCTTTCAGGACCTGACCATCGTGGGCATCGTGGAGCGCGATGTCGTCGATGCCGGGATGCGGAAGATCCAGAAGGTCACCATCCTGCTGCTGCTTTTTTTGATGGGTAGCGTGGCCGTGGCGATGGTGCGGTCGGTCAAGCTGGATGCGGCGCTGGAAATGGAAGAAAAAGAAAACGCCCTCCGCACCGAAGCGCTGGAACGCCGGAAGCTGGAGGGGCTGGCCAACACCGACGGCCTGACCGGCCTGTTCAACGAGCGGTGCTTCAACAGCACCCTGAAGCAGAAGGAAGAGGCGCGCCAGCCCTTTGCTCTGTTCTATCTGGATCTGGACCGGTTCAAGCCGGTCAACGACACCTACGGCCACGATGTGGGCGACCAGCTGCTCCGGGCCGTGGCCGACCGGCTGCGGAGCTGTGTGCGGAGCAGCGACTTTGCGTTCCGCATCGGCGGCGATGAGTTTGCCCTGATCGTGAACGGCGAAGTCGATGCAGACGGGTGCGCCCAGCGGATCGAGACCATCAAATCGGTCATCCGGCAGCCCTATGTGCTGGATGGCCGGACCATCTGCATTGGCACCAGCTGCGGTTCGGCCTGCTACCCGGCCGACCGGGCCGTCGTCCGCGACATCCGCATCCTGGCAGACCACCGGATGTATGAGGACAAGCAAAAACAGGGAAGCTCCCGCAGGCAGAGCTTCGCGCTTGAATAATTCTCCTTTCTCTACCACAAAATAACCACAGGAAACGAAATCTGGGAACCAAGGAAACGTGGGACCGAGAAAGGGAGAATGTGTTATGAAAGCAACCGGGATCGTCCGCCGCATTGACGAGCTGGGGAGGGTCGTCATCCCCAAGGAGATCCGCCGCACCCAGCGCATCCGCCGGGGAGACCCGCTGG
>OMNQ01000567.1_pt1 | contig 11928 bp, 6 predicted proteins | sample 1673871 | NCBI WGS metagenome assembly OMNQ01 (sample SAMEA103958130, study PRJEB25191) | human gut metagenome | biome: human-associated habitat [ENVO:00009003]; feature: intestine environment [ENVO:2100002]; material: feces | place: Germany | collected 2013/2015
CCGTATCAGTCTGACGGCGGAACGGTGACCGTCAACACCGTAGCCGACAAGCAGGGCCCCGGCATCGACTTCCTCTTTGCCTCGGGAGCGAAGGGAAGCACCCGCAGCCCGGAGGTGAGCTTCACCGACAAAACCGACAAAGGCGGTGAAGACAACTCCTTCCACCACTGCATGAGTCTCATCAAGTTCACATTCAAGCCAGGCGACGGCCTCATTTTCAACGGAATGGAACCTGCTGACTACACGTTGGGCGGGCTGAAGCACGAAGGCACATTCGACACGGCTACGGGCACGACTGCCGTAACCGCAGCCTCCGAATCGCCGATTACCATGCAGCTGGGCGGTGCCACCACTTCGCAAGTCATCATTCTCCCGCAGGGAGTGACCACCTCTCTTGACCTTACAGTGTCTTTCAACGGACTGAACTATATAACCACACTGCCGAATCCATCCAAGCCCGAAGCGAATCTGTTCTCCGCAGGCTATGCCTACACCTACAACATAACGCTCAACAACAAGGGCATCACGGTGGAAGAACCGGAGATTACCCCGTGGGAACCCGGAGATTCGAACAATGTAAGCATCACGCTGTAAGCCCTACATACCGCTGCCCCGGCGCAAGCGTCAAGCCGGAGCTGCCCATAGACACTATGGTGCGACGGCCGCCTTCGCAGGCGGCGGCAGCACAAAACGAAAACAAATAAAAAGACAACCCGATATGAAGAAAAGACATTCCATCCATCTGCTTCTTGCCGCAGCCGCGCTGCTACTTGCCACGGCTGCCTGCACGAAGGACGAACTGGCGGACGGCGACCGTCTGCCCGAAGGACAATACCCCGTTGAGATAGCCCGCATCACCCTCGGCGTGGAGGGCGGCGAAGCGCAGCCCTGGGGCGCACCGGCGACGCGCGTCAGCGAGAAAGAGGACGGCAACAGCAGCAAGTTTGATGCGGGCGACCCGTTCGCCGTACAGATAGACGACAAGGGAAAGGTCGGCACCTACACCGTGCAGAACGATGGCTCCGTCGAAGCCGAAACACCCCTGTATTGGAGCGACAGGGACGAGGACCACACCGTCACCGCCTGGTATCCCGCCACGGACGGCACCCTCGACCTCCGCGACCAAGACACCAACGGCCTTGCCTACCTGCTGCACGGCACGGGAACGGGCGACTACCTGACCCCGGTCACGCTGACCTTCACCCACTCGTTGGCAAAGGTGCGCGTCACGCCCACCGGCGATGCGCTCGGCGAAGTGCAGAGCCTCCAGCTCTATACCTACACACAGTGTACTTATGAAAAGGGCACGGTAGTGCAAGGCTCGCAAGAGGGCTGGATAGAGATGAAGAAGTGCGAATACACCGAGAACGGCACAACCATCACCTGCTGGGAGGCGAACGTGGTGCCCGGCTACACGATAACCAAGCTGCAGGCGAACGGCAACGAGGTGCGCGACCTCTCCGCTGCCATCAATCCCGTAGCAGGCAAGTTCTACAACATCACGCTGGATAAGGACAAGGGATATACCGTATCAGAGGACGGCAATACCTACGAGGTCTACAACGCCGAGGGTCTGAAGAACATCGCCGAACTGGTGAACGAAGAATGGAAGTTAGACATCAATATCACCCTGACCAACAACATCGACCTGACAGGCATCGACTGGACACCGATAGGCATAGACTATAACCACCAATACACCGGCACCTTCGACGGCGGCGGCCATACCATCACGGGGCTGACCGTTACGACGAGTGACCAATATGCGGGCCTGTTCGGCTACATCGGCTCCGGCGGCACGGTGAAGAACGTGGTGCTGGAGGACGTACAGATAACAAGCGATAACAGTTCGGGCAGCGTCGGCGGCGTGGCGGGAAATAGCTGGGGTACCATTGAAAACTGCTCGGTGTCGGGCAGCGTCAGCGGCACAACGTTCGCAGGTGGCGTGGTGGGCTCTCAATGGGGCGGTTCCATCACCGGGTGCAACTCCTCGGCCACAGTGAAGGGCGTGATCTTTGTCGGCGGCATAGCGGGAGAAACGAATAGTGGGGCCTCCCTGACCGGCTGCTACGCCACGGGTGACGTGACCGTTGAAAACGACGGTACGAACAACTCCCATGCCGGCGGCGTGGTGGGATACAACGGAGGTGGCACCCTGACCGCCTGCTATGCCACGGGCAGCGTGACCGGTAGCGGAAGCGGCACCATCTATGTAGGCGGCGTAACGGGAAGCAACAATTTAGGCATCCTGACTGCCTGCTACCATGCCAAAGGGACTGTCAGCGGCCCGGGAGGAGCCACAGGCGGCGTGGCGGGACGGAACTTCAAGGACTCCATGTTTGGTGGCGGTATCATCACCGCCTGCTTCTGGGGAGACAACGGCCAGACACAAGGCATCGGTGAAGACCAGGTAGGCACCGGCGGAACCGAGAAGGTGACGGACGGTAACTGGTCAGGTGCCAAGGATGCCATGAACGACGCCCTGAACGGCTCAGGCTGGCAGTACAGACTCGGCACTGACGGATTACCTGTATTGAAAACAATGCCATAAAAAACTGCCCAAAAGCAAGCCCCGCCTTGTAGTGTGTGGCGGGGCTTGCTTGAGTCGCAAAAAAACAACGGTTACATGCGGTTGGTGAGATCCTGAACCAACTCGCCGTCGAACAGATGTAGTACGCGGTGGGCAAAGGTCGAATCGTACTGCGAGTGGGTTACCATGATGACTGTGGTCCCCTCGCGGTTCAGCTCCGAAAGAAGATCCATAACCTCGCGCCCGTTCTTCGAATCAAGATTGCCGGTCGGCTCGTCGGCCAAAATCAACTTCGGATTCGATACAACGGCCCGTGCTATGGCTACACGCTGCTGCTGTCCACCAGAAAGCTGCTGCGGAAAGTGCTCGGCCCGGTGGGAAATGTTCATCCGACTCAGAATCTCGTTCACGCGACGCTTACGCTCGGAGGCCTTAACCCGAAGATAGATCAACGGCAACTCTACGTTCTCAAATACATTCAACTCGTCTATCAAATTGAACGACTGAAAAACAAAACCAATGTTCCCCTTGCGAAAACGGGTGCGCTCCTTCTCTCGCAAGGTCGAAACTTCTCGACCCAAAAGCTGGTAACTTCCTGAGGTCGGATTGTCCAATAACCCCAAAATGTTCAGCAAGGTCGACTTGCCACAACCCGAAGGCCCCATGATCGCTACAAATTCCCCTTCGTTAACATCGAAGGTTACACCGTTCAGTGCAATAGTCTCAATTTCTTCCGTACGGAAAATCTTGTGCAGATTCTCTACTTTCAACATTGTCATAACTTAATATACTTTTTTTGTGTTTGAAAATTCGGTTGTCTGTTTTGATTATTTTGCTCTATTCCGATTTGACGGCGTTCGCCGGATTCTCGTTCGCCGTTCGCCACGAACAGAAGGTCACCGTGCCGAGCGTTACAAGCAGTACCGCCAAAAATGCCCCCGCAAATACCCACCAGTGGATCGGTACACGGTAGGCAAACGACGACAGCCAGCGGTCGACAATCCATAAACTTATTGGCGTGGCAATGACAAAACTGATGATTACAAGGATGATGTAGCGCCGGTTGAACAACTCAAGAACCTCGCGCGTCGTCGCTCCCAAAACCTTCCGGACCGCTACCTCCCGGCGACGGTACTGGGTCTCGAAGAGAACGATCCCGAAGACTCCCATCAGGGCGATCACTATCGACAGTACCGTGAAGAGACCTACTACGGTCGCCAAACGCCGCTCCTTGGCATACTCCGCGCCCAACTCATCCTCGAACGTCCGGACCTGGATATCGCCCGGAGTGAGGTGCGGATCCGCTTCGGCAATGCACTGACGCAGGTAGTTGGCCAAGTCGGCTACATCGGCTTCGGGACGGTAGCGCAGGTAGAGCAGCTGCGAGGCTCGCCCTCCTGAACTTTGCGACCACTCCTCCGGTACAACATAAAAGACGAAGGGAATAACGTCATACTGCATTGGCCGGAAGTTGAAATCGGTGCAGACACCCACAAGTGGGTCGCTCCCGAAAAAGCCGCCGATCACGTCATTCAGTACAAGCCCGTATTCGCGCTGGGCGGCCTGGTTGCAGATCAGCATGCCGACCTCCTTGTGTTCGTCCGACTCGAGGAAGTCGCGTCCTTCAACGATGGGAATCCCCATCATCTTCAGGAAGTTCCACCGTACGATGTAGGCCTGCAGACTTATACGCTCGCCCTTGTACATACGTCCCCAGCCCATGCGGTCGACACTTATCAGGCGTCCCTCGGCCCCCGTAACGTCTACCACACGCGGGTCGGCAAGCAGCCGGTCACGCAGGGCATCATAGCTCATGGCGGCAGTTGAGGAGAGTTGCACGGCCATCAGGTTGCGGCGGTCGAAGCCCATGTCCTGACGCAGCATGAAGTTGTGCTGCAGGAGGATGAATCCCGTGGCGATGATCAGCCCCATCGAGATGGTGAACTGGAAGCCCAGCAGCAGTGTACGCAGCCGCCGGCCGCCGACGGTTCCGGAGAACGACCCCTTGACAACCATTGCAGGCGGGAACGAGGTGATGTACCATGCCGGATAGAGGCTTGCCACGAGGGCCATGGCCACCGCCACGGCAAGCAGAATGCCGATGACAGGCAGGTTCTGCGCCATGTTCAGCGGTGCGGAGATGTAGCTTGCCAGTTCGGTGCTCTGTATTGCGAAGGCCAGATACCATGCCAGCAGCAGTGCGATGACGACAAGCCCGACGGCCTCAAAGATGAATCCGAAACGCAGCGAGCCGTTCGGGGCGCCGAATACCTTGAAGGTATTGACCGTGCGGATGCGGACGGGCACCAGCGCAAAGAAGAAGTTGACGAAGTTGATGAAGGCCAGTGCGATGACCAGCATGGCGATTCCCAGCAGCGTGTAGGTCGTCACGAGCGATCCCTGCTGGCACGGCACACGGCTGTCGGACTCGAAGTAGAGGTCGCGGATGCAGGACAGACGTATGGGATCCGAATCGAGCTCTCCCTCTTCATTGGCGTCACCGGGGTACATCTCCACGTAGGCTTTCTTCCACTCTTCGACCACCTGCTGCGGATCGGCTCCGGAGTGGAGGCGGACAAAATAGTTGAATCCCCATTCCGATTGCTCGTTAAGTGAATAGTCTCCCAGATCCATGGCCATTTTGCAGTCGGCCAGCAGTGAGTTCTGGGGAAAATCCTCGAAGATGGCCACCACTTCACGGGCATTTTCGGCCGAAGGCTGTTCGGTGTCGCACCAGATCATGTCGCCGATGCCGACACCCAGTTGTTCGGCCGTCGTGCGCGAGATGATGACGCTCTGTGCACGCTGCAGGTCATGGACGTCACCCGCCACCGACTTGAATTCGAAGACGTCGAGCAGCGGTAACGAGATGGAGCCTGCATAGATATTGAAGCGGTCGTAACCCATCTTCGAGGCATTCTCGCGCAGCACGACGCTGGGACCGAAGCCACTCCAGGTGCAACCGCCCGCTTCGACGGCCGACGCCGAAGAGATCAGGAATTCGGCCATAGGTCGGCAAATCCATGCTTGCCACTGGTCAGGCGTATACCAGTCGGCGGATTCTAAAAGGTAGATGCGGTCCGAATCCTTCAGCGTGCGGTTGTAGGTCATCTCCCAGCGCACCTGAACCAGGATGATGTAGCACGCCGTGAAGGCAAGGGTCAGACCGATGATGTTGAGCAGCGACGAGGATTTGTATCGCCGCAGCGTGGTCAGAAAGTTTCTTAATGCTATTTTCATGTTTATATATTGAGTGATGTTGTCTTTATTCGGATTTTACCGAGTCGGCCGGGTTTTCGTTCGCCGTGCGCCACGAGCAGAAGGTTACGGTCGATACCGTGACGGCGAGAACAACGGCAAAGGCTGCGGCGAATACCCACCAGCGGATTGGCGTGCGGTAGGCAAACGACCCGAGCCAGCGGTCCACGATCCAGTAGCCGACAGGTGCGGCAAGGAGGAAGCAGACCGTAACTAGCACGACGTAGCGGCGGTTGAAGAGGCGGAGCACCTCCTGTGTGGTGGCGCCCATGACCTTGCGGATGGCCACCTCGCGGCGGCGGTGCTGCGTCTCGAACAGGACAATGCCGAAGACTCCCATCAGGGCAATCACGACGGCCAGAATGGTGAAGAGCCCGACGATGGTCGATATTCGCCGTTCGCGGGCGTACTGGGCGTCGATCTCTTCGTCCATGAAGCGGATTTCGATCGGGTCGCAGTCGGGATCGAGGCGTTCGACGGTCCGCCGGATGTGGTCGCAGGCGGCGTCCGGATCAGTGCCCGCGGCCAGACGCACGTAGAAGGTCCCCATATCGTCGGAAAGGGTCACGAAGGCGAACGGCACGACGGGGTATTGCAGCGGTCGGAAATGGATGTCAGGACAGATGCCGACGACCACGCCGTCGTCCAGCCGGTCACCAATTCCGACTCCTTTGCGGGCAAGCAGGTCGTTGACGACGTAGTGCCACGTTGTGTCGCGGTCGTGCCCGGGACGGAAGCCCTCACCGGCAACGACCGGGATACGTAGCACATCGAGGAAGTTGCTGCGCACCGGACGCACGTGAATCATCACCTCCTCACCGGCGATTTCCCGGCCCCAGATCGAGTAGTTTCCGGCCACAAGCGGACCCTGGCCTGCGGTGACGCCGACAACCTGCGGATTCTGCTTCAGGGCCGATGCGAACTCCTCGAAGCGATCGGTGCGGACCAGCCGCCGCGAATTCGTCTCGAAAGTCAGCACCCGTTCGTGGTCGAATCCCAGGTCGAAGCGGCGCACATAGCGCTGCTGCAGGAGCGTAAAGGCTGAGAAGACGATCAGTGCAGTCGAGATCGAGAACTGCACGCCGAGCAGCGCCGTACGGAAGCGGCGGCCGGCCGTCGAACCGACAAACGACCCTTTGGCGGCCATCGCCGGATTGAACGAGGTGATGTACCATGCCGGAAAACTCCCGGCAACGAACGCCGCGACGAGCGAGACGCCGAGCGAAATGGCCAGTACGGGAAGGTTGTCGCCCAGCGCGAGCGAACTGCTGACATACGATGCGAACTCGGTACCCTTCAGCGCGATGGCCACATACCAGGCACAAAGTTGCGCCAGGAGCATGAAGCCCATGGCCTCGAACAGGAAGCTGAAGCGCAGCGACGCACTCGGGGCGCCGAAGACCTTGAGGATGTTGACGGACCGCAGCCGCACGGGCAGCAGCGCGAAGAAGAAGTTGACGAAGTTGATCAGCGCAATGAGGATGATGAGCACCGCAACGCTCAGCAGCGAGTAGGTCAGCGTGGCCGACCCGCTGGGGAAGGTTCCCATGCCATCGAAGACCCTGCGGTCGAAATAGATCCGGTCGAGCGACACGAGCAGGCAGTCGCACGGGTCCTCCATATCCTCCTCGGTCAGTTCATCACCCCAGATCGGCGCCATGCGCTCGACGTATGCGCGGTAGTTCTCCTCGTGGATACGCTCCCAGCGCCGGGCCACCGCGTCGGGGTCAGCCCCCGCACGCAGGCGGACGAAATAGCAGTCGTTCCAGTAATTGGCCTGGTTGATATCCCGGTCGCCGACGTCGATCACGGCGACAATGTGCGCAAAGCTGCTGTTCGCAGGAAAATCCTCATAAACGGCCACCACCTCGTGCGGGGCATCGGTGCGTTTTCCCTCCTGGTCCCCGAACCAGAGCTGGTCGCCGACATGCACACCGAGCCGCGCAGCCTGCGAGCGCGCGAGAGCCACGCCGTTGGGCTGTGTCAGTGCCTGTAAATCACCCTCGACGGCCCGCATCCCCACGGTCGCGAGAAAACCCTCGGAGACGGAGTTGAGCGACATCCGGAAACGCTGGAACTCACCGTGGCGCTTCACCCATACGGGTTGCTCCCAGCGCCAGGGACGTATGCAGCCGCCGGCTTCGATCTCGGGCGACTGTGCGATGAGCTGTTCTCCGTCGGGACGTGTCGAGCAGATCGAGTGGCCCGTTTCGTCGAACGGCGAGAGAGGTGCCACCAGATAGATGTGTTCGGCCTCGGGAATGGCACGGTTGAAGGTCATTTCCCAGCGCACCTGCACCAGAATGACGTAGAAGGCCGTGAAGGCGAGCGTCAGCCCGACGATGTTGAGCAGCGACGAGACCTTGTAGCGTCGCAGCGTCGTGAGGAAGTTATGGAAAGCGATTTTCATTCGAAACGTCTTTAAATTATCCCTTGAGTGATTCGATCGGGTCGGCATCGGCGGCGCGGCGGCTCTGCCATCCTACCGAGAGTACGGCTACAACGGCTGCAAAGATTCCGGCCGCCAGGAATATCCACGGCGAGAGTGAGATGCGGACACTGTACTCTTCGAGCCAGCGTCTCAGCCCGATGACGGCGATCGGGACCGCAATGACGAAGGCCACGCCAACCAGTATCATGAAGTTGTTCATGAGTTGTGTGAGCATCTCGCGGCGCGAAGCACCGAAGACACGGCGTACGGCAATCTCCTGACGTTTTTGCTGGATGTAGTAGGCCGCCATGGCGAAGAGTCCCAGCGAGGAGATGAGCAGGGCTACGATGGTGAAGATTCCAATGATGTGCAACAGCCGCCGCTGTGCCGCAAAGTCTTCGGCAATTTCGTCCGTAATGTATCGGGCGGAGAATGAGCTGCCGTCGGTGATCTGGCGGAAGGTCTCCTCGATGGTCTGGTAGGCCCGGGCATGGTCGCCGGTTGTCTTTACGAGTATATTCCAGGGGTATAACTCGTCGGGGTTGTTCACCTCGCGCAGCAGCACCGAGGTCGGGGCATCGAGCGCCGAACGGACCTGAAAATCGCGGTAGATACCGGCAATGGTAAAGGAACGGTCGTAGTTCCGGCCAAGATTGAAGTTGGCAGCCTCTTCCGAAATGCCAAGTTCGCGCAGGGCATACTGGTTGATGAACCAGGTGTTCTGGCCGGTTGCGGCCACATGGTTGTCGCGCAGACGTTCGAGCCCCAGGATCCGGAAATATGTCGAGTCGCCGATGAAGACCTGGAACGAGATCATCCCGTCAGGGCCGTGTTGGTAGATGTTGTTATTGCCCCCGTCGTGAGGGGTTCCGCACCCGAGTCCGACGGCCTCGACCTCGGGCAGCGAACGGAGTTCATTGCAGAAGTGGAACATCGTACTGCGGTCGGGGAAAATACCGACCGATATGTTAAGGATGTCGTGTGTCTGATATCCCATCGGGGCGTTTACAAGATGGCGGATCTGGAGACTGATTGCCAGCGAAGCGGCAAGCAGCGTGATGGTGATGATGTTCTGCACGGCGATCAGTACCCGTCCGTAGACTGTTTTGGTTTGTCGGCGGAAGGTGCCGCGCACGATGTCGATGGGTTTGTAGCGGGAGACGAACAGCGCCGGAATAATACCTGAGATTACTCCCAGGGCGATTATCGCGAGCAGAGTAAATCCCGCCACCGGCCACGAAATATCATCCCAGACGGCAATCCTGGTTCCGAGCAGCTGTGAGGCCCATGGTACGAGCAGTTCGGCAATGCTGGATGCAAAGAGCAGGGCAGCGGCGCAGAAGAGTGTCGACTCGAGAATCCATTTCAGGAAAATGTTGCCCTGCGAGGCGCCCAGCAGCCGTCGGGCCGCCATTTCGCGGGCCCGGAATCCGGCCTGCGCCACCGTGAGGTTGATGTAGTTCATCACGGCGAAGATCAGTACCACGAGGCCTACACCCAGCAGAATGAGCATGAATGAACGGCTGCCGTGGGCCAGGTGATAGGAGTTGTTGACCGGCTCGAAATAGAGCTCCCGGAGCGAAATCAGACGTACCTGCGAATAGACGTTTCCCTTGTAGGGCCAGTATATCTCCTTGAAGAAGGAGAGAATATCGGTAGTTTTGGCCTGCAGGTCGGCGCCTTCCCGTTCCAGCAGGAACGTCACGCAGGATCCGCAATTGGACATGCGTTCGTCGTTGGACCCATTGATTTCGGTGATGCGCTCGGCCCGCATGATGATGTCTGCCGCGGGGATCGTTGAGCGCTCGATGTCGCGCATCACCCCGCTGACAACGTAAATGTGGTTGTCATTGTCCAACTGGATGGTCTGTCCCATCGGATCGAATGTCCCGAAAACCTTGCGGGCGAACGATTCCGAGAGGACGACGTTATCACGGGCGGCAAGGGCCTCCTCGCGCGAACCCTCGAGCAGTGTGAAGTCGAACATGCGGAAGAAGGTGGTATCGGCGTAGAGTACCGATGCAAGCAGCTTCTCGCGGCCGATCTCAACGGGAGTTTTCCCCTCATCAAATGCTATGGCACATGTCGATTCAATCTCCGGATAGCGGTCGAGGAGATACTTCTGAAGATAGTAGGCGCTGTAGACCGCCTCCTCGTTGCAGACGGCATAGATACGGTCGGCCTTGGTCTGGTAGTTGTCGACCGTGACTTGGCGGACCGTGTAGTCGGCCACGATCAGCACGAAGGCAAGAGCAAGGGTCAGCCCGATGAAATTGACGGCCGTATACAGGCGGTTGCGGCCCAGAAAGGTGAACCAGGAACGAAAGTCGAGTTGGCGGAACATGGCTGAACGGTATTATGTTGAAGTTTGTATGTGTGGATCAGTCTATTTGTTGAGTATAAGCACGTCGTTTGAGCCGTAGTTTTCGTAGCCCGAGACGATGACGCGTTCGCCCGGCTCCAGCCCTTCGAGCACCTCGTAGTACTGCGGGTTCTGACGTCCGATGCGGATCTGGCGCTTGTAGGCGCGGTCGCCCTCGGGCGAGAGGACATAGATCCACGATCCGCCCGTGGTCTGGTAGAACGAACCGCGGGGAATGATGACGGCATCGGTCGGCTGTCCGAGTTCGAGGTGCAGGTAGTAGGTCTGGCCGCTGCGGATGTTGCGCGGATGGGCCCCGACGAAGGTGAAGTCGGCTCGGAACTGCCCGTCACGCACCTCGGGGTAAACCTTCCGCAGCCTCATCGTGAAGTTGGTGTCCTGACGCTCGAAGGTGGCGTCGAGACCCGCCCGAACACGGTCGATGTAACTCTCGTCGATCTGCGCCTCAACCTTGTAGTCCGACAGGTCGTTCACCTGCCCGATCTTCTGTCCCGAGGAGACCGACTGCCCCAGTACAACGTCCAGCAGTCCGACCTCGCCGTCGATCGGCGACTTGATCTGAAGGTTGTCGATCCGCTGGCGGATGAGCTGCATGTTGCGCTTCATGTTCTCGAGGTTGTCCTCCATCTGCTCGATCTGAACCGTCCGGTAGAGAGAATCCTGTACCTGCCGTTCGATGTTCAGCTCGCGCTGCTTGGCGGCCAGCTCGTAATCCTCCTTCGACTGGAGCCACTCCTCACGGGCAATCAGATTGTTGCGGTAGAGCTCCTCGTTCTGCTGCCAGGTGCGGTGCTTGCGCTCGACGTCGAGGTCCAGCTGAACCTTGTTGAGCCGCAGGTCGAGTTTCTCCTGCTCCATCGAAATCAGCGTGTTGCGCAGTATGTTCTGCTTTTCGGCCAGTTCTGCCTCGCTGTTCAGGATCTCGAGCGTCAGCGACGTGTTGCTCAGTTCGACCAGTACGTCGCCCTTGTGTACCGAGGCCCCCTCTTCGACCACCAGCCGTTCGACGACACCCGCCTCGAGCGGACTCAACTGTACCGTTGTGATGGGCTGTACCTGCCCCGTCACGCGGATGTAGTCGTTAAACTCTCCGCGCGTGACCGTCCCGACCGAGATCGTGCGGGCATCGATGCGCAATGTCGAGGAGTTGCCGCGAAGAAGCAGCCATACGATGAAGATGAGGAGCACGGCTCCAACCAGATAGGGAATACCCCGTTTGGTGAACAGGGCCCGAAGCCCCTTTTTCTTTTCAATGCGAATATCCATGGTTGTACAATATTTTTTTCGGTTTGGGATGATTGTTTATCGTATCAGCGGTTCGCCGTT
>OMNQ01000573.1_pt1 | contig 11846 bp, 9 predicted proteins | sample 1673871 | NCBI WGS metagenome assembly OMNQ01 (sample SAMEA103958130, study PRJEB25191) | human gut metagenome | biome: human-associated habitat [ENVO:00009003]; feature: intestine environment [ENVO:2100002]; material: feces | place: Germany | collected 2013/2015
GGTCGTGCTGCCCGTGGTGGCCGTCGAGCCGGTGACGGTCGAGGATGTCAATATCTACGGCGAATACGTGGGCCGCATCCGCGCCCAGCAGTTCGTCGAGATCCGTGCCCGCGTCGAGGGGTATCTCGAGAAGATGCTCTTTGCCGAGGGTACCTACATCAAGGCCGGGCAGACGCTCTTCGTGATCGACCCGAAGCTCTACCGCGCCCGGGCCAACAAGGCCAAGGCGCAGCTCGAAAAGGCCCGCGCGCAGGCCGTCAAGGCCAAGCGCGACCTGGACCGCATCCGCCCGCTCTACGAGCAGAATGCCGCCAGCCAGCTCGACCTGGACAACGCCACGGCGGCCTATGAGAGCGCCGCGGCCGACGTGGTGGTCTGCGAGGCCGACCTCACGCAGGCCGAGATGACGCTGAGCTACACCACCGTGCAGTCGCCCGTGTCGGGCTACATCTCCGAACGCAACGTCGATATCGGAACGCTCGTCGGTCCGAGCGGCAAGTCGCTGCTGGCCACCGTGGTCAAGAGCGACACGGTGCGCGTCGATTTCAGCATGACGGCCCTCGACTACCTCCACAGCCGTGCGCGCAACGTCAATCTCGGACAGAAGGACACCACGCGCAAGTGGAATCCCTACATCACCGTAACGCTCGACGACGGCTCGGTCTATCCCTACCGCGGCCTGGTCGATTTCGCCGACCCGCAGGTCGATCCCAAGACGGGTACCTTCTCCGTGCGTGCCGAGATGGCCAACCCCGACCGCATCCTGCTGCCCGGTCAGTTCGCCAAGGTGAAGCTGCTGCTCGACGTCCGCGAGGATGCCGTGGTGGTGCCGTCGAAGGCGCTCGTGATCGAAAAGGGCGGAGCCTATATCTATGTGGTGCGTCCGGACAGTGTCGTCGAGAAGCGTTTCGTCGAGACGGGGCCCGAGATCGCCGGCAACAACGTCGTCATCGAGCGCGGCCTCTCGTCCACCGAACACATCGTCGTCGAGGGCTACCACAAACTCTCGCACGGCATGAAGGTGGAGCCCGTGGCTGCCGTACGCAAGGAGGAGCAACCCGCTAACACCGAGGAGTAGACCATGAAGAGCGACTTTTTCATCGACAGGCCCGTCTTCTCGACGGTCCTCTCCATCATCATCGTCATCGTGGGTGCCATCGGCCTGATGCTGCTCCCCGTCGATCAGTATCCGCAGATCGTGCCCCCCGTGGTGAAGGTCTCGGCCACCTATCCGGGTGCCGATGCGCAGACCGTGACGCAGGCTGTGGCCACCCCCATCGAGCAGGAGCTCAACGGTACGCCGGGCATGATCTACATGGAGTCGTCGAGCTCGAACTCCGGAGGTTTCTCCGTGACCGTGACCTTCGACATCGCGACGAATCCCGACCTGGCGGCCGTCGATATCCAGAACCGCATCAAGGAGGCCGAGGCGCGCCTCCCGGCCGAGGTCGTGCAGAACGGCATATCGGTCGAGAAGCAGGCCTCGAGCAAACTGATGACCATCACGCTGCTGTCGTCCGATCCGAAATTTGACGAGATCTACCTCTCGAACTACGCCACGCTCAACGTGCTGGACATGTTGCGCCGTATCCCGGGCGTAGGGCGCGTATCGAACGTCGGCAGCCGCTACTACGCCATGCAGATCTGGGTGCAGCCCGACAAACTGGCCGACCTCGGCGTGACGGTGCAGGACCTGCAGAAGGCCCTCAAGGACCAGAACCGCGAATCGGCTGCCGGCGTGCTCGGTCAGGCTCCGATGGAGGGGGTCGATGTGACGATCCCGATCACGGCCCAGGGACGTCTTTCGTCGGTGAGCCAGTTCGAGGAGATTGTCGTCCGCGGCAATCCCGACGGTTCGATCATCCGCCTGCGCGACGTGGCCAACATCTCGCTCGAGGCGCAGTCGTACAGCACGGAGAGCGGTATCGACGGCGGCAACGCGGCCGTAATGGACATCTACATGCTGCCCGGCGCCAATGCCATCGAGGTGGCCGAATCGGTGAAGGCGACCATGGAAGAGATCAGCCGCAACTTCCCCGAGGGCATTACCTACAGCATTCCGTTCGACATGACGACCTACATTTCGGAGTCGATCCATCACGTCTACCGGACACTGTTCGAGGCGCTTATCCTGGTGATTCTCGTGGTCTTCCTGTCGCTGCAGAGCTGGCGGGCCACGCTCATCCCGATCGTCGCCGTGCCCATCTCGCTCATCGGTACGTTCGGCGTGATGCTCGTCTTCGGATTCTCGCTCAACCTGCTGACGCTGCTCGGTCTGATCCTGGCGATCGGTATCGTCGTCGATGATGCCATCGTCGTGGTCGAGAACGTGGACCGCATCATGAACGAGGAGCACCTCTCGCCCTACGAGGCCACCAAGAAGGCCATGCGCAGCCTCGGCGGAGCCCTGATCGCCATGTCGCTCGTGCTGTGCGCCGTGTTCGTTCCGGTAAGCTTCCTGTCGGGCATCACCGGCCAGCTCTACCGCCAGTTCACCATCACGATCGCCGTGTCGGTGATCATCTCGACGGTCGTGGCGCTGACGCTCAGCCCGGTGATGTGCTCGCTCTTCCTGCGTCCCGAGAGCGGCGAGAAGAAGAACAAGATTTTCCGTTACATCAACTACTTCCTGGCGCGCGGCAACCGTTTCTACGGCCAATCGATCGTGCGTGCGCTGAGCCATTCGCGGCGGATGTTCGCCGCCTTCGGCATCGTGCTCATCGGCATCTGGCTGATGAACCGTCTGGTGCCGCAGAGTTTCATGCCGCAGGAGGACCAGGGATACTTCACCGTCGAACTGGAGCTGCCTGAGGGAGCGACCATCGAGCGGACGCGGGAGGTGACCGACCGTGCGATGGCCTACCTGATGAAGGATCCCGACATCGAGCACGTGCTCAACGTGACGGGTTCGAGTCCCCGTGTGGGATCGAACCAGGCCCACAGCCAGCTGACGGTGATCCTCAAGCCGTGGGACGAGCGCGAGACGCAGGAGATCAGCGAGGTGATGAATCGCGTGCGGGAGGAGTTCTCCCGCTATCCCGAGAGCAAGGTCTACCTTTCGACGCCGCCGGTGATCCCGGGTCTGGGCCAGTCGGGCGGTTTCGAGATGGTGCTCGAGGCGCGCAGCGACATGACCTACGAGCAGCTGCAGATGGCCGTCGATACCTTGATGTATTATGCCGAGCGGACGCCCGAACTGACCGGGCTCTCGACCTCGATGCAGAACGACATCCCGCAGCTTTATTACGACGTGGACCGCGACAAGGCCCAACTGCTGGGCGTCTCGATGTCGGACATCTTCTCGACGATGAAGGCCTTCACCGGGTCGGTCTACATCAACGACTTCAACCTCTTCAACCGCATCTACCGCGTCTACATCCAGGCGGAGGCGCCCTACCGCGCGCGGCGCGACAACCTGAGCCTCTTCTTTGTGCGCGGGGCCGACGGGGTGATGGTTCCCGTGACGGCGCTCGGTACGACCGACTATACGACCGGTCCGGGTACGATCAAGCGCTTCAACATGTTCAATGCGGCAACCATCTCGGGCGAGGCGGCCCACGGATACAGCTCCGGTCAGGCGATGGATGCCCTCGAGCGGATCGTCGATGAGCACCTCCCGGCCAACGTGGGTGTCGAGTGGAGCGGCCTTTCCTATCAGGAGAAGCACGTGAGCGGTCAGACCGGAGTGGTCCTTGCCCTGGCGTTCCTTTTCGTCTTCCTGTTCCTTGCGGCACAGTACGAGAGCTGGTCGGTGCCCGTGGCGGTGATCCTCTCGCTTCCCGTGGCCGGAATCGGCGCCTATCTCGGTATCTGGGTCTGCGGGCTGGAGAACAACATCTACTTCCAGATCGGACTGGTGATGCTCGTGGGTCTGGTGGCCAAGAACGCCATCCTGATCGTCGAGTTCGCCAAGGAGGAGGTCGAGAAGGGCCGCGACGTCATCGAGGCGGCCATCGTGGCGGCGCACCTGCGCTTCCGCCCGATCGTGATGACCTCGCTGGCCTTCATCCTGGGTATGCTGCCGCTGGTCTTCGCTTCGGGGCCCGGATCGGCGAGCCGCCAGGGAATCGGTACGGGTGTCTTCTTCGGTATGCTGGTGGCGATCTCCGTGGGTATCGTCTTCGTCCCCTTCTTCTTCGTCTGGATTTACCGCATCAAAGAAAAAATGAAACGATGAAACGATTCACGACATATCTTCTCGTTGGCGGCTGGGCGCTGCTTTCGGCCTCCTGCTCGGCAGTCCGCGAGTGCAAGGCCCCGGAGTTGAACCTGCCCGAGCAGCTTGTGGCCGGGGTGACCGACTCGACGACCATTGCCGATATCGGGTGGTGGAAATTCTACGGCGACGCGGCGCTCTGCGAACTCATCCAGCGGACGCTCGACAACAACAAGGACATGCTTGCCGCAGCGGCCCGTGTCGAGCAGATGCGGCAGCTCTACCGCATCGACAAGGCCAGCCGTCTGCCCGACTTTTCGGCCCGCGTCTATGGGGACCGCGAGACGAACGACTACTACCAGAAGTCGTTCAGCAACGATCCCGAGCTGGGAGCCAAGGTCGGTGTGAGCTGGGAGCTCGACCTCTGGGGCAACCTGCGCTGGACCAAGCGCAAGGGCGGTGCCGAATACCTCGCGTCGGTCGAGGAGTGGCGGGCCATGCGCATGACGCTTGTGGCGGAGGTGGCGACGGCCTATTTCCAGTTGATGGCGCTCGACAACGAATTGTCGATCGTCAAGCAGACGCTCGAGACGCGGCGTCAGGACGTGCGTCTGGCGAAGCTGCGCTTCGAAGGCGGTCTTACGGCCGAGACGGTCTATCAGCAGGCAAAGGTGGAGTATGCCTCGACGGCGGCGTTGATCCCGGAACTCGAGCGGAAAATCAAGGTGATGGAGAACAGCATCTCGCTGCTGGTTTCGGGCTATCCGGGCGAGAAGATCCGCCGCAGCGGCCTGTCGCTCAACATCACCATGCCGGAGAAACTTCCGGTGGGCATCCCCTCGGTGCTGCTGCAGCGGCGTCCCGATGTGCGGGCCTCCGAGCAGGCACTGCAGGCGGCCCTGGCCGGGGTCGGGGTGGCCTATGCCGACCGCTTCCCGCGGCTCAACTTCACGCTGACGGGCGGTGTGGAGAACGGCGTGCTGTCGCATATTTTCGAATCGCCGTTCTCGTATGTGCTGGGTTCGGTGACGGCTCCGGTCTTCGGATTCGGCCGCAAGCAGGCCAAGTACCGGGCGGCGCTGGCTGCCTATGACCAGGCGCGGCTCAAGTATGAAAAGAAGGTGCTGGAGGTCTTCAAGGAGACCGACGATGCGGTGGTGACCTACCGCAACGTCCGGCGCTCGGCCGAACGCAAGGAGAGTCTGCGCGATGCGGCGATCAAATACGTCGAACTGGCGACGATCCAGTATCGCGGCGGCAACATCAACTATATCGACGTGCTCGATGCCCAGCGACGTTATTTCGATGCCCAGATCGGGCTGAACAATGCCGTGCGCGATGAGCATCTGGCGCTTGTGCAGCTCTACAAGGCGCTGGGTGGCGGCTGGATGGTGGAGGAGTGATCCGCAGCGGTCCGTGTGCGAATTCGCAGCGCCTTGCATGGATAAACGGACGGGGGTATGGCTGTCAGGCCATATCCCCGTCCGTTTCATGTGTCGCGAACCGAACCCCGGCCGGGAGATCCCGTCCCTGCCGTCTTTGCGTCGCAGCAGCCTTTGCGGTAGCAGCGAGGGATCGGAAATGATATGAAACGGGCCTGCCGCACCATGCCGCAGGTCCGAAATTGCGGGGCATTTGCAGGGCAAACCCCGGAAAAACAAGAGGGAACATCTTTCAGATGTTCCCTCTTCAGTGACACCGACAGGACTCAAACCTGTAACCTTCTGATCCGTAGTCAGATGCTCTATTCAATTAAGCTACGGTGCCTTCCTTTATTTCGAGTGCAAAGATAGGGCAGAAATCCGAAACTCGCAAATTATTTTGTAAAAAAATTGCGAAAAAAATGTAAAATAATCGTAATTCGCTGTAAATCAACGGTCGGTTTCTCCGTGCTTATTTGATCTCCCGTTCGGGATGCCGCTGCAGAAACTGTTCCCAGCTCTGTGAGCCGTTTTTCGAGGCGGCCTTCTTGCCTCCGCCCAGCCCTTTGACCCGGTCGTCGCCCATGGCGGCCTGGAGCGGGTTGCTGACGGTGAAGTAGTGACACAGGGCGACGGCCATGCCGTCGGTGGCATCGAGACGCCGCAGCGGCCGTTCGACCGAGAGTGTCCGGCAGACGATGGCGGCCACCTGCTCCTTGGCGGCCGAGCCGCGGCCCGTGATCGACTGCTTGATCCGTGACGGGGCGTATTCGGTGACCGGAAGGTTGCGACTCAGCGCGGCAGCCATCGCCACGCCCTGGGCACGTCCCAGCTTGAGCATCGACTGCACGTTTTCGCCGAAGAAGGGCGACTCGAGGGCCACCTCGCGCGGGCGGTATTCGTCGATGAGCGCCCCGACCCGCTCGAAGATGTAGCGCAGTTTGGCGTAGGGGTCGGTCAGTTTGTGCAGGTCGATGTCGCCCAGTACGACCGAGCGCAGCGTGCGCCCGTCTACCTCCAGCACGCCGTAACCCATGTAGTTGGTGCCGGGGTCGATGCCCATGATGCGGTAGGGCGGGGTTTTGGTCGGACGGTGTTCGTGTGTCATCTTCAGGGTCGAAAAAGCCCCTCCCCCTTGCAGTTCCGCTCGGGGGAGGGGCGTGGTTGCGCCGGTCGGGTTATTCGGCCAGCAGTTCGGCGATCTTCTCGTAGAGTTCGTCGCCGCGGAGGTCCTTGGCTACGATCTTGCCCTCGCTGTCGATCAGGAAGTTCGACGGAATGCCACGCACGGCGTAGTCCTCGGCGGCCTGGTTGTCGAAGCCCGAGAGGGCGCTGACGTGGATCCAATCCATGCCGTTCTTCTCGACGGCCTCGGTCCAGTCCTCGGCCTTGCTGTCGAACGATACGCCGAAGATCTCGAAGCCCTTCTTGTGGAACTCCTCGTAGGTCTTCTTCAGGTGGGGAACCTCACCCATGCAGGGGCCGCACCACGAAGCCCAGAAGTCGAGCAGGACGTATTTGTTCTCCGGGTTCTCGACCACCGACTTGAGCGAGAGCTCCTTGCCCTGGGCGTCGTTCTGCACGACGTCGATGTAGGGCTGGCCGATGTCGGTCTTGAGCTTCTGCTCGGCCGTGGTCTTGAGCGTCGTCAGGAGTTCGGTCTGCTGCAGCTCGGCCGGGAACTTGGCGATCATGTCGAGCAACTCCTGCCCGCCCATGCCGTAAGACTGCTGCGAGAGGAGCATTGCGCCGAAGAAGTTGCTAAGGTTCTGCTCGAGGGCTTTGTCGGTCAGGGCCTCGTACTCCTTCTCGATGGCGCTGCGGCGCTCGTCGCTCGTCTCCGGGTTGCGGTACTCTTTTGTGAGGGCCATGCCGGCCTCGGAGTATGCCTTGTTGGCATCGTTCGATACGGTGCCGCTCACGAGTTTGAACTGGGGGTTCTCCGCGTTGTCGGCCACGGTGATCGTACCCGGTTCGAGGATCACCATCGTGGCGAAGGTGCCCTGCATGTCACGGGCATCGGCCAGGTAGGCCACGCTCGGCGTATCGGCCACGCCCTTGATGCGGAATGCACCGTTCTCGACCGTTGCCGAGTCGAGCGGCGTGCGCTTCTTGTCCAGCAGGTAGACGACATCGTTCGTTCCGGCCACGTTGCCTTCGATGACGAACTGGTTCTTGCTGGCGCAGCTGCACAGCACTGCAGCGGCGGCAGCCAGGATAAGTGCTCTTTTCATGGTGTGTGTTATTTGTTGTTGTTGAGTTCCGTGAGTGCCTTTTCGAGTGCGATGACCCGCTTGTCCAGTTCGGGCAGCCGCTTGAAGACGGCCGAGGCCCGGTGGTACTGCATGCCCGGCAGGGCGGGGTAGCCGAAGCGGATCTCGCCGTCGGGTACGTCCTTGTCGATGCCGCTCTTCGAGCCCACCTTCACGCCGTTGCCGATCGTCACGTGGTCGGCGATGCCGACCTGTCCCGCGAGGAAGCAGTTCGAGCCGACCTTCGAGGTGCCGGCGATGCCGGTCTGGGCCGACGATACGGTGTTCTCGCCGATCTGTACGTTGTGGCCGATCTGGATCAGGTTGTCGAGCTTCACGCCGCGGCGGATGATGGTCGAGTCGGTCTTGGCCCGGTCGATGCAGGTGTTGGCGCCGATCTCGACGTCGTCTTCGATGACCACGTTGCCCAGTTGGGGGATCTTGTCGAATCCGCCGGCGGCATTGGGCATGAATCCGAAGCCGTCGGCGCCGATTACTGCGCCGGCGTGGAGGATGCAGCGGCTGCCCACCGAGCACCCTTCGTAGATCTTCACCCCGGGGTAGAGGATCGTCCCCTCGCCGACGGTGACCCCGCGGCCCAGATAGACCTGCGGGTAGATCTGGCAGCCGCGGCCGATCCGCACGCCCTGCTCGACGACCGTGAAGTCGCCGATGTAGCACTCTTCGCCCACGGTGGCGCCCTCTTCGATCGAGGCGCGGGGGCTGATGCCCTTGCGGCGGGGCTTGGCGGCGTTGTACATCTCGAGCAGCTTGAGGACGCAGGCTCCGGCGTCGGGCACCTTGACGAGGGTGGCCGCAACGGGCTGCGACGGTGTGAAGTCGCTGTTCACCAGTACGATGGACGCCTGGGTCGTATAGAGAAAGGGTTCGTATTTCGGATTGGTCAGGTAGGCCAGCGAGCCGGCCTTTCCCTCCTCGATCGAGGAGACGGTGTGCACCGACGCGGCCTTGTCGCCTACGATCTCGCCGCCCAGAAATCCGGCGATCATTTCAGCAGTGAATTCCATCATGGTCTTACTTTTTCTTGGGGTTTTGTCAGAGGTATTTTTCGATTTCGATGCCTTCGGGAAGGAACTCCTCCACGGTGCGGCCGAACGAGAGCACCTCGCGGACCGTCGATGACGAGATGTCGGCCACGGGGGCCGGAGTGAAGAGCATGACGGTCGTGATCTCGGGGTAGATGCGGTGGTTCGTGGCCTCCATCGTGCGTTCGTATTCGAAGTCGGTGGTGTTTCTCACGCCGCGGATGATGGCGCAGGCCGCAACCTGTTCGGCGAACTCCCCGGTCAGCCCGGAGTAGATGCGGGCCTCGACCCGCGGGTTGCCCGCATAGATGTCGTCGATCAGGCGCTTGCGGTTCTCGACGGTCAGCAGGCCCTTTTTGGCGAAGTTGTTGCCGATGCCGATGATCACCCGGTCGAAGAGGTTCAGGGCCTCGTCCACCAATGCGGCATGGCCGCGCGTGAAGGGGTCGAACGACCCCGGGAAGATTGCTATCCGTTCCATATCGGGCAAAGATACACAACAAACTGAAAAAGGCAATGATTTCCACCGCTTTTTTGCAGCCGGGGACGTTGCCGCCGTGCGGAGAGCGCTTCGGCGGAGGGGTTACCGTTCGATCTGGATGTATTCCGAATAGACGATCCGCGTGTGCGGGTTCGACGAAATGATCTCCTGCCGGAGCGCTTTCGTACCCCAGCGGATGAAGAGGAAGTGGCGGGGGATGCGGTGGACGATCTGCCGCAGCGTGTCGCGGCTCTCGATGCGGCAGACCACCGAGTCGCGGCCGAGAATTCCCTCGACCGTCACCCACGGGTCGCTCCAGCGGAAGCGGCGCAGCGAGTCGGGCAGCAGCGCCTCGTGCGGGGTGCGGCGGAGCGGATCCTGTGCCGAGGCGGCCTCCTCGCCCAGCCGTGTGCGGTAGTGGTGCAGGTCGGAGGTCAGGGCCGTCTGGTTCTGCTTGAGGCGCCGGTTCTCGCTCCGGTAATGGCGCAGGGTGCAGAGCAGCAGCGCCGAGACGGCGAGTGCATAGAGGAAGAGTGCTTTTTTCATGGATTCGGGATTTTACGGAATCCCGAAAGGTAGTGCGGCAGGCCGCTCCCCGGTTTCTACATTTTAGGGAACAGCGCCTCGAGGGATTCGGCCAGGCGTTCGGCCGTGAGTGACATGAAGGGAATGCCGTCGCAGCGTGAGAGGGCCGTGATGCCCCGGTGATCGACGTAGAGGAGTTCGTCCAGCCGCCGCAGGTCGCCGCACCGGACGGGCTCCTCGCGGAGCGTCAGCCCGATCCGCCGGGCCGCTTCGCGCAGCAATGCCCCCTCGACGCTGGCCGGGGCGGGGGGTGCCAGCAGGGTGTGCCCGCTGACGGCGAAGAGGGGGGCGTCGTCGGCCGAAAGGAGCGTGCCGTCGGCCGTGCAGCGCACGGCTTTCGTCGCCCCGCGGCGGGCGGCCTCGAGGTCGGCGAGCGCGACGGCGGCTTCGCGGAGCGTCGTCGGGGCGTCGGTCAGCGGCAGGTCGTAGCGAACGGTTGCGGCCTCGGGCATCAGGCTGCGCAGGGCGTATCCGTCGTAGAGCGAGGTGCCGGCCGCAAGGAGCTCTTCCCGGCCGTCGGGAGTCAGTTCGAGGCGCACGAATCCCGAGACGGCGCTGGGATAGCGCTCGGCGGCGGCAAGTGCCTCGATGCGGGAGGTGAGGCGTCCCGTGCCGGGCATGTAGCGGCGGCCGAAGAGCGTGCGCGCGGCGGCGTCGAGCAGGGCGATGTGTGCCGCGACGTTGCGGGCCCTGCCGCGGGCGATGTGGATCGTCTGGTATAGGCGGAGTTCGGTCACTGGAGGAAGATTTTCAGCAGCAGTTCGCGCAGCAGCTCCCCGTCCGACGCACCGCCCGAGTTGAGCCCCTTGCTCTTGGCGTCGTATTCGCGCAGCAGTCCCAGGATGTTGAATACCTTGCGGTTGTCCCAGCGGGCCGCGTTCTGCTTGATCTCCCCGAGCACGAACGTGTTGTTCTTGCGCAGGATCCGCATGAGCTCCTGGTCCTGGGGGAAGGGGCGCCCCTTGCGGCGCGAGAGCCAGCCGAGGTAATTGACCACGAACAGGTCGCGGAACTGGCCGAACAGGGCCATGATGGTGAGCAGCAGCGGGTTGTCCTTGGGGTTGCGGGCGAAGTGGTCGGCGATCATCAGCGCCCGGGCCATGTCGCGTGTGGCGACGGCCTTGCAGAGTTCGAAGTTGTTGAAATCCTTCGAGATACCGATGTTGGCCTCGATGTCCGCATCGGTGATGCGGGTCGTGCCCTCGGGCAGCGAGACCGTGAGTTTGTGCAGTTCGTTCGAGATCTTCGCGATGTCGGTGCCGAGGTGGTCGGTGAGCATCGACAGCGCCTTGGCGTCGATCGTCAGCCCCCGCTCCCGGATGAACTGCTGGAGCCACGAGGCGATCTCGTAGTCGCGCGGGCGGACCGATTCGAGCACCGCGCCGTTGGCCGCACACCCCTTGTAGAAGGCCGAGCGCTTGTCCACGTTCTTCTCCTTGTGGCAGATGACGAGGATGGTCGTCGGCGAGGGCTTCTGCGTGTAGAGCGAGAGACGCTCGATGCCGCGCAGCTGCTGGGCCTCCTTGAGGATCACCACCTGGTACGATCCCATCATGGGCATCTGCCGGCAGAGGTTCACCACCTGCCCGGCCTCGGTGTCGCGGCCGTAGACGGTGATCTGGTTGAAGGCCCGTGCGGCCTCGTCGAGCACCGTTGCGGCAAGCAGGTCGGCCAGCGAGTCGATGAAGTAGCTCTCCTCGCCCATGAGCAGGTAGACGGGGGCGAACTTCCGGCTCCGGATCTCCCGGGCCAGGCGTTCGTACTCGGATACCGTATCCTTGAATTTTACAGCGCTCTTGGCCATGTCATACGATCTCTTTGGTGATGCGCAGCACGTTCTCCGTGTCGCGGGTCAGGCGGTAGCGGTCGTCGATGCGGCGGCCGACGAGCCAGACGATCTCGTCG
>OMNQ01000586.1_pt1 | contig 11767 bp, 7 predicted proteins | sample 1673871 | NCBI WGS metagenome assembly OMNQ01 (sample SAMEA103958130, study PRJEB25191) | human gut metagenome | biome: human-associated habitat [ENVO:00009003]; feature: intestine environment [ENVO:2100002]; material: feces | place: Germany | collected 2013/2015
TTTGATGAATTTCTTCTTCCTCGATCAGGCTCTCCTCGCTAGGGGAGCTGGACGCGCCAAAGCGCGGACTGAGAGGTTATTTTCAAATAAAAGCGCAGAGAATAAGCGCTGAGAAGAATTTTTTCTGAGAACAGGAGGGCCTGTATGGCAGCACAAACCAATTTTATCGACATCGCCACCATCTGGCTCCATGCCGGAAAGGGCGGCGACGGCGCAGTGAGCTTCCATCGTGAGAAGTTCGTGGCCGCTGGCGGCCCGGACGGCGGTGATGGCGGCCGCGGCGGTGACATCATCTTTGTGGCGGACGATCATCTTTCCACCCTGATGGACTTCCGCTACAAGCGCAAGTACACTGCCCCCGAGGGCGGCAAGGGCGGCGCAAGCCTCTGCCACGGCAAGAATGCCGAGAACCTCATCATCAAGGTGCCGCTGGGCACCGTGATCAAGGACGCGGAGAGCGGGCTGGTCATCGCGGACCTGTCCGACCACACCCCCGTCACCATCGCAAAGGGCGGCCGCGGCGGCTACGGCAACGCACATTTTGCAACGCCTACCCGCCAGATCCCCAAGTTTGCCAAGCCCGGTATGCCCGGCGAGGACATCCAGGTGACGCTGGAGCTGAAGCTGATCGCGGATGTGGGCCTGATCGGCTTCCCCAATGTGGGCAAGTCTACCCTCATCTCTACCATCAGCGCGGCCAAGCCCAAGATCGCGAACTACCACTTCACCACGCTGGTGCCCACCCTGGGTGTCGTGTCGGTGGGTGAGGGCGCAAGCTTTGTCTGCGCCGACATCCCCGGCCTGATCGAGGGTGCCAGCGAGGGCATCGGTCTGGGCCACGACTTCCTGCGCCATGTGGAGCGCTGCCGCCTGCTGCTGCATGTGGTGGACGTTTCCGGCAGCGAGTGCCGTGAGCCGGTGGATGACTTTGAAAAGATCAACGAAGAGCTGGCCAAGTTCAGCCCCGAGCTGGCAAAGCGCCCCCAGATCGTGGTGGGCAACAAGTGCGATCTGGCCACCGAGGAGCAGATCGAAGCGTTCCGCACCTATGTGGAGGGCAAGGGCCTGACCTTCGTGCCCATCTCCGCCGCCACCATGCAGGGCGTGCGGGAACTGCCGGGTCTGGTGTACAACCGCCTGAAGGACATCCCGCCGGTGCCGGTGTTTACCCCCGAGTACAAGAAGCCGGAGCCCAAGGCCAACGACCGTGCCTTTACCATCAAGCGGATGGAAGCCCATGTGTGGAGCGTGGAAGCTCCGTGGCTGGAGTATATTCTGGCCGGCAGCAACGTGGACGACTACGAGAGCCTGCAGTACTTCCAGCGTCAGCTGGGCGAGAGCGGCATTCTGGACGCGCTGGTGCAGAAGGGCGTGGAAGAGAACGATACCATCCTCATCGGCGAGTATCAGTTCGACTATATCTTCTAAGGATAAAGCAGCATGAACGAATCAGAAAAGATCGACCCGCGGGAGCTCAGCCCGCTTGCGCTGGCCTTTGTAGGCGACAGCGTGCTGGAGTTGCTGGTGCGCCAGCGTCTGGTGGAGCACCACCGCCTTTCAGCCGGAAAGCTGAACGCCGAAAAGGTCAAGTATGTCTCTGCCAAGGCGCAGTTCCGGGAACAGCAGCTGCTGGAGCCGCTGTTTACCGAGGATGAGCTGGCCGTGTTCAAGCGCGGCCGCAATGCCAGCAAGGCCAGTGTCGCCAAGCATGCCTCCCCGGAGGAATACCGTGCCTCCACCGGTTTCGAGTGCCTGTTGGGCTGGCTGTACCTGAACGGACAGCTGGAGCGTGTGCACCAGCTGTTCGAGGTGCTGTGGCAGCAGTTTGACCCTGACCAGAAATAAGAATGCGAAAGCCCGCTGCTTTCCGCACTGGAAACCAGTGGTGGAAGGCAGCGGGCTTTGCTTGTTGGCATCTGCGGTCCGTCAGATGCCGCTTACGCCATCAGCGGCTGTTTTTTGCGTTGGTGGAACGGCTGTTGGTGGAGTTCTTGGCGCTCTCGTCATCGGCACCCTTGGTGTACTGGTTGGGGTGCTTGTGCTCGTTGGTGGTGCTGTTGGTGGTCTTGCTGCTGGTGCGGTTGGAGGTCTGGTTCTTGCAATTGGTACTGCGGTTCTCACTGCGGTTTTCCATGGTGTGAATGCTCCTTTCGGTCGTTGCTGTGGGGGCGGGACCGCCCTCACAGTCCATAGTGTGGCCGCAGCCGGCGGCTTTATACATCCCATGGGAGGAAAAGAATATGCCTACGGAATATTTTGAGCAGCGGGAGCGTGCCCTGCTGGGCCCGCGGTACGCGCAGCTGTATGCCGCCCCGCAGCAGACGGCAGAGCGCGGGGTCACCGTGTCGGCGCTGCGCACCACACCGGAGCAGTTTGCGCAGAGGGCAGATTTCCCGCTGGAACCCTCGCCCTTCTGCAAGGCGGCTTTTGTGGTGCATCAGCCGGACTTTAAGCCCGGACGGCATCCGTACCACCATGCGGGGGTGTTCTATTCGCAGGAGCCCTCGGCCTCCTCGGCTGCGCCGCTGCTGGGGGTACAGCCCGGGATGCGGGTGCTGGATCTGTGCGCCGCGCCCGGCGGCAAAAGCAGCCAGCTGGCGGCAGCATTGCAGGGGCGCGGTGTGCTGGTAAGCAACGAGTATGTGGCGGCACGCGCCGAAATTTTAAAAAGCAACCTTGAGCGCATGGGCGTTTCCAACGCCGTGGTGCTCAACGAGACCCCCGCCCGCATTGCCGAGGCACTGCCGGAGTTTTTTGACCGGGTGCTGGTGGACGCGCCCTGTTCCGGCGAGGGAATGTTCCGCAAGGAGCCGGTAGCGCGCCAGCAGCATTGCGAGGCGCTGGTAAAGCAGTGCGCAGAGCTGGGCGCACAGATACTGGATTGCGCGGCGGCGGCACTGGCGCCCGGCGGGCAGCTGGTGTACTCTACCTGCACCTTTGCGCCGGAGGAGGACGAAGGACAGGTGGCGGCCTTTTTGCAGCGCCACCCGGAGTTTGCACTGGCAGATGTGCTGGGCAACGTGGACTACACCTTTGGCAGCACAGGCGAAGAGAACCGCACCGGCGGTCTGCCGCTGGATGTGAGCAAGGTGCGCCGCATCTGGCCCTGTCAGGGCGGCGAGGGGCACTTTATGGCACGGCTGGTCAAGGCGGGCATGCCCCGCACCCTGCCGCCGGAGGGGGAATACACCCCGGAGGAACAGCTCTGGCTTGCCGCCGCTGCCGAGGCGGGCAAAAAGAGCAAGGGCAAGGCTGCAAAACCTGCCAAGGCCGCAGATGCCCGCAGCGCCCGCCGCGCAGACAGTCGCGCCTGCCGGGACGCCGTGCAGGGCACGAGCCGCCGCACCCGGGATACCGGGGCAGGGGAGGCCACCCCGGCGCAGAGCCTTGCCGCATGGCAGGAGTTTGCCCGGCAGTATTTCCCCGCGCTGGCACAGCGTCCGGCTGTGGTGCACGGCGGTGGTGTGCTGCTGCCGGTGGCTTTTCCGCAGACGGGACTTCATGTGCTGCGGGCGGGGGTGTTCGTGGGCAGCGTGCAGAAGGGACGCTTTGTGCCGGAGCGCCACCTGTTCACGGCCTTCGGCAGCCTGTGCACGAACTGCGAGCAGCTGACCCTTGCCGACTGTCGCTGCACCGAGTATCTCTCCGGCCGCGAAGTGGAAGCCCGCACGGCAGCGGACGGCTGGTGCTGCGTGACCGTGGACGGCTGGCCGCTGGGCGGCGGCAAGGTGTCCGGCGGGCGGGTGAAAAACCACTACCCCAAGGCACTGCGGCTGCTGTAAACCGCAGATTTACACGCATCCGGGCGAAAATCGGGCTTTTCAGGCTTGAACGTGCCGGTGGATTGTGATAAAATAACAGAGTTAGATTTTGTGTGCTGCCACAAGCGGGCGACCACAGCCCGTCTGCCCGCAGGCGGAGATTTCGATAGAACTTTAGGAGGTTCCCATGTCTGGACATAGCAAATGGAACAACATCAAGCGCAAGAAGGAGAAGACCGACGGTGCCAAGGCAAAGGTCTTTACCAAGATCGGCCGCGAGATCAGCGTCGCCGTCCGTACCGGCGGCCCCAACCCGGCTTCCAACAGCAAGCTGGCGGACCTGATCGCCAAGGCAAAGCGCATGAGTGTGCCCAACGATAACATTCAGCGCATCATCAAGAAGGCCGAGGGCGGCGACAAGACGGAGTACGAAGCCATCACATACGAGGGCTACGGCCCCGGCGGCGTTGCCGTCATGGTCGAGACCCTGACCGACAACCGCAATCGTACCGCTGCCGATCTGCGCCACTACTTCGACAAGAACGGCGGCAACCTGGGCGCAATGGGCTGCGTGGGCTTCCTGTTCAGCCAGAAGGGCGTTATCGACATCTCTCTGGAAGACAAGGATGCCGATGAGGCCATGATGGATGCTCTGGACGCTGGTGCAGAGGACTTCGATGCAGGCGAGGATGCTGCTGAGATCACCACCGACCCGGAGAACTACTCGGCTGTGGTCAAGGCCATGGAGGAGAAGGGCTACGAGATCCTGAGCGATGACCTGGCCATGGTCCCCATGACCACCACCCGCCTGACCGACCCCGATCAGCTCAAGCTCATGGGCAAGCTGCTCGATGCTCTGGAGGACAACGATGACGTCCAGAACGTCTGGCACAGCCTGGAGAACGAAGAGGACCTGCCGGAATAAGCTCCAGCATGCCGAATTTCTCCTGAAATAAGACGTTACAAAGCCGCTTTTTGTGCTGCAAAGCATGAAAGGCGGCTTTTGCTGTATGGCGGGAGCGCGCAGAAACGCTGGCTTGCTGTGACAGACGGGCAGCGGAAAAAGAGAAAAAACGGTTCTCGGCTCGCACGGCCCTTTTGCTGCGGGCCAAGATGTGTTATAATAACAGAAAAGCACATCCGAAGGAGGCCTTTCCATGACCATCATCTGCCCTTACTGCCTGTCCGAGTTGAGCGAGCGCGCGGCGGCCTGCCCGCAGTGCGGCGGGCGCTTTGAGGGCCGCAACCCGGTGGGTACGCTGCCGGTGGGCACGGTGCTGGGCGGGCGGTATACCGTCGGCGAGATCGAACAGGTGGACGGCGAAGGCATCCTGTACCGGGGCGCAGAGAACCATGGACGCTTCCGGGTGACCATCAAGGAGTATCTGCCCCTGACGCTGGCGGCAGAGCGCGGCACGGATGCAACCCTGCGGCCCAAACTGGGCAGTGAGGTGCTGTTCAAGACCACTCGGATGGATTTTGCGGACCTGTACCGCTCCATCCAGCGCATCACGCCCGCCAACGGCCTGGAAGCCGTGCTGGATGTGTTCGAGGAGAACAACACGGTCTATGCCGTGATGGAAAATCCCGGCGGGGTGCCGCTGGGCCGCTGGCTGGAGACGCATCCCGGCCGGTTGTCGCCGGAGCAGGTCTGCGCGATGCTGCAGCCGGTGTTTGACGGCGTGGCGGCGATGCACCAGGTGGGTCTGGTACACCGGGGCATCTGCCCGGAGAACATCCGGGTGCTGGAAAATGGCCGCGCCCGGCTGACGGGCTACGCTACGGTTGGCCTGCGCACAGCGGGCAGCGGCCTGCACGAGCAGCTGTATGAGGGCTACTCGGCCCCGGAACAGTATTCGACCGCCGAGTTTGAGGGTCGCTACACCGACGAATACAGTCTGGCTGCGGTGGTCTACCGGATGGTCTGCGGGCAAAGCCCGGTTCCGGCAGCGCAGCGGCTGGTGTCGGATTCGAACCCGCGCGCCCGCACGCTGGAGCCGTCGGTGCCGGAGTACCTCTCTGAGGTGCTCTGGCTGGGCCTGAAGCTGAAGCCGGTGGAGCGCATCCAGACCGTGCCCCAGCTGTTCAAGGCGCTGACCTCGCGGGAGTATACCGAGGAGCTGACCCGCAGCCTGCCGCGCCCTGCACCCCGGCAGCTGACTCTGCCGGACGAGGAGCAGAAGCAGCACATGCTCAGCCTGCGGAACCTGCTGGCGGCCATCCTCGTTCTGCTGGCCATCCTCATCCTGCTGATGCTGTGGGGGATGGTCTCACAGGGGCTGCACACGGCCACACCGCCTGCGGCGTCCTCGTCGGTGTCGGCACCGGAAAGCACCGTGCTGGAAGAACCCGTCACGCTGGCACCGAACTTTGTCGGGATGGATTACGACGCGCAGGTGCGGAACAATCACAATTATGTGGGCGACTATCTCTTCTACGTGACGATGGAATACAGTGACACGGTGGAGAAGGGGAAGATCATCCGGCAGGAGCCGGAGGCGGGTGACGTCATCGAGAAGGGCGGCACCGTGAGCCTGGTGGTCAGCAAGGGGCCGCAGCTGGTGCAGATGCCCGATGTGATCGGGTTCACGCAGGAAGGGGCCGTCAGCGAGCTGGAGAGCCGGGGCCTGACGCCCAGCTGCTTCATGGTGGTCAACGATGGCTCCTATGCGGCGGGTTGCGTCGTCTCGTGCAGTGTGGACGCAGGCACCTCGGTCGAGGTAGGCAGCGTCATCACCGTGTATATCGCGGCGGACCCCAGTGTGGAGATCACCGCCGAACCGCCCGCCGCGTCGGCTTCCGACAGTGAGAGCAGCGCCTCTTCGGGGGAAACACCGGCAGACGACACCTAATATGATACGGACTGAAGCAAAACAGCAGAAGCGGGAGCCTCGTGGGAGGCTCCCGCTTCTGCTTGTTTAGGATAGGAAAAGAGGATGGCTTGGTTCAGGGGGTCACAGGTTGGTGTAACCCATCAGGTAGCGGTCTACCTCGGCGGCGCAGTCGCGGCCCTCGCGCAGACCCCAGACCACAAGGCTCTGGCCCCGGCGCATATCGCCGCAGGCAAAGACCTTTTCCACATTGGTGAGGAAGTGGTCGGTGTCCACACAGCCGCGGCCCGTCAGGCTGACGCCGAAGGCATCGGCTACGTAGTTCTCGCAGCCCACGAAACCGGCGGCGATGAACGCCAGCTGGCAGTCGTAGGTGAACTCCTCGCCGGTGGGCACCATGCTGGTGCGGCCAGTCTCCGGGTCACGCTCCGGCTTCAGATAGGAGATGACCGCGCCGGTCAGGTTGCCGGCGTCGTCGGTCAAAAACTCTTTCACGGTGGTCTGGTAGACGCGGGGGTCCTTGCCGAACTTGGCGAGGCACTCGGTCTGGCCATAGTCTACCTTGAGCACCTTCGGCCACTCCGGCCAGGGGTTGGAGGCGGCCCGCTCCTTCGGGGGCTGCGGCATCATCTCCAGAGCCACCAGGTCGGTGCAGCCCTGCCGCAGGGCCGTGCCCTGGCAGTCGTTTCCAGTGTCGCCGCCGCCGATGACCAGCACATTCTTGCCCGCCGCATGGATGGCCCGGCCGTCGGCAAACTGGCTGTCCAGCAGGCTCTTGGTCACACTGGTGAGGTAATCGACCGCGAAGTGGACGCCGTTGGCGTCCCGGCCGGGGACGTTCAGGTCGCGGGCCTTTTTGGCACCGCAGCAGAGGACGACAGCGTCGTAACGGTTCAGAATGTCTTCTGCGGCCACCGCCCCGCCGATGTCCATGTTGGTGCGGAACTCGACGCCCTCGGCCTGCATGATCTTGATGCGGCGCTCGATGACGGATTTGTCCAGTTTCATGTTGGGGATGCCGTACATCAGCAGGCCGCCCACCCGGTCGGCGCGCTCAAATACCGTGACGGCGTGGCCTCGGATGTTCAGATACTCGGCCACCGACAGGCCGGACGGGCCGCTGCCGATGACGGCCACGCTCTTGCCGGTGCGGGCCGGGGGCGGGGCGGCGTGGAGCCAGCCCTTGGCGTAGCCCGTCTCGATGATGGCGTGCTCGTTCTCACGCACGGTCACGCTGCTGCCGGTCACGTCCCCGCAGGTGCAGGCGGCCTCGCACAGGGCGGGGCAGACCCGGCTCGTGAACTCCGGGAAGCGGTTGGTGGCGCGCAGACGATGGAGCGCCAGCTCCCATTTGCCCTGATACACCAGGTCGTTCCACTCCGGGATGAGGTTGTTCAGCGGGCAGCCGGAAGCCATGCCGCCGATCATCATACCGGCCTGGCAGAAGGGCACGCCGCAGTCCATGCAGCGTGCCGCCTGGGTCTGCTGCTCCTCGCGGGAGAGCCAGATGTGAAATTCGTCAAAGTTTTCCATGCGCTCCAGCGGCGGTACGTCCGTGCTGGTCTTGCGCGTATAATCCATAAATCCTGTGGTCTTGCCCATGATGTTCCCCTCCTTACTTCTTCTTCTGCACAGCGTAGAATGCTTCGATCTGTGCCTGTTCGCCGTCGAGGCCGCGCTCCTCCATGGAAGCGATGACCCGCAGCATCCGGTCGTAATCGTAGGGGAGGACTTTCTTGAACTTGGGCAGATACTCGCTGAAGTTGTCCAGGATCTCTTTGCCGCGCGGGGAGCCGGTGGCTTCCACATGCTCGCGGATCAGCTCCTTCAGGGTGGCAACATCGTACTTGTGCTCCACGGGTTCGAGGCTGACCGTCTCTTTGTTCACCCGCTGGTAGAAGTCCCAGTTCTCATCCAGCACATAGGCGATGCCGCCGGTCATGCCGGCTGCAAAGTTCTTGCCGGTCTGGCCCAGCACGACGACGGTGCCGCCGGTCATGTACTCGCAGCCGTGGTCGCCGACGCCCTCCACAACGGCCGTTGCGCCGGAGTTGCGGACGCAGAAGCGCTCACCGGCCACGCCGGAGACGAAGGCCTTGCCGCTGGTGGCACCGTAAAGGGCCACGTTGCCGGTGATGATGTTTTCCTCGGGCTTGTAGCCGATGCCCTCGGGCGGGCGGACGATGATCTTGCCGCCGGACAGGCCCTTGCCCATGTAGTCGTTGCAGTCGCCGGTCAGCTTCAGGGTCAGGCCCCTGGGGATGAATGCACCGAAGCTCTGGCCGCCCGCGCCGGTGCAGTTGGCGGTGTAGACGTCATCGGACAGGGAATCGCCATACTTGCGGGTGATCTCGCTACCGAAGATGGCACCGAACGCACGGTCGGTGTTGGAAACATCCAGCGTGACGCTCTGGGGCGTTTTGCTGCTGAGCTTGAACTTCTTCATCAGCACCTTCATGTCGAGGGTGTTTTCGAGGTGGAAGTCGTAAGTGTCCGCCGGGACGAAGTGCACGTTGCTGTTGGTGATGGCCGGGTTGTGCAGGATGCAGTCCAGGTTCATCTTGGCCGTGCGGCTGCCGGGGGCACTGGGCTTGACGTGGAGCAGGTCGGTGCGGCCCACCAGTTCGTCGATGGTGTGGACGCCGAGCTTGGCCATGTACTCCCGCAGCTCTTGGGCCACGAAGGTCAGATAGTTGATGATGTATTCGGGCTTGCCCCGGAAGTGCTTGCGCAGTTCGGGGTTCTGGGTGCAGATGCCCATGGGGCAGGTGTCCAGATTGCAGACGCGCATCATGACGCAGCCCTCGCACATCAGCAGGGTGGTGCCGAAGCCGAACTCCTCTGCGCCCAGCATACAGCTGATGGCGACATCGCGGCCGGAGAGCAGCTTGGAGTCGCTCTCGATGCGGACGCGGCTGCGCAGGCCGTTCAGGATCAGGGTCTGGTGGGTCTCGGCGATACCCAGCTCCCAGGGCAGACCGGCGTTCTTGATGGAGGTGCGGGGGGCAGCACCGGTGCCGCCGTCGTAGCCGGAGACCAGGATGACCTGTGCGCCGCCCTTGGCAACACCGGCGGCAATGGTGCCGACACCGGCCTCGCTGACCAGCTTCACGTTGATGTTGGCGTGACGGTTGGCGTTCTTCAGGTCATAGATCAGCTCAGCCAGATCCTCGATGGAGTAGATGTCATGGTGGGGCGGGGGAGAGATGAGGCCAACACCGGTGGTGCTGTGGCGGGTCTTGGCGATCCAGGGATAGACCTTGGCACCAGGCAGGTTGCCGCCCTCGCCGGGCTTTGCACCCTGCGCCAGCTTGATCTGGATCTCCTCGGCAGAGACAAGGTATTTGCTCGTGACGCCGAAGCGGGCAGAGGCCACCTGCTTGATCTTGGAATTGCTCTCGCTGTGGTAGCGATTTTCGGGCTCGCCGCCCTCGCCGGTGTTGCTGCGGCCGCCCAGGCGGTTCAGCGCGATGGCAATGGTCTCGTGGGCCTCGCTGCTCAGAGCGCCATAGCTCATGGCTGCGGCCTTGAACCGCTTGACGATGGACGACACCGGCTCGACCTCCTCGATGGGCACGCCGCCGTTGGGGTCGTAGTTGAAATCGAGCAGGCTGCGCAGATGCATACCCTCCTCGCCCATGTTGTCCACTGTGCGGGTGAAGTCCTTGAAGGCCTTATAGTCGTTGGTCCAGCAGGCTTTCTGGAACAGGTGGATGGTCTGCGGGTTGAACAGATGCTCTTCCTTGCCGCTGCGGAACTTGTGGGCACCGCCGTCGGAAAGCTCCATGTTGATGTCCAGCCCCAGTGGGTCGAAGGCAGCGTTGTGCTGGGCCTCGACGTCGGCCTGGATGTCTTCCAGACCGATGCCGCCCACACGGCTGACCGTACCGGTGAAGTATTTGTCGATGACGTCCTTCGAGATGCCGACTGCCTCGAAGATCTGGCTGCTCTGGTAGCTCTGGATGGTGGAGATGCCCATCTTGGAGGCGATCTTCACGATGCCGTTCAGGATGGCCTTGTTGTAGTCGTCCACGGCGGCGTAGTAGTCCTTATCGAGCAGGCCCTGGTCGATGAGCTGGCCGATGGTCTCGTGGGCCAGATAGGGGTTGACGGCGCAGGCACCGTAGCCCAGCAGGGTGGCAAAGTGGTGCACCTCGTGCGGCTCAGCGCTTTCCAGAATGAGGGCCAGCGCGGTGCTCTTCTTGGTGCGGATGAGGTACTGCGAGACGGCCGACACGGCCAGTAGGCTGGGGATGGAGACATGGTATTCGTCGATGTCCCGGTCGGACAGGATGATGATGTTGGCACCGTCCTTATATGCGCGGTCCACTTCCAGGAAGACACGGTCGATGGCCTTTTCCAGGCTGGTGTTCTTGTAGTAGTTGATGGAAACGGTCGCGACCTTGAAGCCCGGCACGTTCATGTATTTGATCTTGAGCAGGTCGGTGGAGGTCAGAATGGGGTTGTGGACCTTGAGCACCTTGCAGTTTTCGGGCTTGTCTTCCAGCAGGTTGCCATGGGCACCCACGTAGACGCTGGTGGAGGTGACGACCTTCTCCCGGATGGCGTCGATGGGCGGGTTGGTCACCTGTGCGAACCGCTGCTTGAAGTAGTTGAACAGCGGCGGGTGCTGGCCGCTCAGCACGGCCAGCGGGGTGTCGGTGCCCATTGCGCCGGAAGGCTCTGCGCCCAGCCGGGCCATGGGGAGGATGAGGTCCTTGACCTCTTCGTACTTGTAACCGAACACCTTTTGCAGGCGGGTCAGCTCCTCGCCGGTGTAGCTGGGGACCTTGATGTTGGGGATCTTCAGGTCCTTCAGCCGGACCAGATTCCGGTCGATCCACTCGCCGTAGGGCTCGCGGCTGGCGTAGTATTCCTTTAGCTTCTCGTCATCCACGACCTCGCCCTTGACGGTATCCACCAGCAGCATCTTGCCGGGGCGCAGGCGGTCTTTCATCAGGATGTTGTCCGGGGCGCAGGGCAGCACGCCCACCTCAGAGGACAGAATCATCCGGCCGTCCTTGGTGATATAGTAGCGGCTGGGGCGCAGACCGTTGCGGTCCAGCACCGCGCCCACCACGTCGCCGTCGGAGAAGAGGATGGCGGCAGGGCCGTCCCAGGGCTCCAGCATGGTGGCGTAATACTGGTAGAAATCGCGCTTTTTCTGGCTGATGT
>OMNQ01000597.1_pt1 | contig 11682 bp, 7 predicted proteins | sample 1673871 | NCBI WGS metagenome assembly OMNQ01 (sample SAMEA103958130, study PRJEB25191) | human gut metagenome | biome: human-associated habitat [ENVO:00009003]; feature: intestine environment [ENVO:2100002]; material: feces | place: Germany | collected 2013/2015
TCGCCCAGAATTGCTTGCCAAGTTGAAGCTGTCCCACGGAAATGATATGAGTACTTGGGAAGCACCAGAACTCAGTCGGCTTCAATCTATGATGAAGTCGGCCATCCAACAGCAGGCTCGACAGGAAAAACCGGATTCTACGCTGACACAGCAAGTACTTTACGGTACGACTTCTTCGGCAAAAGAAGTCATCAGCGAATTGATGTTCAACATCGCAATGCCATTCGCAAAGGCATACGGCGGCGGCGCATTGGACGACGCCGTGGAGCGGGGCATCCGCTCCGCTGTGAACCGCTTCGCAAAGACAGACGCGGGCAAGCGCGTGCTGGGCGGCGCGCTGACCTTCGGAGCCGGAGCGGTCGGTGAGGGACTGGAGGAGTTCATCGGAGACTGGATGGAGTGGCAGATGCCCCGCATCTACGGCGGAGACGCGGCCAGTGCCGGAGAGACGCTGGAAAACTCCCTGTATGACTTCCTTGTGGGCGCGGCCTCCGGTATGATGGGCGGCGTTATCACCCCGGCCACCTACCACTACAACGTGGGCGAAACCGGCACCCAGCAGGAGACCACCGCTCCCGCACCGCAGACAGAAGCGACGCCCCAGGCCACGGCGGCCAATGAGCTGCTGACCCAGGCAGCGGAGCAGGCAAGCCAGAACGGAAGCATCCACGGAAAGATGGCGGACCGTATTCTGGCTGACCAGGATGCCATGGCGGCCCTGGAGCAGGCGGCGGGTCAGGTGGTACAGGACGGCATGACCAAGAGCCAGCAGCGCAAGGCCGTCAAGAACGCCGTGGCGACCCTTGCAAGGACGCAGAGCGACGTTTCTACGAACGCGAGGGAAACTGCCCCCACCGCAACGGAAGCCCGGCAGACGGCCACGCAGGAGACTGTGCGCCCCGCCATGCAGGTGGAGCAGCAGCGCCCTGCGGCGCAGCAGGCGTATGACATCCGCCGCGTGCAGGATGCTGCGGCCAGCCTGGGCGAGAACGGGGCCAAGGCCCTCTCCGCCAGCTACGACGGCAGCGTGCGGGCCGACGACTACTACGCAGGCTTCGCCTCCTACTACGAGGCGGGTATCAACGGCGCAGACATGGCAAGGGTGGACAGCGACTACGGCAGCCGCCTGACGGAGGCCCAGCGCTTCGCGGCCTACTCCGCCGGACAGAACGACGCCGCCCTCTCCCTCCAGCGGGAACAGCAGGCGGCCAAGTATGCCAAGGTAGCCGGAGAGGACAGCGGTCTCGTGTATGACGACTTTGTGAAGCAGGCCGTGGAGAGCGGCAGGCCGTTGCAGGACAAGCAGGGCCGTGCCATTCTGGACGCTAACGGTGAGAGCCGCGTCTATCTGACCGCCGAGACGGCGGCCAAGGTCAACAGAGTTGCCAAGGCCCTGGGCGTGCGGGTGCAGTTCGTGGACAGCGTGCGCGGCGGAACGGCCAATGCCCAGATCAGCGGCAGCACGGTGCTGGTGGAACGGAACAATGAAAACCCTGTACTGGCTATTGTGGGCCACGAGATGACCCACCGGATGCAGGAGCTTGCCCCCACGGAGTACCGGACGTTCCGGGACATCGTGGCACAGGAGGAGCAGGACAGCATCCAGAAGCGCATCGACAGCTACGCCGCGCAGGGCGTGGAGCTGACCTATGAGCAGGCCATGGACGAGGTGGCGGCGGACTATGCGGGCCGCCTCATTGACGACGGCAAGGTGCTGGATGACTTCATCGAGCGGCACCGGGATGACCGGACGCTGCTGCAAAAGGTCCGGGACGCTATCCGCTCCCTCATTGATAAGCTGACTGGGGCCGAGAAGAAAAAGGCCCAGACCGCCGAGGGGAAGCTGACGGCAGCCTTGGAGGCGGCAGCCCGGCAGGCAAAGACCTTGCAAGGAGAGGGCGGCAATGATACAATGGCCGCAACAAGAAATTCTTTGAAGGAGGACGGCAAGGATGGACAAGAAAGCGAAACTGGCGGCAGACCTGGCACAGGCAGCCGAGAAGGATATGGGCAGAGCGCTGACCGAGAAGGAAAAGGCCAAGATGGACGAGTTCGCAGAGAGCTTTCTGCTGCTTCTGGACGACACGGAGGAGTAAACCCGTCTTTCGGGGCCAAACCCGTGCGCTCCTGGGTGGAGGGCCACACGGTGGAACCGGCCAAGGGCAGCGTGGCCTACGCAGAGCAGCGGACGGCGGTGGACTACGGCGTGCCGAGCTTTGTTGTGGCGGATGCGGCATGGGCCAAGAACAAGGGCAGCACCCCGGCGTTCTCTGCCGATGGGCAAATCTTCTTCCGGGAGACCCTGCCGGAGAAGAACCGGGGGATGTTTGCCCCCCACGAGGTCACTCATGTGATGCGGCAGGTAGGCTACAAGCCTTACCTGGACTTTGTGGAACGGACGCCAACGATGCTGAATATGAGCGACGGGATGACCCGTGTGCTGCTGAACCATGTGGCAGAGCATCAGCATACCACGCTGGAAAATGCAGACCTGGCCCGCCTATATGACGAGTTCAACGCGACGATGTACGGGCATATCGCGGCGGGCAAAGCAGATATGTTCGTGGACGGTCCTGCGGCCCATGTGTTCCACGACTTCGACGCATACGCCAAGGAGTTGGGCGAGCTGCACGAGCGCTTTAAGGCCGACAACCAGAAAGAGACGAAATTCTCCCTCAAGACCCCGGTGGAGGAGACGGACAAGCTGCTGGCCCTGCACAACAAGGACGAGAACAGCATCCTGGCTGCCATCAAGCTGGGCGGCCTGCCCATGCCCTCCATCGCCATTGTGAAAGCCAGGGACGGGCACACCAAGTACGGCCCCATCTCCCTTGTGTTCAGCAAGGACACCATCGACCCGCAGCTATTCCGCGCCAACAAGGTGTACGGCGGCGACGCCTGGACGCCGACAGCTCCGCGAGTAGATTACCCCGTGAACAGCAAAAAGGCATCCCAGGTGGAGCACGAGCTGCACCGGCTGGCCGGGGATGTCTCCGTGGCCGGGGGCATCTTCGGGAACAGCGCCGCCCTGCGCTCTATGGGCATCGACGACACCAGCACCAGGAGCACGGCAGAGCTGGCGGAGAAGCTGGCCTCCACGGACACGGTGCGGGCGGCCTATCTGGCAGACCAGGGCAAGAGCCTGGAGCCGGTGAAGATGGACAAGGTGTGGGACAAGTTCGGTAACGACACCCTGCAAAAGGTGGTTGACCGCCTGGGCGTGAACACGCTGGCTGAAATCGAGGCCAACCTGGAGACCGGCGAGAGCGTGAAGGACGCCCTGGGCGAGAATGCCGAGGTCATCCGCGACATTCTCCGGGACTACTACCGGGAACAGGGCGAACCCATGCTCCGCAGAATGGCCGTCAAGAGGCATTGGACCGACGCGGAGATCAACGAAAGACGGCAGACCCGCATCGACAATTCCATGGACGGCGTTTCCATCTTCACCCTGGAGGACATCGTTCACCACGCATGGGATATGTACCAGGACGGCGGCGCGACCAAGGGCGAAATTGACCGGATGGCTACCTCTGACGCGCTGCGCAGCGCCGTGGATGACCACGCCGTTGAGGAGTGGATTGCCGGGAAGCTGGACGGCCTGCTGGGCGAGGCGGGCATCTACAATGGCAAGGACCCCTACACCCCCTCCGGCAATCTCCGCAGCTTCTCGCAGCTCCACTATGCCTACACCCTGGAGAACATCGTCAAGGCGATGAAGGAGGGCCAGGAGGAGCGCGGCGGCAACACCTGGGGCGCAAGCGCCAAGACCCTGCAATCCGTGGCGACGCCGGAATACCGCAGCATCCAGGAGATCAAGGCGGACAGCGGGCGGCTGGGCATGGACGAGGGGGCCGAGTATGAAGCAAAGCTCCAGGCCATTGATGACCAGATTGGCAGCATCATCACGAAGATCAAGCAGGGAAACAAGGCTCATTCCGACAATTCCTTCGTCGAGAGCGACATCATCGGCAGCATCCTGATGGAAACGTCCAAGGGCAAGAGGACGGTGGACGCTATCATGCGGGCCTTCTCCAAGGAGGGGTACAAAATCAGCAGCCAGACGGCCCAGGACATCCAGGCCGTCTACCAGGCGGCGGCGGAAATGCCCACCGGCTACTTTGAGGCCAAGCCCCAGCGGGCCGTCGGCTTCGACGAAGTGCTGGCCGCCGTCATCCCCGATGACAGCAGCAAAAAGCTGCGGGACGGTCTGGAGCAGGCCGGTGTGCGGATGCTGGAATACAAGACCGGAGACGACGCGGACCGCCTTGCCAAGATCAACAGCGTGGACGACGCCCGCTTCTCCCTCAAGGCCGGGACGGAAAGCAAGAGTGTTGCCGCCTTGCAGGAGGAAAACCGGCTGCTGCGGGAGCAGATGAAGGACTATATCGCCATCCAGCGCCGAAACGGGAAGCTCCAGGAGAGCCGGGACTACTGGCAGGGCCAGACCCGGCGGACCCAGCGCGTGACCACAGACAAAAAGGCTGTGACCGCCGCCGCGAAACAGCTTATCCAGAACTACGGGGCCGACATCGCAGTGAAGGACATCCAGGGAGACCTCCAGAGCCTCTATGACTACATCGCCAGCGGCTACGACGGCAAGGACGAGCTGACCTACACCGAGGCTCGCCGCCGGGCGGAGGACATCGCGGAAACCCTGGTGAGCAACGCGGTGGCCGTGGACAGCGATATGTACGATGCGTACAGCGACCTGCGGGACTACCTGCGGACGACCAAGATCATCTACGGCAAGGAGTACCACGGGGACATCGCGGACTATGGCGACTTCCGCAAGCGTCAGTTCGGACGGCTGAACCTGGGCAGCGAGGGCCACACCAACATCGACCAGGTGTACCAGGAGCTTTCCTCCCGCTGGCCGGAGTTTTTCAGCGAGCAGGAGCAGACCCACCCAACGGACCAGCTCCTCCATATCGTGGAAGTGCTGGACGGCATCAGCGAGATCAACGAGTACAACCCCTTCTCCCGCTACATGGACCAGGCCGTGACCGGCGCGGCGAACGAGATCATGGAGACCTTCTTCGACCTGCCCCAGACGCGAAAGACCTTTTCGGACCGGCAGGCATTGAAGCTGGAGAACGCCAAGGCCAAGGGCCGGGAGCAGGTCCAGAAGGTGCGGGAGCAGTACACCACCCGCCTGGCGGAACTGCGGGAGCAGAACCGGCAGCGGGTACAGAACGCCATCGCCAAGGAGCGGGAGGCCCGCGAGCGGCAGATGGGTGCTCTGAAAGACCGCTATGCGGCCAAGGACGCAGCGGGCCGGGAACGCCGGGCGGCCCGTGAGCTGCGGGCCAAAATCACCCGCCATGCAAGCGCTCTGTCCCAGAAGCTCCTCCGCCCCAGCGACCAGCACCACATCCCGGAGGCCATGCGCGGAAGCGTGGCCGCTATGCTGGAGAGCATCAACCAGGAGAGCCAGTACACCCTCGACGAGAACGGCAAGCGGGTGAAGGATGGCAGCGGCACACCCACCAAGCGAACCGAGGCGTTCCGCGCCCTCAAGGAGCAGTACGCCAAAATCGTGGCCGAGGGCGGGGATATGGTCATTGACCCCTCCCTGCTGGGCAGCGACGCCGACGGCATCAAGGGCGGCTTTGATGCGGTCATCGCCATGAAGGACACCAAGCTGGCCGACATGAGCGTGGCGCAGCTTCAAACCGTTTGGCAGGTGGTCAAGGCCGTGGAGCACAGCGTGAACACGGCGGGGAAAGTCCTGTCCAAGGCCAAGTACGCCAGGACGGCGGACTGGGCGCAGGCTCTCTCCATCGGGACCAGCAGCCGCCGGGCCAAGAACAGCCTGACCCGCAACCACGCCCTCATTGACCTGGAGACCCCGTACACCTTCTTCTCCCATTACGGAGAGGCGGGCAAGGCGGTCTACCGGATGCTGCGGGACGCGCAGGACCAGCAGCAGCTCATGGTGGACCATGTGGCCGAGGAGGTCCGCAAGATCGTGGACCCCAAGACGGTGAAGAAGCTGGAGGCGACCGCACATACCTTCACCACGGAGCGAGGCGAGAAGCTGACCCTTTCCACGGCCCAGGTGATGGAGCTGTACGAGCTGGTGAAGCGCAAGCAGTCCCACGACCACCTGCTCAAGGGCGGCGTGGTCCAGCCAGAGATCAAAACCTCGCAAATCCGGCGCGGCACGGACAGCATCCGCCTGACGGAGGGCGACCTGGTGAACATCACCGGGACGCTGACACCGGAGCAGGTGAAGATCGCGGACGGCCTGCAAGGACTGACCCGTGGCGTGCTGGCCGACTACGGCAACAAGGCCAGCATGGAAGCCTACGGTTACAAGAAGTTCACCGAGAGCGACTACTGGCCCATCAAATCGGCCAAGGAGGGCCTGCACAGCAACATCGAAAAGGGCGGAAACAACACCCGCTCCATTAAGAACATCGGCATGGCAAAGACCACGATGCCCCACGCGAGCAACGCCCTGGACCTGGCGGGCATCTTCACCACCTTTGCCAACCACGCCTCCGACATGACGGACTATGCCTCCTGGCTCTGCGCGATGGAGGACATCAACCGCCTGTTCAACTACCAGTTCCGGGACGAGGAGGGCAACCCAACCGGCAAGACCATCAAGGGCCTGCTGGACCGCGTGGGCGGCCCCGGCAGTCAAAAATACTGGCACAACCTGATGGAGGACATCCAGAACGGCATCAACGCCCCCGGCGACAGCCCCATGTGGGACATCGCCGGAAAGACCATCGGCGGCTTCAAGGGCGCAGCCGTGGGCGCGAACATCCGCGTGGTCATCCAGCAGCCCACGGCGTTCTTCCGGGCGGCGGCGGTACTGGACCCCCAGGACATGGCGCGGGGCCTTGCAAGAGGCGTTACGCGGGGCAGCGGATGGAAGAAAGCCCTGCAATACTCCCCCATCGCCATGCGGAAGGATGCGGGCGGCTTCGACATCTCCAGCCCCTACAAGATGACCGAGACGCTGTTCGACAACCGGACGAACGTGCGGAAGCTGAACGACGCCCTTTTCGCCCCTGCGGGTGCGGCGGACGCTGTGACCTGGGGCAAGCTGTGGAACGCCTGCGAGTGGGCCACGGCGCGGGAACACCAGGGCCTCACCAAGGGCAGCGAGGCGTTCTACCGGCAGACGGCAAAGCTGTTCGCGGAAGTCATCGACCAGACCCAGGTGGTAGACGGCGTTCTCCAGCGGTCCAACATCATGCGCTCCAGCAACGCGGTGGTGAAGCAGGCGACCAGTTTCATGGGCGAGCCGATTATGAGCCTCAACCTGTTGATGCGGGCCTATGACCAGGTGCGCTACGAACAGAACAGCCAGAAGCGCGGCAAGGCCATCAAGACGATGGGCCGGGCGGCCACGGCCCTGGTGGTGACGAACGTGGTCAACGCTCTGGCCCAGAGCCTTATCGACGCCATGCGCGACGATGACGAAGATAAAAAATACTGGGAGCGCTTCCGGGCTGCGTTCACCGGCATCTCCGGTGACGAGGAGACCCCCTGGGAGAAAGCCTGGAACGCCATCATGGAGGGCAACGTCGGCAGCAACATGAACCCCCTGGGGCAAATCCCCTTTGTAAAGGACGCGCTGTCCATCATGCAGGGCTACGACGTGTCCCGCACGGAAATGGAGATCGTGTCCGACCTTATCCAGGCTGGACAGACGGCCATCCAGAGCGCCGACGGCCAGGGCAAGCGGACCAGGGCCTACGCCCTCAAGGGGCTGCTGGCCGCCGGTGCAAAGATGTTCGGCATCCCGGCCTCCAACCTGACGCGGGATATGTGGGGCCTGGCCCGGAGCGCGGCGGTGGAGACCGGCAACATCCCACTCCAGTATGAGATGGAAAAGGCTATCTACAACATCTCCAACACCGGCAACAAGAACCGCTATTACGCCATTCTGTACCGGGCGCTGGAGCAGGGCGACATGGACACCTACCAGCACATCAGGGACGACCTGATGAACAGCATGGGCGTGGACGGCGCAAGCATCGACAGCGCCATGCGGAGCCGCTACAACAAGGCCGTTGAGAAGGACCCGGACTACACCCTGCCCCAGAGGGCACGGGACCTTATCGGCAGCCGGGACAAATACGCCCCGGCCAAGGAGAAGGAGGAGACCTTCGGCGCGGACGACCTGGGCAGCAGCGCCTACCGGGCATACTCCGACCAGCGGGCCAGCGACTACCGCAGCATGGCCGACGACCTGACGAGCAGCCCTATTTTCCAGGGAATGGACGACGAGACCCGCGACAAGGTGCTCAAGGCAGCCTATGATCTGGCCGACAAGAGCGCCCTGGCGGACCATTCCGACGGGCAGTACGAGGTCGGCACCAAGTGGATGGCCCAGGCCGACGACGCAGAGGCCCAGGGCATCGAACCCTGGGAGTACGTCCTGTTCCACACCGCCTATAACGAGATGGAAGGGACCAAGGACGCAGACGGTAAGACCGTGAAGGGCGAGGCCAAGAGCGACCATGTGCGGGAATGGCTGGAGGACTTCTCCGGCCTGACCGACGAGCAGCGGGCTTTCCTCTGGGGGACCGTCTACACCAGCGAATGGTAAAGAAATGGGAGCAGGTCGTCCCTGCTCCCGTTTTTTCATGTCGTCACCAACAATTTCCGCACTTCGAGTACCCCAGATACTCGCAGTATTCTATATTATGCGCCCAGTATTCGTCAGCACCCTGGAACACAGGGCAATCGTAATTGTGATAACGGTTTGACCCTTCGACGATGAACCCAATGTTGTTGTAAAGAAAAGTGGCGTCGTGAAGATAGCCGGACAAATCCTCGTTCCGAGCCTCCAGGCCGTTCACTTTTTCTTGCAGTTGCGTCTTTTCAGTGGATAGCGCGGAAACTCTGGAGTGCAATTCCGCATTCTCCGCTGCCAGGTCATCCCGCGCTGCCGTGAGCACGGAGACACGGTAGCCAAGGATGCAGGTGCATACCACCAGCAAAGCAGCGGCTATGCAAAGCGGAACCACCGGAGACCGCTTTCCCGGCTTCGGCTGTTCAGCTTCAACTCCGGGCGGGGTCTGGCCCGCCTGGATGAACGGTGTGCCGCACAACTTCTCCCCCGGCTTGGGAGAAAGGCTTTCGCAGTCACACGGCTTTCCCTCCGGGACGAGCTGCCCACACTTCGGGCAGGTGTACCATCGTTCCTTCGGTATGGCCGGTACGGGCTTTTTCTCCAGGACGCTCCTTGCAAGGCGATAGAACACATACCCCCAAAGCAGGGCTGGCATGGTCCGCACGGCGTTCCCGTCGTATGTAAGGAACTGCCACACGGCCCATACGGCAATCGTGTACACAGCGCTGAATATTCGCAGGTATCGGACACGGAGCGGTTTCTTTCGGAGCAGAGCCAGAAGCATAGGCCCTGCCCCGTATGTTGCAGCGGTCACAAGGGCGCTGACGGCAAATTCAATCCAGATCATAGGGCAATCCCTCTCTTTCAAATTTTTATCTGCTTCGGGGCGAAAAGGATGCGGGGCTTTGATATGCTCAATGGGAAAGGCAGGTGATACCAATGGAGTGGAACATCATTGTGGGACTGGTATGCACGGTGCTGGGCGCTGTCATCAGTTATGCCACCTTCTCCCGCAACAAGGGAAAAGACGACAGGAGCAACGGCCAACAGCTCGGCACCGTTTTGACAGAGCTGGGGTACATCAAGTCCAACACGGACGAGATCAAGACGGAACAGCGAGAGCAGCGCAAGACCAACACAGAGGTGGAGGGCCGTCTGGCTGCCGTGGAGGCCAGCGCCAAGTCCGCACACCACCGCATTGACCATCTGGAGGCGGTACGAGATGAAGAACATTAAGACGACCACGCGGCGGCTGTTCGTGACAACGCAGATCGCCGCGCTGGGGTGGGTCACGATGTCCTACCTCATCGCCCTGTACGCCACGGTGCGCCTGGGCCAAGTGTTCCCGGTGGTGGACCTGTCCGAGCAGGCCATCGAGACCATCCTGGGCGTGAACGTCCTCAAGGTGGTGGAGAACATCTTCGAGCACAACGACGGGGTGGTGTTCGGCAAGAGCAACGCACCGGAGAAGAAAATCAAACGAGATTGCTAAAGGAGGAAATCGAAATGAAAACCTATATCGGCACGAAAATCATTGAGGCGGTCCCCGCTATTCGCAAGGGCTGCAAAGTCTATGAGAAGGACCAGCCCATCGCCATGGGCATGGTCCCCGATGAGGAGGGCTATAAGGTCTGCTACCCGGACGGCTACGAGAGCTTTAGCCCCAAGGCCGTGTTTGAGGAAGCGTACCGCCCCATCGACAGTATGAACTTCGGGCTGGCTATCGAGGCCATGAAGAAGGGGAAGAAGTGCAGACGGGCGGGCTGGAACGGAAAGAACCAGCACATTGAGCTGGCCTCTGCCATCAGTTACACGTCCCCGGCTGGCACAATCGTCAATGCCGAGCACGCGGCCATTGGGAACAAGGCTATCGCATTCTGCGGCACTTCCGGCGTGCAAATGGGATGGCTTGCAAGCCAGGCGGATATGCTGGCCGACGACTGGGAAATCGTGGAGTAAAGGAAGGAGCACATCATGGATATTACGACCATCATTGAAGCGGCGGCTGCCTTTGTGGCTGCCGTCATCACCGCCGTGGTCATTCCCTATATCAAGAGCCGGACCACGGCCCAGCAGCAGGCGGAGATCAATGCCTGGGTGAAAATCGCCGTGACGGCTGCGGAGCAAATCTACCGTGGCAGCGGGCGCGGCGAGGAGAAGAAAGCCTATGTCCTCAACTGGCTGGCGGAGCACGGCATCACCCTGGACGAGGACCGCATCGACGCGCTCATTGAGGCCGCCGTCTACGAACTCAACCACGGCGTTCTGAAAGAAGGTGCGGGCAATGAGTAACAGCCCGCTGGTCAGCTACACCAAGCTGTCCCCCAACCATTCCGGCAAGCGCAAGCACACCATCGACACCATCTCCATCCACTGTATGGACGGGAACCTGTCCGTGGAGCGCTGCGGCGAGCTGTTCCAGAACAAGGAACGCCAGGCCAGCAGCAACTACGGCATCGGCAGCGACGGGCGCATCGGCCTGTATGTGGACGAGGCCAACCGTTCGTGGTGTACCTCCTCCGCCAGCAACGACAACCGGGCCGTCACCATCGAGGTGGCGAACTCCGTTGCCAAGGACCCGTGGCCGGTCTCCGACGCGGCCTACAAGTCCCTCATTGACCTGCTGGTTGACATCTGCCAGCGCAACGGCATCCCCAAGCTGCTTTGGAAGGGAGATAAAAACCTCGTAGGTCAGGTAGACCGGCAGAACATGACCGTCCATCGCTGGTTTGCGGCGAAAGCCTGCCCTGGTGACTGGCTTTACAGCCGCCACGGCCAGATCGCCGCAGAAGTCAACAAAAGACTGGAGGCCGCAAAGGCCGGAAAGGATGAAGAAACTATGGACACCAAACAGCTCACGAGCTGCGCCGACACCGGGGACAACCCCTCCGCCTGGGCCAAGGAGGCCACCGACTACTGCAAGCGCAAGGGTATCTTCGCCGGAGACGGTGCGGGCAACTACGGATGGCAGAAGCCCATCACCCGCGAGGCCACGGCCCAGATCATCTACAATCTGCTGGAGGCCGCCGGTATGCTGGAGAAGCTGCCGGACGTGAAGTGAGATATTCCCACTTTTTGTACCA
>OMNQ01000602.1_pt1 | contig 11625 bp, 10 predicted proteins | sample 1673871 | NCBI WGS metagenome assembly OMNQ01 (sample SAMEA103958130, study PRJEB25191) | human gut metagenome | biome: human-associated habitat [ENVO:00009003]; feature: intestine environment [ENVO:2100002]; material: feces | place: Germany | collected 2013/2015
TCGGAAGTTCTGCGGTAAACGTTTCTTGCCGATAGCGCGGCTGCGTAAGGTGCACCCTAGGCAGAAATGTGAAAAAAACTACACTTCCTTCTTTATTTTGTCATAACTGTCCCGTATAATAGAATATGAGTTAAACTCGGGATCGCAGCCGGTGCCCGTGCGGGGCTGGCTTTTGACTGGATAGAGGAGGAACACTCACATGGCAAACGAAAAGATACTCGTTGTGGACGACGATACCAACATCTGCGAGCTGCTGCGGCTCTATCTGACCAAGGAGGGCTATCAGGTCACCATCGCCAACGACGGCGAGGAAGGTCTGGAAAAGTTCAATCAGGTCAAGCCGGACATGGTCCTGCTGGATGTGATGATGCCCAGGATGGACGGTCTGGAAGTCTGCCGCCGCATCCGCAAGCTGGGCAATACGCCGGTGATGATGCTCACGGCCAAGGGCGAGACCTTTGATAAGGTGCTGGGCCTGGAACTGGGCGCGGACGACTACATGGTCAAGCCCTTTGACGCAAAAGAGGTCGTGGCCCGCATCAAGGCGGTGCTGCGCCGCTGCCAGACCAGCACGGCGGCTGCCGAGAGCACCGAGGGCGTCATCGAGTTCGACAACCTCCGCCTGGATATGAACAGCTACGAGCTGCGGGTCAAGGGCAAGGTGGTGGAGGCACCCCCCAAGGAGCTGGAGCTGCTCAACTGCCTGGCATCCCACCCGAACCGCGTCTACACCCGCGACCAGCTGCTGGACGAGGTATGGGGCTTCGAATACTACGGCGACAGCCGCACCATCGACGTCCATGTCAAGCGCCTGCGCGAGAAGCTGGCCGGTGCCTCCGATAAGTGGGAACTCAAGACCGTCTGGGGCGTGGGCTATAAGTTCGAGGTGCGTCAGTAATGCGCAAAAGTATTTCCGTCACCTTCTTTTCGGTGGTGGCGACCCTTCTGGTGCTGGGCACGGCGGTGATGGGCTGCTCGGAGTGGGTCCTGTTTAACCGCTACTTTGCGCAGGAGCGGTACGAAGCGCTGGACAGTGTGGCCGAGGTCACCCGGCGGGCGGCAGACTACGTGGTCCAGCAGGCGGCCCTGCCCAAGGGCGAGGAACTGGACGCGCTGAGCACCAAGCTGGAGATCATCGGCGAGAGCGCCGAGGCCTATCTGTTCCTGACCGATGAGGACGGCCATGTCCTTATCACCTCCAACCCGGCGCAGCTGGCGGAGGATGCCGTGCCGCAAGCCCTGATGGCCAGGGTGGGGGATGAGAAGCCCTACCATGTCCTGAGCACGCTGGATGGCGTCCTGACCGAAAAAAGCTACGTTTCCGTGCGGAAAATGATGGACGACAACGGCGCTTGCAGCGGCTATCTCTTCCTGTGCTCGTCCGGTGCACGGCTGACCGATTTCAAGGAGGAGTTCTGGTCGAACTTCTTCTTCTCGGCCTGCATCATGCTGCTCTGCGCCAGTGTGCTGACAAGCGTCCTGATGCGGCGGCTCACCGACCCGCTGCAAAAGATCACCGAGGCCGCGCAGCGGTTCGGCGGCGGGGATCTCTCGGTCCGCGTTGAGGGGGTCGAGGGCGAAGGCGAGGTCGTGGACTTGGCCCACACCTTCAACCAGATGGCCGAAAACATCCAGTCCAACGACAATTCGCGCGGCCAGTTCATGGGCAACATCGCCCACGAGCTGCGCACCCCGATGACCACCATCAAGGGCTTCATCGACGGCATTCTGGACGGCACCATCCCGCCCGACATGCAGAACCACTATTTGCAGCTGGTCAGCGAGGAGACCGGCCGTCTGGCCCGGCTCATCCAGAACATGCTGGACCTGTCCAAGCTGGAAAGCGGCGAGTATCAGGTGAACGCCCGGATGTTCAACATCTGGGAGACCCTGACCGGCGTGGCGCTCTCGGCGGAACAGCGGATCAACGATGGCATGATCGAGCTGGAGGGCCTGACCATGGACGAAAAAGTTCTGGTCTATGCCGACCCCGACCTCATTCATCAGGTGGTGTACAACCTTCTGGACAATGCCATCAAGTTCACCCCGGCGGGCGGGACCATCCGGTTCCACGTCGAGAAGCTGGGCCCGGAGGTGGAGGTCTCCATCTGGAACTCCGGTCAGGGCATCAGCCCGGAGGCGCTGCCCTATGTATTCCAGCGCTTCTATAAGGAAGACCGCTCCCGCGGCCTCCACGCCCGCGGCGCAGGTCTGGGCCTGAACATCTGCAAGGTGCTGGTCAACCTGTCCGGCGGCCAGATCCGGGTCGAGAGCCAACAGGGCGAGTGGTGCCGGTTCGTGTTCACTCTGCCCACCTGCCCGCCCAACCCCGGCGAGATCAAGCGCCTGCCCGACGAAGCGGGCCGTCCGGTGCCGGTGGAAGACCCCGCCAGCATGAAGCCGGTCAACTGAATCCTGCACAGCCAGGCTGTTCCGTAGCGTGGAACGGCTTGGCTGTTTTTTGCATGATGGGGGCCGCAAAAGGGATTTTTGCGACTTTTCCGTGAAAAACACGGCTGCGGATTTGATTTTTTCTGCGTTTTCATGTAAACTAAGAATAGCTATGTCTACCCTGAATTCTGTCCCTGTACGGAGCACAAAAACAGGACGCATGGCAAAACTTTTTGAAAAAATAACGGAGAGTACAAACGAACATGACGATTGTAAGTCCTTCGATCCTTTCAGCCGATTTCACGAAGCTGGGCGCAGACTGCCGGATGGTGCTGGACGCCGGGGCGCAGATGCTGCACTACGATGTGATGGACGGCCATTTCGTGCCCAACATCAGCTTTGGTGTGCCGGTGCTGAAGAGCCTGCACAAGGGGATGCCCGCGGCGTTCTACGATGTGCACCTGATGATCAGCCACCCGCTGGCCTACGCCGAGCCGTTTGCAAAGGCGGGGGCCACGCTGCAGAATTTCCATCTGGAATGTGAGGACGACATCCAGCAGACCATCGACGCCATCAAGGCGCAGGGGTGCAAGGTCGGCCTGACCATCAAGCCGGGCACGGCCCCGGAGGCGCTGGCCCCGTATCTGGACCAGCTGGATCTCGTTCTGGTCATGAGCGTGGAGCCGGGCTTTGGCGGGCAGAAGTTCATGCCCTCGGCGCTGGAAAAGCTGCGCTGGCTGCGCGAAGAGCGGGCCAGACGGAGCGCACACTTCCTGCTGGAAGTGGACGGCGGCGTGGACGACGCCACGGCTCCGCTCTGCGTGGAGGCCGGTGCGGACATTCTGGTGGCGGGCAGTGCCGTCTTTGATGCGGCAGACCCGGCGGCGGCTGTGCGCCGTCTGGCTGCGCTGTGAGAGGTGCTGAGCCATGGATGAAACATTGATCCGGGCGCAGCAGCGGGAACTGACCCGGACGGGCCGCTACTACCGGCATGTCTGCTGGATGGCCGTCCCGCTGCTGTGCATGTCCTGCTACTTCTACGGGCTGCGGCCGCTGCTGCTCTGCGGCGCGGCGGTGATTACCGGCAATCTGTGCGACCGTCTGGTCTCACTGCTGCGCCGGCGCGTCTACCAGTCCAACGATTTTTCCAGCGAGAGCTTCGCGCTCCTCATCGCGCTGCTCATGCCCGCCACGGTGGACTGGTACGTCCTCATCGCGGCGGTCTTGGCCGGTGTCTTCATCGGCAAGGAGGTCTTTGGCGGCTACGGCAGCTACCCGTTCCACCCGGCGGCGGTGGGCTACGTCATCGCGGCGGTGTCCTGGCCGGAACAGGTGTTCCAGTACCCCCAGCCGTATACCGCCATCCCCCTGTGGGATGCGTCGGGGGTGCCGGTGGCGGATACCATCTCCCGGACCCTGCGCAGCGGCGGAATCCTGAACCTCAACCCGATCTCGCTGGTGCTGGGCGAGTATGCTGCCCCCATGGGCACCGGCGCGGCGCTGGTCATTCTGGCCTGCGGGCTGTTCCTGTGGTATCAGAAGGATACCCGCCTGAGCGCAGCCGTCAGCTTTCTGGTGACGAGCGCCCTCATCGCGTTTCTGTTCCCCCGGCAGGTGGGCCTGCTGGACACTTCCTTTGTGGCCAGCCTGCTCCCCCGTTTGCAGTGTGTGCGGGATGAGCTGCTGACTGGCGCGATGCTGTTCAGCGCGGTCTTCCTGCTGAACGAGCCCTATACCTGTGCTCATCACCGCATCGGCCGCATTTTGTACGGTGTGCTGGTGGGTGCCGCGACCATGGGCTTCCGCTACTTTGGCGTCTACGATACGGGGGTCTGCTTTGCACTGCTCACGGTCAACAGCATTTCCGGCTGGCTGGACCGCACCGAGACCCGCCTGTATCGTCTGCTGGGCTGGAAGGAGGATGCGGAATGAAACGTCACGTTGCAGAAATGATCACCCGCGACCCCGAAAAGTTCGCACACCATGACCGCATCTTCAAAAACAACCCGGTCGTCATGCAGGGCATGGGCCTGGCCCCGCTGGTGGTGCTGGCCACCAGCGGCAGAAACGCCGTGATGCTGGCGGTGGCCGTGGCCCTGCTGCTGACGCCCTCGCGGATGTTGGCCTGCCTGCTCAGCCGTCTGTGCCCTCTGCGGGACGAGCGCCCGGCCCCCGAAGAGCTGGAAAAGAAGCTGCTGCCCCGCGCCTTTGTCTACAGCGGCAGCGCCGCCGTGGTGTATCTGGCGGTGTATCCCATCCTGAACGCCCTCTTCGGCACCGATTTGCTGGTGCTGGGCATCTATCTGCCTCTGCTGGTGGTGGAGCCGCTGCTGACCTACCGCTTCGGCCGTGTGCAGGAAACGATGCACAAGGCTGTTTCCAAAGGTCTGCGCATCACGCTGGGCTATGCGCTGATCCTGCTGCTGTTGGGCTGTGTGCGCGAGTGGCTGGCCCTTGGCAGCGTGTTCGGCGTCCCGCTCAGCCGCTCCGTCCTGCCCATGGCCGGGATGCCGGCGGGCGGCTTCATCGTGCTGGGCGTGGTGTGCGCCATCTGGCGCGCGCTGGCCCGCAAGCGGCAGAAATACCTGAAAAATGAGGCACGCGGCTATCTGGCCGTGCATCCGCAGGAGAACCGGAAGGAGGCAGAACAATGAGCGACGTGCTGCACCTGGTAGGCGTCTTCTTCAGCTATGCCGTTCTGGCCATCTTTGCCCAGAACGCCGTCTTCACCCGCAGCCTGGGCGTGTCCCGGCTGGTCCAGCTCGTCGGCGACGAGCGGACGAGCAGCTGGTGGTTTGCCCTGATGCTCTGCATCACGCAGGTGCTGGTGGCTCCGCTGGCCTATTTTGCGGGCAGCTTCATTGCCCCGCTGCCCAACCGCGCCCAGCTGCGCCCGGTGATGTATCTGACCTGCATCGCAGCGGTCTGCCTGTTTGAGCTGCTGGTCCTCAAGCTGGCAAAAGGCCCCCGCAGCGGCCAGCTCATCCGCATCCTGCCCGTGGCCGCTGTCAACAGCGGTGTGCTGGGCACGGTGCTGGTCGAGCGCACCCAGAGCTTCACGCTGGAACAATCCCTCGGCTTCGGCCTGGGCAGCGGCCTGGGCTATCTGCTGGCCGTCATGCTGGTGACGGAAGCACAGAACCGTCTGCGCAGCCGGGCCATCCCGGAGGCATTCCGCGGCCTGCCCGTCACGCTGATCTACATCGGGGTGCTGGCACTGGCCATCTATGGCTTTACCGGCCATTCTGTGATCTTGTAAAAGACCCCAAGGGAGGGTGGTTGATTATGGCAAAATATCCGAAACGCCAGAAGGTCAAGCGCTATCGGCGCAGCTTCTACAGCCGCGAGATGCGGGTAAAAAAGGGGATCAGCATCGCCGTGCTGGTCCTCGTGATGCTGGGTGCGGCCTGGCTGGCAGCTCCCCATGTGCTGGACTGGGCAACGCATACCTGGTACACCGTGGTGCGCAACCGGGACCTTTCCGCCTCCTCCCCCGCCAGCGCGAGCGCATCGTCCGTGGCGGAGAGCCCGGCGTCCTCTGCGGCGAGTGAACCGGCCGCTTCTTCGGAGGTGCAGCCGGAGGTGGTGACGCCCGCTGTGGACGGCACCGCCATCGTGGAGGGCAGCTGGGCCGAGGCCGACATCACGGCCCTGACTGAGGATGCCTCCATCCGCGCTGCGGCGCAGCAGCTGGCCTCGCAGGGCGTGAAATATGCCGTCGTGACCCTGAAGGACGCCACCGGCGTGGTCTACTATGCGTCTCAGGTGCCCGCCGCTGCGGCCAGCCCGGCCAGCGTGACCGTGGACCCGGCCAGGGTGGCCGCCATCTTCCGGGAAGAGGGCCTCATCCCGGTGGCGAAGCTCGCCGCCTTCCGCGACCCGGCCGGTGCCCGCGCCGACCACGCCATGGCCATTGGATATAAGGGGCAGGCCTACCTCTGGCTGGACAACAAGGCGTCTGCCGACGGCAAGCCCTGGCTGAACCCCTATGCGGACGCAGCCGTCCAGTACATCGGCGACCTCATCGACGAGCTGCACACCGCCGGGTTCGAACAGATGGTGCTGGAGAACGTCCAGTTCCCGGCTTCCACCAGCAGCAAGCAGGACTATGGCACCACCAACGGCGTGAGCCGTGCCGACCAGCTGCGGGCCGATATGGCAGTCTGGGAGCAGCGCTTCGGCAGCCGTGTGACCCTGTGGTACAGCTATACGCTGGCCGAGGTGTCTGACACCTCCAGCACACTGGGCGTCCCGGCCGCACAGCTGGGCGTGAAGAACCTTGTGGTGCGGGTGCCTTCGGCCTCCACCATGACCGCCGAGGAACGCGCTGCTCTGGTGCAGGCGCAGACCGAAGCGGGCGTCGAGCATGTGGTCGTGCGGGACAATGCGGCCGGATACTACGAATAAAAACTACGGTTTCCTTTCAATAACGCGAGAGGGAGGAATGTGATATGAACAAAACATCGTGCTTTTCTCCGGCACACATCCTGCTCCCGGCGGAGAATATCCCGCTGGAACAGTGGGGCTGCGTGGCCTGCGATCAGTTTACGAGCGACCGCTCCTATTGGGAAAAAGCGGCCCGGACGGCGGCAGGTTCGCCCAGTACCCTGAACCTGGTCCTGCCGGAAGTGTATCTGGAAGAGAGCGGCGTGACCGGCCGCATCCAGAAGATCCATGAGACCATGGACGACTATCTCCGCACGGTGCTGACCCGTGCGGTGGACGGCTTTATTTATGTGGAGCGCACCGAGCAGAGCGGCCGCATCCGGCAGGGGCTGGTGGGAAAGATCGACCTTGAAGCCTACAGCTACGCCGAGGGTGCCCAGCCGGAGGTGCGCCCCAGCGAACACACGGTCGAGAGCCGCATCCCGCCCCGGATGGCCGTCCGGCGCGGGGCCAGCCTGGAAACGCCCCACGTCATGATGCTGGCCGACGACCCGGACTGCACCCTCATCGAGCCCATCGGGGCGAAGAAAGACGCGCTGCGCAAGGTCTACGAGGGCGAACTGATGCTGGGCGGCGGGCACATCGCGGGCTGGGCCGTGGAAGACCCGGCTCTGCTGGCCCAGATCGATGCGGCCCTGCAGGGGCTGGGCCGTCAGGAAGTCTTTGATGCCCGGTATCCGCAGGCCAGGGGCGCAGCCCCGCTGACGCTGGCCGTGGGCGATGGCAACCACTCGCTGGCATCGGCCAAGGCCTACTGGGAGGAGCTGAAGCAGACCCTGCCCCCGGAGCAGCAGGCAGACCACCCGGCCCGCTGGTGCCTGGCCGAGGTGTGCAACGTCCACTCGCCCGCCATCGAGATCGAGCCGATCCACCGGGTGCTGTTCAATGTGGACTGCGGCGCGGTGCTGCTGGCCCTCATCGCGTGGAGCGACTCCCACAATGCAGGCATCTGCTTCGGCGATGCCCGGCAGCAGTCCTTCACGCTGGCAGGCCCCCACATCGCCAATGTGCTCAGCTTCGAGCATCCCGTGGCCCCGCTGACCGTCGGCACCATCGACGCCTTCATCGAATACTTCATGGCCCGCCACATTGAGGCCCGCGTGGATTACGTCCACGATGAGCCTGCAGTCCGCGCCCTGTGCAAGCAGGGCGGCGTGGCCTTCCTGCTGCCGCCGTTCGACAAGAGCGACCTGTTCAAGGGCGTCGTGATGGGCGGTGTGCTGCCCCGCAAGACCTTCAGCATGGGCCATGCGGAGGAAAAACGGTATTACATCGAGTGTCGGAAAATCAAAGAGTAACAGATGAAATGCAGAGGCCTCCCCGGCAGGGCGAGGCGGAAGCATTTCATGGACAATAGGAGAACCATGACTTTTAACGAACTGAATCTGTCCGCCCCGCTGCTGCGTGCCGTTGCGGAGGCGGGCTACGAATCCCCCTCGCCCATTCAGGCATCGGCCATCCCGCCGGTGCTGGCCGGGAGGGATTTGATGGGCTGCGCCCAGACGGGCACCGGCAAGACCGCAGCCTTTGCGCTGCCCATGCTGGACCGCCTGACGGCGGCCCCGGCCAAAAAGAAAGGGGCCGTCCGTGCCCTGATCCTGACCCCCACCCGTGAGCTGGCGCTGCAGATCGGCGAGAGCTTTGAGCTGTACGGCAAGTATCTGAACCAGCGCAGCACCGTGATCTTTGGCGGCGTGGGCCAGGCCCCGCAGGTCGCGGCCCTCAAGAAGGGCGTCGATATCCTCATCGCCTGCCCCGGCCGCCTGAACGACCTGGTGGGGCAGGGCCTCATCGACCTTTCCCATATCGAGATCTTCGTGCTGGACGAGGCCGACCGGATGCTGGACATGGGCTTTGTGCATGACGTGAAAAAGGTCATCGCCAAGCTGCCCGCCCAGCGCCAGAACCTGATGTTCAGCGCCACCATGCCCAAGGAGATCGAGCAGCTGGCCGCAGGCATCCTGCATGACCCAGCCTTTGTCAAGGTAGACCCGGTGTCCAGCACGGTGGAACGCATCCAGCAGAGCCTGTATTTTGTGGAGAAGGGCAACAAGAAGTTCCTGCTGCCCTGGCTCATCAAAAACCTGAGGCCTGAGGTGGTGAACGCGCTGGTGTTCAGCCGCACCAAGCACGGAGCCGATAAAATTGCAAAAGATCTGAACAAGCAGGGCATCCCCGCTGCCGCCATCCACGGCAACAAGAGCCAGACCGCCCGTGTGACGGCGCTGGAGGATTTCAAGGCGGGCAAGACCCGGGTGCTGGTGGCGACCGATATCGCCGCCCGCGGCATTGACATCAGCGAGCTGTCTCATGTGTTCAACTACGACCTGCCCGAGGTGCCCGAGACCTACGTCCACCGCATTGGCCGCACGGCCCGTGCCGGTGCCGACGGCACTGCCGTCAGCTTCTGTGCCCCGGAGGAAAAGGAATATCTGGCCGGGATCGAAAAGCTGAACCGCCGCCAGATCCCGGTCGTCTCCGGCCATCCCTGGGACGGCGTGCCTGCCCCTGTCAAGGCTGCGCCCCCGGTGCGGGGCAAAAAGCCCAAGGCAGAAGCAGAGCAGCCGGAAAAGCCTGTGAAGGCAGAGAAGCCTGCCAAAGCAGAAAAGGCAGCCAAGGCCGAAAAGCCCGCTGCCCCCAAGAAGGAAAAAGCGGCTGCAAAACAGCCCAGCCCCAAGAATACCGAACCGAAAGAAGGAACATCCATGGAGGAAAACCAGAAGCGCACTTCCGGCGGTCGCAGTGAGAACCGCCGCTCCAATAACAGCCGCACCCGCCGCGAGGGCAATGCCCCGCAGCCGGCCAACCGCGGCAGCAACGCCCAGCCCAAATTCGACCCCCACTTTGTGAGCGCCCCGGAGGCTACTCCTCTGCGCCCGGTCAAAAAGGCTCCAGTTGCGCAGCCTGCCGCAAAGCAGACTGCTCCGGCCCAGAACGGCCAGCGTCAGCGCGGCGGTCAGCCTGCCCGTGCCGAGCAGCGCACCGACCGCAATGATCCGCGCACCGAGCAGCGGGCAGAACGGAACAGCCGCAATGCCCGCCCGACCCAGAACAGCCAGAGCCAGCAGGACAGCCGCAATAACCGCAATGCAGTGCAGAGCAGCCGCCCGGCCCGCCCCGCCAAGAGCGAGGCACCCCGCGGTCGCAGCCGGAACGCCGCCCCCGCACGGGACGAAGATCCGGGCCTGATGCTGATCAGCCGCCGCCCGCCCCAGCAGAAGTTCACCAACTTTGAAGAGTATATGACCGCCCACGGCGGTGCCACCGCACCCATTGAGGATCACACCGATGAAACCTGAGCCGTTTGCCCCCTGGCAGTGCCCGCTCTGCGGCGAACCCCTGACCGGGGACACTGCTCTGAAATGCGGCAGGAACCACTGCTTTGACCGGGCGAAAGAGGGGTATTGGCACCTGCTGCCGGTGCAGAGTATGCGCACCAAGGCCCCGGGTGACAGCAAAGAGATGGTCGCCGCCCGCCGTGCCTTCCTGAACGCCGGGTATTACGGCATCTTCGGCCGGGCGCTGGGGGAACTGTGCCTTGCGTATGGCGCTTCCACCGGGGCAGATGCACCGCTCCACCTGCTGGATGCGGGCTGCGGCGAGGGCTGGTATGACCGCTGCATTGCACAGGCCTTTGCGCAGGCAGGCCGGCCGGTGCAGCTGGCGGGCTTTGATATTGCAAAGCCTGCGGTGCGTCTGGCTGCAAAGGCACTGCCTGCCGCAAAATACGCGGTGGCATCCAGTTTTGCCCAGCCTGTCCGCACCGGATGGGCCGACCTGCTGCTCAACTGCTTCTCGCCCTTTGCGCAGGAAGAGTTCCGGCGCGTGCTGCGCCCGGGCGGACGGATGATCTATGTCGTGCCCGGTGCAGAGCACCTCTACCAGATGAAAGCTGTCCTCTACGACACGCCCTATAAAAATCCGGTGCAGGAGGTGGCCTATGAGGGCTTCCGTCCCATCGGGGAGCGGGAGGTCTCGGGCAGCATCACAGTGCCTGCCGGGCAGCTGGAGGCACTGTTCGCCATGACCCCCTATTACTGGAAAACGCCACGGGATGGCGCGGCCCGCCTGGCCGCCCTGCCCGAGCTGACCACGGACATCGCGTTCCGCTTCCTTGTGTTTGAAAAAGAGTGATCGAAAAGCCCCCGGCCTGTGAGGATACAGGCCGGGGGCTTTTTGCGTGCAGAAAACAGGGTCACATCGAGATCCAGCCCAGTGCGTTGGCGACCGAGCTGGCCAGGATGATAGCCGCGAAGATGGGGCAGAGATACCGGAGCATAAAGTTGAACACCGGCTTGCGGCGGAAGGGCTGGCCTTCCCGTGTGACCTCTTCCTCGATCTTTTCCACACCGACGATCCGGGAGACCAGCAGGCAGGTGGCAATGGCCGCAATGGGCATCATCACCGAGTTGGTCAGGAAGTCGAAGAAATCGAGGAACTGCATCCCGAACACGGTCACACTGGCAAGGGGGCCGTAGCCCAGCGCGGAAAGGCTGCCCAGTGTGATCATAATGCAGCCGATGAGGATGGTGGAGCGGGTGCGGTCCCAGCCCAGCTCGTCCTCAAAGGTAGAAACAGCACTCTCGGTCAGGGCAATGGAGCTGGTGAGGGCCGCGAACAGCACCAGCACAAAGAAGAGCACGCCTACGGCAGTGCCCATGCCCATGCTGGCAAAGACCTTGGGGATGGTAATGAACATCAGGGCCGGGCCCGCCTGCAGGGTGTCAGGGTCGCCGCCCGAAAAAGCGAACACGGCGGGAATGATCATCAGGCCCGCCATGATGGCAA
>OMNQ01000603.1_pt1 | contig 11607 bp, 8 predicted proteins | sample 1673871 | NCBI WGS metagenome assembly OMNQ01 (sample SAMEA103958130, study PRJEB25191) | human gut metagenome | biome: human-associated habitat [ENVO:00009003]; feature: intestine environment [ENVO:2100002]; material: feces | place: Germany | collected 2013/2015
CCCAAAGAAGAAGGCCCTGCCAAAAAATCGGGCGGTGCGCCAGTCGGCGCAGACGTTTTTCCGATTTTTTAGCAGAGCCGATTTTTATTGGCGGGCCGCACGCAAAAGAGAACATCTCCGGATTGTTTGTTGCGTCTTACAGGGAGGCGTGATACAATAAACAAAAATCCATTTGAAAAAGGAGAATCCCAATGAAGCAATATCCCGGTTATACCGTCGTGCGCTGTGAGGACTGCCCCGAACAGCACGGTACCCTGACCGTGCTGACCCACGATGTCAGCGGTGCGACCATCCTGCTGGTGGAGAACGAAGATGTGAACAAGGCGTTCGGCATCGGCTTCGGCACCTTCCCATCGGATGACACGGGTGTGTTCCACATTCTGGAGCACTCGGTGCTGGCGGGCAGCGAAAAGTACCCGGTGACCTCGCCATTTTTGCAGCTGCTCAAGAGCAGCATGGCGTCCTTCCTGAACGCGATGACCTTCCCGGATAAGACGGTCTACCCCTTCGCCACCCCCAACGAGACCGACTTCCGGAACCTGATGGACGTCTACCTGAACGCGGTGTTCTGCCCGCTGGCCATGGTGGACCGGGCTGTGTTCGAGCAGGAGGGCTGGCACCGCGATGCCGACGGCACCGTGAGCGGCGTCGTCTACAACGAGATGCAGGGTGCGCTGGCCTCCCCGGATGCACAATTGCAGGATGCGCTGGAGCGGGCGATGTTCCCGGATACGGCCTACGGCTTTGTGTCTGGCGGTGACCCGGCCTCCATCCCGGCGCTGACCTATGAGAAGTACCAGCGGGTGTACCGCCGCCATTACAGCGCCGACAACTGCTGTGTGACCCTGTACGGCAGGATGGATATGGCCGAAAAACTGGCCTTCCTGGATGAACACTACCTGAGCAGGATGCCCAAGGGCACCAGCCAGCCCAGACTGACGCTGCAGGACGAGCAGCCGGGCGTCTGCGTGAACATCCCGTACTATACCGAAAAGCCGGAGGCCGACCAGGTGCAGTGTGCGCTGGCCTGGTACACCGGCGCATTTGCCGACCGGGAACGCCAGCTGGGCGTGGAGATCCTGCTGGATGCGCTGCTGGGGTCGAACCAGTCGCCGCTGAAGGCTGCGCTTCTGGAACAGCAGCTGGGGGCCGACATCGACATCGGCTTTGACGACAGCACTTTGCAGCCCACGCTGGAACTGGTGCTGCGCGGTGCCACCGAAGAGACCGCAGGCCGGTTTGCGGCCGGGGTCCGGAGCGCCGTGGACGACATCTTGGCCGAGGGCATCCCGGAAGAGCTGCTGCTGGCCAGCCTGAACGCGGCAGAGTTCGCCTCGCTGGAGCGGCCGGGCAGCCTGCCCGACGGTGTGCTGGACGCCATCCATGCAGCGACCGGCTGGCTCCACGCCGGGGACCCGACCCTGCTGCTCCACACGGACCAGCTCTTCGCTACCCTGCGGGAGAAGATGGCCTCCGGCTGGTTCAACGACCTGCTGCGGGAGCTGTTCACGGCTGCGCCGGTGCAGGTCATTCAGGTGCCGACCCTGCCCAAGGCGGAAGAACCCGATGCAGCCCCGGCCCGTACCGACGGCAAGCTGGCACTGGACCATCCGCTGACGGTGGCAGACCTGGGCGAGGGCAGCCCCAGCGCCGAGGGCGTTGTGGGCAGCGTGGCCGGTGCGGAGCTGCTGCACCATCCCTCCAAAGGCAGTTTGTATCTGAACATCTACTACGACCTCGGCGGGCTGACCACTGAAGAAGTGCAGTATCTCGACCTGCTGACCGATGTGCTGGACGAGCTGGACACTCCGCGCCACACGGCCCGCGAGCTGAACACCCTGCGCAGCACCTGGCTGGGCGACAGCCAGGCTTGCATCAGCTTCTGGACTGGGCGGCAGGCGGGGAACCCCTGCCACGCAAAGCTCACCCTGAACATGAGCCTGCTGGAGCGCAGTCTGGAAAAGGCTGTGGAACTCGGCGGCGAGTGGCTGTATGAGACCCGGCTGACCGGCGCAAAGGCCGAAGCGGCCTTCGCCCGTGTGCTGAGCCAGCAGAAGCTGAACATGGAGCAGCAGTTCCTCCAGATGGGCAACCAGTACGCCGCCGTGCGCGCCGGGAGCCACTATTCGGTGGAGTATGCGCTGAGCGAGGCATGCAGCGGCGTGACAGGGTATCACTTCCTGTGCGCGCTGCTGGAACAGGCCGACTGGGCCGACCTGGGCCGGAAGCTGGAAGCCGTGCGGGAAAAGGTGCTGCACCACGCAGCCCTGACTATCAGCCTGCACGGCAGCGAGGATGCCCGGAAGCAGCTGGAAGCCCTACTGCCCGGCAGTGCCTTTGCTGAGGGGATGCGTTCGCCCGCCCGGCCCTACACCCAGGCGCTGACGGCTCCGGTGAACGAAGCCTTCATCATCGACGGCGGGGTGAACTACGACATCCTGACCTGGCCGCAGGAGCGGAAGCCGGAGCGCCGGGTGCTGGCCCGTGTGATGAGCTACGAGTATCTGTGGCACCACATCCGCGAGGTGGGCGGCGCGTACGGCACCGGCATGGTGACCCGCGCCGAGACGGAGTATCTGTATACCTACCGTGACCCGCATCTGGCCGAGAGCTACGAGACCTTTGCAAAGGGCCCGGCGGAACTGGCCGCCCGCGCGTACACCGAAAAGGACCTGACGGATTCCATCGTGGGCACCGTCTCCGAGATGGACAAGCCCATGAAGCCCAGCGCAGAGGCGCGGGACCTTGACCGCCGGTACTTCTGCGGCATCACCGACGCGATGCTGGCCGCAGACCGCAAGGCCCTGTGCAGCGTAGACGCTGCCGCGCTGAAGGCCATGGCCGCAGAGCTGGGCACCGCGATGCAGCACGGCACCCGCGTGGTCTTTGGCAGCAAGGAGGCTGTGGAAGGCGCAACGGGCCTGTTCGACCGCATCGAGACGCTGTAACACAAGATAAATAAGAGATCCCCCGGCGGCTGGAACGCTCTGAACGGAGAGCGGCCCGGCTGACCGGGGGATCTTTTGCTTTTTTACGGAGCGTCGTCCAGCGTTTCGGCGATGACATAGCGGGGGCGGCGCTTGACTTCATCGTAGATCTTGGCGAGGTAGTAGCCGATGATGCCGAGGCTGAACATGAGCAGCGTGCCGGTGAAGAGCTGCAGCAGGATGACCGTGGTGAAGCCTTCGAGCGCTTCGCCTGCAAAATAGCGGAACAGCGCCTCGCCGCCCACCAGAAGGGTGGCAATCAACATCAGAAAGCCCATCAGGATGACGAGGTAGAGCGGGGCCGACGTGAAGGATGCCAGGCTGGAAATGGCGTAGCGGATGAGGCTGAAGGTAGACCAGCTGCTCTGCCCGGCAGTGCGGGGCTGGACGTCGAACTCCACCCGCGCCGTGCGGAAGCCCACCCACGCCGAGAGGGCGCGGTAGAAGGTGTTCCGCTCCGGCAGATTCAGCAGGACGAGCACGGCCTTGCGGTCCAGCAGCTTGAAGTCGGAGCTGCTGCGCAGGTCGGTCTTGGCCGCCTTGCTGATGAGCCCATAGAACCAGCGGGCGGCGGTGCGGTGGGCGGCGCTTTCGGTGCCGCGCTCGCGCTTGACGCCCTCCACGACCTCGATGCCCTGGGTCCAGAGCCGGTACATTTCGGGGATCGTTTCTACGGGGTGCTGCAAGTCACAGTCCAGCGTGACGCAGCAATCGCCGCGGGCGGCCTGCAGCCCGGCGTACAGGGCTGCTTCCTTGCCGAAAGCGCGGGAGAACCGGATGCCCCGCACCTGCGGGTACGCCTGCGCCGTCTGGCGGATGACGTCCCAGCTGTTGTCGGTGGAGCCATCGTTGACGAAGAGCACCTCGTAGCGGATGTGGGCAGCGGTGAGGACCTCGGCCAGCCGCTGGGCCATTTTGGGGATATTCTCCGCTTCGTTGTGGGCGGGGAGGATGACGGAGAGAAGCGGTTCAACGGCCAAGGTGCTCGACTTCCTTTCGGCTGAGGGTGTGCAGGGCATGGGCCTCGACCGCCCGGCCCTCGGACAGGTAGAAGGGGTGAAAATCGGTCTTCTGCGGGTCAAAGAAGGGCCCGCCCGGCTCCACGCCGCCGGGGTGGAAGAGCAGCTCGACCGGCTGGCCGCGTTTCTGCGCCAGACGGAGGTACTGCGGCAGCACGGCCCGGACGCGGTCGGCGTCCATGTGGCCGGAGAAGAGGATGCCGCAGAACAGGGCCGTGGGGATGCCGCTGCGGCGGAATGCGGGGCGGTCGAGCAGCCAGCAGCCGTTCAGCACGGCCTGCTTGACGGCATTGACGGCGGAATAGCTGCCCCAGAGCCGGGGACAGCCGACAAAGGGCGACAGCGGCTCGGCCGGGATGCGCAGATGCTCGACCGGGAGATGGTGGTCGGCAAGGATATGCAGCAGCGTCCGGAAGACCAGCGGGATCATGTGGGTGTGCTGGTGGCTGTCGATGCGCAGGGGCGTCCCGGCGGGGAAGAGGGCGGCATAGGCGAGGAGCTGGCGCTCCAGTTCCCGGTAGAGCTGGGCGGCAAAGGCCCTGCGCCGGGGCGTCAGCGAGAGCCGCAGCAGCCCGGTGAAGGAGTTGCAGAAGCTGCCGTCTGGCCGGACAAGCAGCGGGATCTCCGCAGCAGGGGAAAGGGCTTTGCCCTCCACAAGGTTGAGGTGGACGGCCAGCTTCAGTCCGGAAGGGCGCAGCGCAGCGATGGCTTCTTCCAGCGAACCGTTGGGCACGATGCTGACGCTGTTCAGGCAGCCGTGGGTCTGGCAGTCCCGGATGAGGGCGTCGCCGTGGGCGGTCATGCCATAGTCATCGGCGTGAAAATAGAGGATGGGAAGTTCAGTCATCTGCATCGATCCCCTCTCCCGCCCGGATAACGATGGTATCGCCCACGACTGCGACCGAACCGGTCTGCGGCCAAAGGGGCATCTGACGGACTTCGTCCAGCGCGAGGAGCTGCTGCTTTTCTGCGCGGGTGGCAAAGGTGTAGTCGGTGGAGCAGTAGTCGTTCAATGCAGCCGTGAGGACGCTCTGGCCCACCGTCGGATTATCGGCGAAGAGGATGAGGCCGGCCGTGTAGCCGGTCATTTCCGGGGAGAGGTCGGCGGAGTAAGCCCTGGAATCGGGCAGATGGCCGATGACGGCGATCCGGGTGCAGGCGTCCGCGCCGTCCAGCTGCTCGATGCGGTCTGCAATGCGCAGAAGGGTGCCGTAGGAGCGCTCATAGCTCATCTGGGACAGGTGATAGCAGACATTGGCCAGCACGATGCAGTAAAAGACGATGGCCCCGCCCACGAGGAGGATGGCCCAGCTCCGGAGCGCGGAAGCGCGCGGCGAGAGACCGTCCAGCCGCTCGTAGAACAGCACGAAGCACAGATAAAAGGCGGCGTAGCCCATGGTCATCAGGTTGTGGTAATCGACCCAGGGGTTGAGGAAATAGAGGGCCGCGGCCCCCAGTGGCAGTGCGGCCAGATAGACGAGCAGGAGCCAAAAGCGGGCTGGGTCGTGCCAAAGGGCCTGCTGTACGAGGACGGTCAGCAGGAAAACGGCCAGCAGGGCAAAGACCAGAACGTTGAGCACAAACCAAACCGTGAGGCCGTTGTGCAGGTCAAAAAAGAAGCGGAAGAAGCGGGTGAAGCAGCCGTGCAGAGCCGACCAGAGATGGAGAAAACCGACGGTGTCGAAGCCCTGATAGTCGGACAGGGCGGTGCCGAAAAAGGCCAGAACCAGCTGCAGGGCCACAGCATAGACCGCTCCGGCCAGCACACCGCCTGCCAGAAACCGCCCCGCACTGCGGAGGGACGCGGCAGCGCTGCGGCGGTGAAAGAGCAGATCATCCAGCAGCCAGACCAGAAGCAGGGTGATGGTGACGGTCAGATAAGCCTGATAGATGCCCACGGAGAACCACAGGCAGGCTGCCCCCGCGAAGAAGGAACGCCAGCCCGGCCGGGTCAGCAGAAGCGCGCTGAGGCAGGCGGCCAGCATGGCCAGACAGTAGCCGTCGGCGACGTATTCATAGGCAAAGGTGGAGGTGACGGTGGGGAAGACCACGATCAAAGCCCCGGTCAGCACCAGTGTCACCGGCTTTTTCAGGTGCAGCAGCGCCGCCACGCAGACCGCCGAACCAGCCAGGAACAACAAGCCCAGCAGCAGGTTCAGCCATGGCAGGTCGTAATAGGAGCTGAGCCCGCAGGCCAGCGAGAGAAAATAGCGGCCATATTGCAGCATTTGCTGGGCATCGTACCGGAAGACGAGGGCATCCCAGTTGGGGAGCCAGTTGGCCATCTTATAAAAGTGCGCGAGCAGGCCGAACCCGAAGGCGGAGAAAAACACGAGCCGCCATTCGGGCCGGAACCTGCGGGCAAGCTGCGCAGGCAGCTGATCGGGGTGTACCATAAAAAACCTCCGAAGGTCGAAATGAGACGAAGTTTAGTTCTAGTATAAACCATTGGAAAGCTATACGCCAGCCCATTTTTATGCTTTTCCTTAAAAAATTGAGGGCAGCTCACCCCTGTTTGCGGAAAAAGAACGCGGACAGGGGGATTTTTATGCGACAAAATTGTACATAAAGGAAAATGCTCATAAAAAATTACAGAGAGGGCCTGCAAAAGGTTGCACTGTTGCGAAAAGATAATTAGTGGTATTATGTTGACAAACCAAAACGAAAGGATGTGAAATGAACCGAATGGCGCAGAAGATACGACCTTCGGCGGGCAAGGGGCTGGACAACCTGCACCGCGCCACGGACACGCTGAGCACGATGCTGGCGCAGGAGGTGAAGGAACTGAACACCCGCCAGAAAGCGGCCCGCCGCGACGGTGCAGAGGCGGCCGGGACCATGAAGGGCCTGAAGGAAGCCACTGCGGTGCTCAAAGACCTGGCCGCTGTGGCCAAGGCGCTGAACGAACAGGGCGCGGATGCGGAGGGCCGGGAGTGCGGCGTGGTGCTGCTGCCGCCGGTGGAGGATGTATGAAGACAGGAACGAATGCGCCAGTCGTCTGGCGGCCCCAGCCCCGGCAGAGGGAGTTCATGCGCAGACCGGAGCCGGAGGCCCTCTACGGCGGCGCGGCAGGCGGCGGCAAGAGCGATGCGCTCATCATCGAGGCGCTGCGGCAGGTGCAGATCCCGCACTACCGGGGGCTCATCCTGCGCAAGACCTTTCCCCAGCTGAGCGACCTTGTGGACAAGAGTCTGGTCTACTACCGCCGGGCCTTCCCGGAGGCGCAGTACAACGCCACGAGCCATGTGTGGGTCTTCCCCAGCGGGGCAAAGATCTACTTCGGCTCGATGCAGTACACCAAGGACCGCACGAATTATCAGGGCAAGGCCTTTGATTTCATCGGCTTCGATGAGCTGACCCACTTCGAGTGGGAGGAGTACAGCTACATGATGAGCCGCAACCGCCCCACCGGGCCCGGTACGCGGGTGTACCTGCGGGCCACCACCAACCCCGGCGGCGTCGGCCATGGCTGGGTCAAGGCCCGGTTCATCACCCCGGCCCCGCCCGGCACTCCCATCGTGGAAGCGTTCCCGGTGCGGATGCCGGACGGGACGGAAAAGGTGCTGCAGCGGGCGCGGGTGTTTATCCCATCCAGCGTCTTCGACAACCCGGCCCTGCTGGAAAACGACCCGGATTACCTTGCAAGTCTGGCCTCTCTGCCCGAAGCGGAAAAGCAGGCCCTGCTCTATGGCAGCTGGGACAGCTTCTCCGGTCAGGTGTTCACCGAGTGGCGGAACGACCCCGCCCACTATCAGGACCAGCGCTGGACCCATGTGATCGCACCCTTCCCCATCCCGAAGCACTGGAAGATCTACCGCGGGTTCGACTTCGGTTTTTCGAAGCCGTTCTCGGTGGGGTGGTACGCGGCGGATGAGGAAGGGCGGCTCTACCGCATAAAAGAGCTGTACGGCTGCACAGGCCGCCCGAACGAGGGGCTGCGGATCGACCCGGTGGAGCAGGCCCGGCGCATCCGGGAGGTGGAGCAGAACGACCCGCAGCTGCGCGGCCGGGTCATTCAGGGCATTGCGGACCCGGCCATCTTCGACGAGAGCCGGGGCGAGAGCATCGCCGCCATGATGGAGCGGGGGCCGAACTTCCTGCACTGGATGCCCGGCGACCACACCCGACTGGCTGGTAAGATGCAGTTCCACTACCGGCTGGCGTTTGACGGAGAGGGGCGGCCCATGTTTCAGGTGTTCGATACTTGCAGGCACTTCCTGCGCACCATCCCGAATCTGGTGTACGACGAGAGCAACGTGGAGGACATCGACACCCGGCAGGAAGACCACATTTACGACGAGTGCCGGTACGTTCTGATGGAACATCCCATCTCGCCGCCCCGGCGCACGGCCCACCCGCCGGTGGGGGACGACCCGCTGGAACTGCACCGGCAGGCAAGGTTTTATCGGATCTGAACCTCTCAGTCATCGCTTCGCGATGCCAGCTCCCCTGGTAGGAAAGACTCCCTCCGGCCGGAGGGAGATGTCGCGAATAGCGACAGAGGGAGGACGGCCATTGGCAGGCCGGGCAGGCTCTGAGCAAAACGAACAAAGCCCGACAGGGCGTACAAGCGAGTGCCCTGCGACAGAGGGCAGAAGGAAGTGGATTGAATGGATATCGTAGAAGAAAAACTGCCCATCGGGCCGGAGGAGATCGCAGAGGCGGCGGCTGTTCTGCAAAAGTACAAGGCAGGCAAGGCGGCGCTCGACAAACGGCTGGTGGACAACGAACTGTGGTTCCGGATGGGGCACTGGAAAAATTACCAGAACCCGATGATGGAGGGCAAGCCCCAGCCGTCCAGCGGGTGGCTGTTCAACTCCATCGCCAACAAACACGCCGATGCGATGGACAACTACCCGGCCCCGAACGTGCTGCCCCGCGCGGCAGACGACGAACAGACTGCGCGGGTACTTTCCAGCATCCTGCCGGTGGTACTGGAACAGGCCGATTACGAGCAGGTGTACAGCGACACCTGGTGGCGCAAGCTCAAGCAGGGCACCGGCGTCAAGGGCGTCTTCTGGGACCCGGAAGCGCACGGCGGCCTGGGCGAGATCGCCATCCGGCCCATGAATCTGCTCATGCTCTACTGGGAGCCGGGCGTGGAGGATATCCAGACATCGCCGAACTTTTTCTCGCTGCGGATGGAGAACACCAGACAGCTGGAGACCCGCTGGCCCCAGCTCAAGGGCCACAGCGCCAGTGTACTGGATGTGCCCCGGTTCCTCCACGACGGCGGGCTGGACACCACCGAAAAGAGCGTCGTGGTGGATTGGTACTACAAAAAGCCGGACGCCGAGGGCCGGGTGCTGCTGCACTACTGCAAGTTCTGCAACGGGGTGGTGCTCTACGCCAGCGAGAACGACCCGGCGCTGGCCGGGCGCGGATTCTATGACCACGGCAAGTATCCGTTCGTGTTCGACCCGCTGTTCATGGAGGAGGACAGCCCGGCGGGCTTCGGATACATTGATGTGATGAAGGAGTGCCAGACCGCCATCGACCGGATGAACCATGCAATGGATGAGAACGTTCTGCTCGCCTCGAAGCAGCGGTATGTGCTGAGCGACACGGCCGGTGTGAACGAAGAAGAACTGGCAGACCTCTCGCGGGATATCGTCCATGTAGTGGGGCGGCTGGGCGACGACAGCTTCCGCCCCTTGCAGACGGCGGGCCTGCAGGGCAACAGTCTGAGCTACCGCAACAGCCGCATCGAGGAGCTGAAGGAGATCTCCGGCAACCGCGATATGACCCAGGGCGGCACCGCTGGCGGTGTGACGGCGGCTTCGGCCATTGCCGCCTTACAGGAGGCAGGCTCGAAGCTGAGCCGGGATATGCTCAAGAGCGCGTACCGCGCCTTTGCCAGGGAGTGCTACCTTATCCTGGATCTGATGCGGCAGTTCTACGACGAAGAGCGGGTCTTCCGCATCGTGGGGGCCGCAGGCCAGAACGAGTTCGTGCCCTTTTCCGGGGCTGCGCTCCGCCCGCAGCCGGCCGGCACCGTGGGCGGAGTGGAGCTGGGCAGCCGCGAACCGGTCTTTGACATCGTGGTGAGCGCCGAGAAGAAATCGACCTTCAGCCGTCTGAGCCAGAACGAGACCGCCAAAGAGTGCTATCAGCTGGGCTTCTTTGCCCCGGCCAACGCCGATGCGGCTCTGGCAGCGCTGGAGATGATGGATTTTGAGGGCATCGAGAAAGTCCGCCAGCGGGTGCGGCAGAACGGGACGCTGGCCATGCAGCTGGCCGTTTTGCAGAGCCGGTTGACGGCGCAGGAACAGCCGGGGAAGGCCGCTGTGACCGGCCCCGCAGACAATTTGAGCACAAAGGCCGCGGCAGATGCCATGGGCCTTGGAAAGGAGAACCGATGATCCGTGTGATCTACAGTGAACTGGACGGCCCGGAGGGCCTGACCCTGCGGCTGGAAGCGTCCGGCCACGCGGGCTATGCCCCCGCCGGGCAGGACATCGTCTGCGCCGGTGCCAGCACCCTGATGCAGGCTCTGGTGAGCCTGCTGGCAGGGGAAAAGACCGCCCGCAGCGATGCCTGGGATGAGCCGGAAGGCCCCCGGCTGGCCGTGACCGCCTCCGCCCCGCAGGAGCCGTGGGTAGAGGGGGCTTTTGAGCTGGCCAAGGCCGGGTTTGCCCTGCTGGCCGAGCGCTACCCGGACAACCTCCGCTTTGCAGACCTGAGCCGCCGGGGCGAAGCGGCCATGATGGACCTGCAACTGTTCGCAGAGGGCGGCAGCGAGACCGGCGGCGCAGGGAGCACCCCGGCCCTGAGCGAGGCACAGGCCCGGCAGGCCGTCGCCTCCGGCACCCTGAAGCCGGGCCAGGAGGAGGCAGCGCCGCCGGAGACCCCGAAGGAGGAGTTCCCAGAGCCAACCCCAGGCCCGGAAGCACCCTGTCCCACCCCGGAACCGCCCTGCCCGCCGCTGCCGGAGCATCTGCCGGGCCGACAGGCCGTGGCCGCCCTGCACAGCCGCTGGGCAGCCGAAGAGGCAGCGCTGCGGCAGGTGGTGCCGGAGTTCTCGCTGAAAACGGAGCTGCAGCACCCGGAGATGCGCCGTCTGATGCAGCTGCCGGGGATGCGGATGGCGGACGCCTACCGTCTGGCCCACTACGAGGACGCACTGCGCCAGACCGCCCACGCCGTGGAGCAGGGCGTCGTGGAGCGCATCCGGCAGCGGGCGTCCCGCCCGGCAGAGAACGGCACTCGCCCCGGCAGCGCCGCCGTGACCGGGGCAGATGTTTCCCGCATGACCCGCGCCCAGCGGGAAGCGCTGGAACGCAAGGCCCTCCATGGGGAAGTCATCACGTTCTGAACGCAGCTCCTCTGGCAGGGGAGCGCGAATCAAAGAAGTCCGTATGTTACACCGCAAGAAAGAAAGGAAAACCGTATGAACGACACTGCAATGAAGTTCGACCTCCAGCTGTTCGCCGACCCTTCCGCCGCGCGGAACAATACCTCCGGCACCATGACCGCCGAGATGAAGACCTTCTATGAGAAGCGCCTCATCGACCAGGCCGAGCCGCGCCTCGTCCACGACCAGTTTGCGGATTACTACCCGGTGCCCCAGAACGGCGGCAAGACCATCGAGTTCCGCAAGT
>OMNQ01000612.1_pt1 | contig 11513 bp, 10 predicted proteins | sample 1673871 | NCBI WGS metagenome assembly OMNQ01 (sample SAMEA103958130, study PRJEB25191) | human gut metagenome | biome: human-associated habitat [ENVO:00009003]; feature: intestine environment [ENVO:2100002]; material: feces | place: Germany | collected 2013/2015
ACAACACCGGAGCCGACGGTACGGCCGCCTTCACGGATAGCGAAGCGGAGGCCGTTCTCGATGGCGATCGGGGTGATCAGCTCGACGTCCATGTCAACGTTGTCGCCGGGCATGCACATCTCAACGCCTTCGGGCAGGGAGATGACGCCGGTAACGTCGGTGGTACGGAAGTAGAACTGGGGACGGTAGTTGTTGAAGAACGGGGTGTGACGGCCGCCCTCTTCCTTGGACAGGACGTAGACCTGGCCCTTGAACTTGGTGTGGGGGTGGATGGACTTGGGTGCAGCAAGAACCTGGCCGCGCTCAACAGCCTTCTTGTCGATACCACGCAGCAGGCAGCCGACGTTGTCGCCAGCCTCGGCGTACTCGAGGGTCTTGTGGAACATCTCGGTGCCGGTGACGGTGGTCTCGGTGGACTCGTCCTTCAGACCAACAATCTCGACCTTGTCGCCGATCTTGACGCGGCCACGCTCAACACGACCGGTAACAACAGTGCCGCGGCCGGAGATGGTGAAGACGTCCTCGATGGGCATAAGGAAAGGCATATCGGCCTTGCGGTCGGGAGTGGGGATCCAGCTGTCAACTGCGTCCATGAGCTCCTTGATGCAGGCGTACTCGGGGGCGTTGGGATCGGTGGACTCGGAAACGAGAGCGTTCAGAGCGGAACCACGGATGATGGGGGTGTCATCGCCGGGGAAGCCGTAGAAGTCGAGCAGCTCACGAACTTCCATCTCGACGAGCTCGAGGAGCTCTTCGTCATCGACCTGGTCGCACTTGTTGAGGAAGACGAGGACGGAAGGAACGTTGACCTGACGGGCGAGCAGCAGGTGCTCACGGGTCTGAGCCATGGGGCCGTCGGAAGCGGCGATAACGAGGATCGCGCCGTCCATCTGAGCAGCGCCGGTGATCATGTTCTTGATATAGTCAGCGTGACCCGGGCAGTCAACGTGAGCATAGTGACGCTTCTCGGTCTCGTACTCAACGTGTGCGGTGTTGATGGTGATGCCGCGCTCGCGCTCTTCGGGAGCCTTATCGATGGAAGAGTAGTCGGTGTACTCGGCCTTGCCCTGCATTGCCAGATACTTGGTGATAGCAGCGGTAAGAGTGGTCTTGCCGTGGTCGATATGGCCGATGGTGCCGATGTTGACATGGGGCTTAGATCTGTTGTACATCTGTTTTGCCATTAGAATAATCCTCCTAAATAAGATTTACAAATTAATAAATTGGTTTTCCAAAGCCGTTGTGTTTATTCACGAGGGCTTCCTGCAAATTCTTGGGCAGCTCAACAAAGTGGCTGGGCTCCATTACATACGTCGCCCTGCCCTGAGTCTTGCTGCGCAGGTCTGTGGCATAGCCGAACATCGTGGAGAGCGGAACATTGCACTCTATAACGGCTGCGCCGTTTCTGATCTCCGTGCCGATGATCTGGCCGCGCCTTGCGTTTATATCGCCCATAACGTCGCCCATATATTCGTCGGGCGCGGTCACGACGACCTTCATTATAGGCTCAAGCAGGGTCGGCCCCGCCTTCGCTGCGGCCTCCTTGAAGGCCATGCTGCCGCAGATCTTGAACGCCATCTCACTCGAGTCCACCTCATGGAAAGACCCGTCGAGCAGCGTCGCCTTGACGTCCACCGTCTGATAGCCGGCCAGAACACCGGAGAGCATTGCGCCCTGGATGCCCTGATCGACGCAGGGGATATACTCCTTGGGAATGGCGCCGCCGGTGATCTTGTTCACGAACTCATAGCCCTTGCCGGACTCGTTGGGCTCGATCATAAGCTTCACGTGTGCGAACTGACCCTTGCCGCCGGTCTGGCGGACGTATCTGGTGTCAACCGTTGCCGGCTTAGTCACAGTCTCCTTATAGGATACCTGCGGCTTGCCGACGTTGGCCTCGACCTTGAATTCCCGGAGGAGTCTGTCCACTATTATCTCCAGATGCAGCTCGCCCATACCGGCGATGATGGTCTGCCCCGTCTCCTCGTCCGTATAGGTCTTGAAGGTGGGGTCCTCCTCCGCCAGCTTTTGAAGAGCGATAGCCATCTTTTCCTGCCCGGCCTTCGTTTTCGGCTCTATCGCCACACGAATGACAGGCTCGGGAAATTCCATGGACTCAAGGATGATCTGATGCTTGTCGTCACAGAGCGTGTCGCCGGTCGTCGTGTTTTTCAGTCCGACAGCGGCAGCGATATCGCCGGAATAGACCCAGTCGATATCCTCTCTGTGGTTGGCGTGCATCCGAAGGATGCGGCCGAAACGCTCACGCACACCCTTGGTGGAGTTCATGACTGTCTTGCCTGTCTCCAGCGAACCGGAGTACACGCGGAAGAAGCTGAGCCTGCCGACGTAAGGGTCTGTCATGATCTTGAACGCGAGGGCGGAGAAGGGAGCGCCGTCGTCGGCCTCTCTCGTCTCAGTCTCGCCCGATTTGGGATTGACGCCCTCTATCGCCGGAACATCCAGCGGAGACGGCATGTAATCCACTATCGCATCCAGAAGCTTCTGCACGCCTTTATTTTTATAAGAAGTGCCGCAGGTCACGGGAACCATCTCCACCGCGACGGTGGCCTTTCTTATCGCTGCGCGGATCTTCTCCGCGGGAACGGCTTCACCGTTGAGATACATTTCCATGATCTCATCGTCAAAGTCGGAGACTGCCTCAAGGAGCTTGTCCCTGTACTCCTCCGCAAGCGCCTTCATGTTCTCGGGGATCTCCTCCGTGACCATCTGCTTGCCGAGATCGTCAAGGTAAACGTCCGCGTTCATATCCACAAGATCCACGATGCCCTCAAAGCTGTCCTCGCTGCCTATCGGAAGCTGAATGGGAACGGCGTTGCATTTGAGCCTGTCGTGCACCATGTCAAGCACATGGTAGAAGTCCGCGCCCATAATGTCCATCTTGTTGACGTAGATCATGCGCGGAACGTGGTAATGATCGGCCTGCCTCCAAACGGTTTCAGACTGGGGCTCAACTCCGCCCTTGGCGCACAGGACAGTCACACAGCCGTCAAGCACGCGAAGCGAGCGCTCGACCTCGGCGGTGAAGTCCACGTGGCCCGGAGTGTCGATGATATTGATGCGGGTGCCGTTCCAGAAACAGGTCGTCGCAGCTGAGGTGATGGTGATGCCCCTCTCCTGCTCCTGCTCCATCCAGTCCATGGTGGCAGTTCCCTCATGCGTCTCACCCAGCTTGTAGTTTACGCCGGTGTAGAAAAGAATACGCTCAGTCGTGGTAGTCTTTCCCGCATCGATATGAGCCATGATACCGATATTTCTTGTTTTCTCAAGTGAATACTGTCTGGGCATTTAATACTCCTGAAATGAATCTCACTGAAATCAGATCACCATCTGAAGTGTGCAAAAGCCTTGTTCGCTTCTGCGTTCTTGTGCATATCCTCGCGCTTCTTGACGGATGCGCCGAGATTGTTGCACGCGTCCATGATCTCGCCTGCAAGGCGCTCCTTCATGGTCTTCTCGCCGCGCTTGCGGGAGTAGTCCACGAGCCAGCGCAGCGCCAGAGTCTGGCGGCGTGCGGGACGAACTTCGATAGGAACCTGATAGGTTGCGCCGCCGACGCGGCGTGCCTTGACCTCAAGTGCGGGCATGATGTTGTTCATCGCTTCGGTGAACGCGTCAAGCGGCTCCTTGCCGGTCTTTTCTTTGATGATGTCAAAAGCGTCATAAACGACCTTCTGAGCAACACCCTTCTTGCCGTCGAGCATAACGCCGTTGATGAGCTTGGTCACCAGAACGCTGTTATACAGAGGATCAGGCAAAATTTCTCTCTTGGGAACATTACCTCTTCTGGGCACGTTGCTTCCCTCCTTCATTAAAAAATGGAATCACAGGTACTCGAACGCAGCAATGCGTCCGTTGCGCCCCGAGGTTTATCCACACGATAAATATAGATAAACGACAGGGCTTTTTGAGCAGCCCTCCGGCCACGCCGGCGCGCGGCTGCCCCTGCCTAAGCTGTCGGAATTACTTCTTCTTAGCAGCCTTGGGCCTCTTTGCGCCGTACTTGGATCTGGCCTGCATACGACCGTTCACGCCCTGAGCATCGAGGGTACCGCGGATGATGTGATAACGGACACCAGGAAGGTCCTTGACACGGCCGCCGCGGATCAGAACGACGGAGTGCTCCTGCAGGTTGTGACCAACGCCGGGAATGTAAGCGGAAACCTCGTAACCGTTCGTCAGACGCACACGGGCGATCTTACGCAGAGCGGAGTTCGGCTTCTTCGGGGTGGTGGTACGAACAGCGGTGCAGACACCTCTCTTCTGAGGAGAAGACAGATCAGTAGACCGGTTCTTCAGCGTGTTGACGCCCTTCTGCAGAGCAGGAGCGGTGGACTTGTAGGTAGACTGTTCTCTTCCCTTTCTTACCAGCTGGTTAAAAGTAGGCATGTTGTTCCTCCTTTCTCGGATTGTCGCTGCTGTGCAGCATGTATTTTATCCCGAAATATCAAAGATATTCCGTTGGGACCAGAAAAAAGCGCATTTCAGCGCAAAAGTGCGGCGCAGGCAGCGCCGACATGAATCCCACAGAGCCTCCCGAGTTCCTTCATCGTTGCAACTTCGACGAGTTCAACGTCGGCGGAACGGCACTGCTCAATGAGCGGTTCGCGGAGGATGGGGTCGGCATCGGCGGCCACATAGGCGGTTCGTACACGCCCGGCCTTCAGCGCTTTGCGAAGCTGCTTCGTACCGATCACCTTTCGGTTGCTTGTCAACCGTTCCGGCATCCAGACACCTCCATGGAAAATACGCGCAGGCAGACCCACGCAAATATGGATTATAGCAGAAATCACGAAGTACGTCAACAAAAAAACGCGCAAAAAGAAAATAATTTTTTCATTTTCCCTTGAAATTGCAGCGCTTTTCGGTCTTTGGCAGAATGAACAAATACAAATGTCCACCCGTCGGCGTACAGCGCGCAGCGCAAAAGCAGGCGCGCGGCATGCCGCACCTGCTTTTGTATGATACAGATGCTTATGACGCCTGATCGAACTGGCTGTTGTAGAGCGCTGCGTAGAAGCCGTTTTGCTGCATAAGCGTTTCGTGCGTACCGCTTTCGATGACGTCGCCGTCCTTCATGACAAGGATGAGATCGGCGTTTTTAATTGTTGAGAGGCGGTGGGCAATGACGAAGCTTGTGCGGTTTTCCGTCAGCTTATCCATGGCGCGCTGGATCAGCAGTTCCGTGCGCGTATCGACAGAACTGGTTGCCTCGTCCAGAATCAGCATCGGCGCATTCTGGAGCATGGCGCGGGCGATGGTCAGCAGCTGCTTCTGTCCGGCAGAGATGCTGGTGCTCTCGGACAGGACGGTATCGAACCCGTTCGGCAGCGAACGGACAAATTTATCCAGTCCGCAGGCACAGCAGACACGGTTTAATTGCTCATCAGTCACATCCGGCAGATTATAGACGAGATTCTCCCGAACCGTGCCCTCAAACAGCCATGTATCCTGCAAAACCATGCCGAACAGCTTATGCACGTCCTCACGTCGGATATCCTGCGAGGGCACGCCGTCAATCTTAATGCAGCCGTCGGCAATTTCATAGAATCGCATAAGAAGGTTTACCATGGTGGTCTTACCGGCGCCGGTCGGGCCGACGATCGCAACCTTCTGACCAGGTGCGACATGGGCTGAAAAGTCCTTGATGATGATCTTATCCGGCGAATCCGGATAGCTGAAGCGGACATGCTTAAAGTCCACTTCGCCGCGCACGGGTCGGGGCAGTTCCGGCTTTTCCGACTCGTCCGGCATTTCCTCGCTGCCGAGGAAGTCGAAGATCCGGTGTGCCGAGGCGGATGCCGTCTGCAGATTCGTCATGCCCTGCGCAATCTGGGTCAGCGGGGAGGTGAACAGACGCACATACAGAATGAACGAAACGATCACGCCGATATCGATGATTCCCTGGATTGCGAGAATCGAGCCGAGCACGCACACGGCGACATAGGACAGGTTGCCGATGACATTCATGAGCGGCTGCATGACACCGGACAGGAACTGCGAACGCCAGTTGGCATCATAAACGGCGTCGTTCAGCGTGTCAAAGGTCTTGCCGACAGGCTCGGCCGCGCGAGAAATGCGCACGACCTCGTGGCCGGAGTACATTTCCTCCACATAGCCGTTCAGCTTGCCGAGGCTTTCCTGCCGGGCGGTAAAGTACTTCTGCGAACGGGACATAATGAACACAACGAGCAGAAGGCCCACGAGCGTAATGCCCAGCGAGACGAGTGCCAGCCGCCATTCCGTCACGAACATCATGATGAGGCAGCCCAAAAACTGCGTTGCAGCAGAGATAATCGTCGGCAGACTGTTGGTCAGGCCCTGCTGGAGCGTGGAAACGTCGTTGGTAATGCGGCTGAGAATATCGCCCTGCGCATGAAAGTTGAAGTATTTCTGCGGCACGCGGTTAATCTTTTCGGATAATTCCGCGCGCATGCGGTAGGAAATTTTGAGCGTGACGCTCGCCATAATATAGTGCTGGATAAAGCCGAAGAGCGCGCTCAGGCCGTAAATGACAGCAAGCAGAATGCCGACTCTCGCAATGGCGGCAAGATCAATTCCGCCAAGCAGGCCATCGGACATGATGGTTGCAATCTTGCCGACCTGATCCGGGCCGATAATCGTGAGAACAGCGCTGAGCGCCGCCAGCACGAGCGCCAGAACCACGACGCCGAGGCTTTTGCGCATATATGTGCTCAGATCGTTCAAAGCGCCTTTGAGGTCTGTTTTTTCCATTGGACGCATATTGGGCCTCATTTGGACACGCCTCCTTTTTTGAGTTCTTCCTCACTCAACTGCGACATGGCGATCTCGCGGTAGACCGGGCAGGATACCATCAATTCGTCATGTGTGCCGAGCCCGGCAATCTCGCCGCGGTCGAGCACGAGGATCTGATCGGCATTGCGGATAGTGCTGATGCGCTGGGCAACGATGATCTTTGTCGTGCCGGGCAGCTGCTTTGCAAGCCCCTCGCGGAGCACTGCGTCGGTCTTATAGTCCAGCGCGGAGAACGAATCGTCGAAAATCAGAATTTCCGGCTTTCTTGCCAGCGCCCGTGCGATGGAAAGCCGCTGCTTCTGCCCGCCGGAGACGTTCCGGCCAAGCTGGGCGATGGGATGTGCGGCCTTTTCAGGGTATTTGTCCACGAATTCCGCAGCCTGCGACAAGGAAAGCGCAGCCTGCAGCGACGCATCCGTCTTTTCTGCCGCACTCTGCCCGAAGAAGACGTTGTCCTCGACCGTACCGGAGAACAGAACAGCCTTCTGCGTCACATAGCCAAGCTTGTTGTAAAGCGCATCGAACGTGTACGCACGCACATCCACGCCGTCCACAAGAACAGTGCCTGCCGTCGCGTCGTAAAAACGAGGGATGAGCGAGGCCAGCGTCGTCTTGCCGCTGCCGGTCGCGCCGATGACAGCCAGCGTCTGACCTTTGCGCACCTTGAAGCTGATATGCTCCAACTCGTCCGCCGCAGCGCCCGGATAGCGGAAGGAGACGTCACGGAATTCGACCGTACCGCGCTCCTCCCCTTCTGTTTTCGTACCGGGGACGACGTGCGGCTTCGTGTCCAGCACTTCGTTGATACGTTCAGCCGAAACCTGCGCCTGCGGCACGAGCATGAAGATCATCACGAGCATCATGAAGGACATGACGACGTAGGTCGCGTAGGTGCTGAACACCAGTACATTCGTGAACATCGTCAGCCGCGCGGCAGGGTCCGTCAGCGCAATGGATTCAACCAGCGCCGCACCGACCCAGTAGATAGCGAGCGCCAGACCGTTCATGCCAAGCCCGAGCATCGGCTGGAGCAGCGCGAACAGCCGTTGGTTTTTCAGCTGCAGATTCATCATGTCGCGGCTGGGGCCGTCGAATTTCCTGTTCTGATAGTCTTCCGCGCCGAAGGCGTGGACAACGTTGATGCCAGTCAGATTTTCCCGCGCGACGCGGTTGATCTGGTCGGTCTTTTTCTGCACCTGCCGGAACCGGGGCAGGCAGCTGGACATGATGAGCAGCACCATCACAACGATTGCCACAACGAAGCCGCCCGTCACAGCCGAGAGCGTCCAACTCTTGCCCAGAATTTTAATCACGGCCCACACTGCCATGATGGGCGCCTTCATGAGCATCTGCAGGCCCATGGCGACGATCATCTGAATCTGGGTAATATCGTTGGTCGTTCTGGTGATGAGGCTGGGGACAGAAAAGGACTGCATTTCCTCGCTGCCTGCGTCCATGACATGGTGGAACAGGTCTGCGCGGACGGAAAAGCTGAAGCCGGACGCCGTCTTTGCCGCCAGATACCCGCAGCCAACAGCCAGCACGGCGCTGGCCAGCGTACAAAGGAGCATCTGTCCGCCGACGGACAAGATATCCGACGTGACGCTGCCGGGGGTTTTGATGAGCGTGGTGAGCCGGGTCATATAATCCGGCAGTTTCAGGTCAAAATAGACCTGCGCCACAACAAGAACCGCGCAGACAAGCGCCATCAGCGCCTCGCGTCTGCGCATCCGTTTGAGTAACTTGATCATGGATTCTGAATCTCCGTTCCTTTGGAATTTTCTGTGCGGATTCGTTCAATATTGCGGTCAAAAGCAGCCACGCAGCGGCGGAAATGCGCCAGATCCTCCTCGCTCAGGCCGTCAATCAGCCGGTCGGCAAATGCCTTTTGCAGCCCGCGCCCCCGTTCGACGACAGACTCTGCCTTTTCCGTCAGCACGAGTGCCGTCTTGCGCCGGTCGCCTGGGACAGACTGCCGCAGCAAAAAGCCCTCGCTCACGAGCCGGTCAATATGAAACGACACAATGGCCGGCTTCAGTCCGCGCATCCGGCAGATCGCCCCCGCCGTCTCGCAGCCGGGATTGTTGGCCAGAAACAGCAGAATATCCGCCGCCGCAGGCGGCAGGCCGGTTTCTGCGCATAACGGCGAGAGCGCGGCATGATAAGCATCCGCAAAGCGCGCGGCATTGGCAAACATGGCAGATGCGGTTAAGAGGGGTTCCGGCATATTAAGGCCTCCAATATCGAACTGTTCAATATTGAACTAAATAATACACAAGAAATGTGAAAAGTCAAGGAACGAATTGTGAACTTTTTTTAACGGTTGGAGGCGGCGTTCCACACTCACCGCTTTTCGCGCAATGCGCATTTGCAGGCGCTGCACGCAAAAACCGGGCCGTCCACAAAGTGGGCGGCCCGGTGCCTGATTCTATTCGTTCAGTCTACGATCTCGACGCTGACCTTCTGGCCGGTGCGCTGGGCAACGGACTTGATGATCGTGCGGATCTCCTTGGCGATCCGGCCCTGGCGGCCGATGAGCTTGCCCATATCCTCCGGCGCGACGCGCAGCTCGAGGACGGTGGTCTCGCCTTCCACTTCCGTGACCGTAACGCTGTCGGGATCATCGACCAGACTTTTTGCCATATACAGCAAAAGATCTTTCATGTCGATACCCCTAAATTACAGGACGTTTGCCTTCTTGAGAAGACCGCGGACGGTGTCGCTGGGCTGTGCGCCGTTCTTGATCCACTGCTTGGCCTTGTCGGCGTCGATGGTGATGGCGTTGGCCTCGTTCTTCGGGTCGTAGGTGCCGATCTCTTCGATGCAGCGGCCGTCACGCGGGAAGCGGGAATCGGCGACAACGATGCGGTAGTACGGCTCCTTCTTGGCGCCCATTCTTCTCAGTCTGATCTTAACCATGATTGTTCCTCCAAAAATAAATCAAGTTTTCTTATTTCGTAAAGCCAAATCTGTTACGGCTGAAACGATGTGTTGACAGGATGCTTATAGGCCTGGGAAGCCGCCGAGGCCGCCCATGCCGCCGAATTTGCCCATGCGCTTCATCTTTTTTGCCGCGCCGGGACCGGAGAACTGCTTCATCATCTGATTCATCATGTCAAACTGCTTGAGCAGCTTGTTGATGTCCTCGACCTTGACGCCCGCGCCGAGCGCGATGCGGCGCTTGCGGCTGGAGTTGAGCACAGAGGGGTTCTCGCGCTCATAAGGTGTCATGGACTGGATGATGGCCGCGGTGCGGCCCATCGCCTTTTCATCGACCTGCGCGCCCTTGAGCGCTCCGGCGTTCATGCCGGGCATCATGGCCGCGATCTCGTCGAGCGAGCCCATGTTTTTGAGCTGCGAGAGCTGGTCGTAGAAATCGGAGAGGGTGAATTTATTGCTCTTGAGCTTCTGCTCGAGCTCGGCGGCCTTCTTCGCGTCAAACGCGGCCTCTGCCTTTTCGATGAGCGTGAGCATGTCGCCCATGCCGAGGATGCGCGAGGCCATGCGGCCGGGGTGGAAGGGCTCGATCTGGTCGAGCTTTTCGCCGGTGCCGATGAACTTGATGGGCTTGCCGGTCACGGCCTTGATGGAGAGCGCCGCGCCGCCTCTGGCGTCGCCGTCGAGCTTGGAGAGCATGACGCCGGTGATGTCGAGGTATTCGTCGAAGGTCTTGGCGGCGCTGACGGCGTCCTGGCCGGTCATGGCGTCGACGACGAGCAGGATCTCGTCGGGCTTGACGGCCTCTTTGATGGCCTTGAGCTCGTCCATGAGGGCCTCATCGACATGCAGGCGGCCGGCCGTATCGAGGAAGACCATGTCGTTGCCGTGCCGGACGGCGTGGGCAACGGCGGCCTTGGCGATATCGACCGGGTTCGTCTGCCCCATCTCGAAGACAGGGATTCCCAGCTGTTCGCCGACGACCTGCAGCTGCTTGATCGCGGCCGGGCGGTAGATATCGCAGGCGGCGAGCAGCGGATTTTTGTTCTGTTTTTTGAAAAGCCCGGCGAGCTTGGCGCCGTTGGTGGTCTTGCCCGCGCCCTGCAGGCCGACGAGCATGACGACGCTCGGCGAATGGGAGCTGATGTTCAGCTTCTGGTTCTCGCTGCCCATGAGGGCGGTGAGCTCTTCGTTGACGATCTTGATGACCATCTGCGCGGGCGAGAGGCTCTCGAGCACATCCGCGCCCGTGGCGCGCTCGGTCACTTTGCGCACAAAGTCCTTGACGACCTTGAAGTTCACATCCGCCTCGAGCAGCGCGAGCTTGACCTCACGCATGGCCTCCTTTACGTCGGCCTCCGTGAGCCGGCCCTTGCCGCGCAGGCGTTTGAACGCCTCGGTCAGCTTGTCCGACAGGGATTCAAATGCCATGGTATCTATCCTTTCAGATCCTGAAGCTGCCGCAGCGCCCGCTCGGCCAGGGGCCGGGCATCGCCGCCGACGGTGTCGCGCAGCTTCGTGAGCGTATCCTCCAGCGCGGCCGCGGCTGCACGCTGCGCGGCGAAGCGCCGCACCAGGCCGAGCCGTGCCTCCGTATCGCGCAGCGCGGCGTCCGCGCGGCGGATGTTGTCCCACACGCCCTGACGCGAAATGCCGCTGCTGGCGGCGATCTCCGCCAGAGAGAGGTCCTGATTATAATGGAGGTCGTAATACTCCCGCTGCTTGTCCGTGAGCAGATCGCCGTAAAAATCGAACAGCATCGTGCGCCACACGGTCTC
>OMNQ01000615.1_pt1 | contig 11502 bp, 7 predicted proteins | sample 1673871 | NCBI WGS metagenome assembly OMNQ01 (sample SAMEA103958130, study PRJEB25191) | human gut metagenome | biome: human-associated habitat [ENVO:00009003]; feature: intestine environment [ENVO:2100002]; material: feces | place: Germany | collected 2013/2015
GAAACATGGCGGCTCCATATCTTGTCCGAAGCACCCGAACATGTCGCAGGGCAGAGACAGGCGGCTCCGTCAAAAAAAAGCCGGCGCACACCGTCCCCCGAGACACCCGATACGGGCCGGAAACAGGTCCGGGGTTACCGGAAATCGATGAATTCGTAGCCCTCGCAGGCCTTCCGGTCGAAGCGCCGCAGCGGGGCATCGGGCGCACCCACCGAGCGGATCGCGACATCGACCCGCTCGCCGTCGTAGTCGTACGAGAGCGACACGGGACGCATCCGCGACGTATCGACCACGAGGGTGATCTCCCCGGCCGACGAGTCGCTCCCCGCCATCGGGGTCAGCCGCACGGCCGCCTGTCCGTCGCGCTCCCAAAGCAGTTCGCAGGAGTAGTCGCTGCCGATGAAGTCGAACGCCCGCACGGGATTGTTCAGGATGTTGCGGCTCCGGCGGTCCACATCGAGGATCGTCACCTCGCGACGGCCGTTGTCCACCTCGTAGCGGACCTTCCCGTCGCAGAAGACCTCGGCATCGCCCAGTTCGAGGCTGTAGGCCTCGCCCTCGACGACATAACTCCCCGAGGAGCGGTAATCGGCCGTTGCGACCTCGAAGCGCACGGCATAGCTTTTCATGGCGCGGAACCCGTCGGAGACCCCGCGCAACAGATCACCGGCCCGGTCGGCCGCCGATACGCCGCACACTCCGCCCAGAAGGGCCGCCATCCAGACGATTGCTTTCATTCCTCTCATCATCTCAGTCTTGTATTTTCGTTGCATGGTCCGCGCACCTCCGCCGCGTGTCAGAACAACCCCAGCTCCTGCAGCTTCGCCTCGAGCGACGGCAGGTCGTGGAAGAGGATGTCGCGCGGCTTGGCCCCCTGCTGGCGACCCACGATGCCGGCCCGTTCGAGCTGCATCATGATCCGCCCGGCGCGGTTGAAGCCCACCTCGTAGTTGCGCTGGATCATCGACGTGGAGATCTGTCCGCCCGACACCGCCTCGCGGGCGATCTCGGCGAAGAGCGTGTCGTATTTGACCGGGGCCGACGACTCCTCGCTGCTGCCCATGCCCTCGCCGCCGGCGCTCTCGGGCGTATAGTCGGGCAGTGCATAGGCCTCGGTGTAGCCCTGCTGTTTCGAGATGTAATCGACGATCCGCTCGACTTCGGGCGTATCGACGAAGGCACACTGGATACGGGTCAGCTCGCCGTCCTTCGAGATGAGCATGTCGCCGCGGCCGATGAGCTGGTCGGCGCCGGGACGGTCGATGATCGTCCGCGAGTCGATCATCTGCATCACGCGGAAGGCGATGCGGGCCGGGAAGTTGGCCTTGATCTTTCCGGTGATGACATCGACCGACGGGCGCTGCGTGGCCACAATCAGATGGATGCCGATGGCGCGGGCCTTCTGCGCCAGGCGCGTCACGGGCATCTCGACCTCCTTGGCCGTCATGATCAGATCGGCGAACTCGTCGATCACCACGACGATGTAGGGCAGGAAGCGGTGGCCGTTCATCGGGTTGAGCCGCCGCGCGGTGAATTTCTCGTTGTACTCGGCGATGTTGCGCGCCCCGGCCTTCTTGCAGAGCTCCAGACGGGTGTCCATCTCCGTGCAGAGGGCGTTGAGCGTGTAGACCGCCTTCTTGGGGTCGGTGACAATGGCCTCCTCCTCGGACTCCATCTTGGCCAGGAAGTGCTTTTCGATCTTGGCATAGAGCGAGAACTCGACCATCTTGGGGTCGATCATCACAAACTTCAGCTGCGCCGGGTGCATGCGGTAGAGCAGCGAGGTGATGATGGCGTTCAGGCCCACCGACTTACCCATACCCGTGGCTCCGGCCACGAGCAGGTGGGGCATCTTCGCCAGGTCGAAGACGAAGTTCTCGTTCTGGATCGTGCGCCCGATAACCACCGGGAGCGTGGCCTTCGACTCCTGGAAACGCAGCGAGCGGATGGCCGAATACATCGACACGACCTGCTTGCAGCGGTTCGGCACCTCGATGCCGATCGTGCCGCGCCCGGGGATCGGCGCGATGATGCGGATGCCCGACTCGGCCTTGAGGCTCTGGGCGATGTCGTTCTGCAGCCCCTGGATCTTCGAGATCTTGACGCCCTGGGCCTGCACGATCTCGTAGAGGGTCACCGTCGGGCCCACCGTGGCCTTGATGCGTTGGATCGGGATGCCGAAATACTTGAGCGTCTCCTCGATGCGGGTCTTGTTCTCGAAGATCTCCTCGTCCGAGACCTCCGAATCGGAGATGTAGTCCTCGAGCAGCGTCACGGGCGGCTTGCGGTAATTGACCAGATCCTTCAGCGGATCGTAGCTCTCGGTCGGGATCTTGCGTTCATCGACCATCCGCGCCTCGTGCGCCTCGACCGTGACCACCACCCCCTGCGTCGTCTCCCCGCCATCGTGGGCGGGCGCCGCGGCCGTTTCGGAGGGCATCCCGGCCACCGGATGCACGTCCGGCCCGGGGTCCTGCAGCGGCTCGGGACCGTCCGCCGGATCGTCCGCCGTCGTGAACTCCTCGAAGACGGGGCGGTCTTCGTCGTTGCGCGGCGCATACGACGGGCCGCGCCGCACGGTCTCCTGCACTGCGCTGCGGGCGGAAGCCCCGCCCTCGGAGTCGTCGCCGCCCACGGTGATCTCGGTGAACGGGCCCTCCTGCACCGGCTGCCGCACAACGGACGGACGCGCCAGTTCGACCAGACCGCCGCGGCCCATGACCACGCGGCCGCCCGAACGGGAGAGATCCACCTCCGTGAACTCCCCGTCGTCGGCCGACAGGAGTTCAGGCTCCGCCTCATCATCAGCGACAATCGGCCGCCCGTCGGGAGTCAGCTCGAGGAAGGGGCTCTCCTCCCCCGCTTCCGCGGCATTCGCCGCCACCGCCACACCGGCCGTTTCGGCTGCCGGCCGCACGATCTCCGGCCCCTCCCCTGGATGCGGGTCGCGGGGCGTATCCGTTCCGGCCGCCACATCGCGGAAGACCTCGGCGGCACGTCGCTCCTCGTCCGAGCGGAGCGACGCGCCCCCTGCCGCAGGCTGCCCGAACGGCACACCCGCCTGCACCCGGATCGGGCGCCGCATTGCAGGCGTCTCCGCCTCCGCAGCCGGTGCGGCCGGCCCCCCCTCCTCGCCGGAATGCCGTCCGGCGGCGCGCACGTCGTCCTCCGGGGCAGCCTTCGCTCCGGCATCGGGCGCGGCAGCCCCGGGAGCCGGAGCCTCCTCCTGCAGCCCGCCGCCGAGCGGTTCGTCGGCCGGGGTATGGCCCACGACCTTGCGGCGCACCGTCTCGACGATCCGCTCGCTGCGGTCCACCATGACGTTGCCGGCCTCATTGACCGTATTGATGAAATTGCGGTTGATGAACACGCCCGTGAGGATCCACCCGCCGAGCAGCAGGATGAGCGTCCCGACCACGCCGATGTGGGCGTGGAGCATCTCCGAAACCCCGATGCCGAAGGCGCCGCCCCAGCCGGTCGAGGAGCAGAGGCTCCAGCGGTCGCCAAAGGCGAAACCGAGGGTCAGCGACCCCAGGATGAGGATCAGCAGCAGCGAGAGGATCGAGTGGTTGAGCAGCAGCGGACGCTGGCGGATGATGCGGATGCCGACAAGCACCAGCATGCAGGGAAGCAGGATGCCGAAGACGCCGAACGAGTTGTCCACCAGCATGCGGCCGATGCGCGCACCGGCCTCGCCGCAGAGGTTCTCCACCTCGTCGCCCAACAGTTCGCGCTCCTCGGCCGGACGCTGCAGGATGCTCTGGTCCACGTCCCACGTGAAAAACGAGAAGAAGACCGAGGCGGCGACGAACAGACCGATGAAGAGCAGCAGCAGTCCCGCGATCCAGCGGGCGCTGTCGCTGTTGGAGCGGGCCACGGTCTGCCGCCGGCCCGATGAGGCGGATGTATTGTTTCTGGATGCCATGTGTTTCCTTGACGCTCGATATTATCGAGCGAAGATACGGAAATATTTGCGGATTTGAAAACCGGCGGGTGAAAACGGAGAAAAAATAACGGATACGGCGCTGACCTGCTGCGCATTAAGTCGGCCACTTAAACCAACAGATACGATCAGCAGCGCCTTCACCCTTTCAATCATACGCTTGCAGCAATCAATCCATTGAAGCGAGGGCCTTTGCCTCGAGCCGGGCGCGGTAGGCCTCGTCGGCGAAGGTAAGGAATTCGAGCCGGGGAAGGTTGTCGGCCGGAGCACGCAGCCCGTAGCGGTCGAGCAGCTGCACGACCCGCCGCGCCACGGCCGGCGAAGGGTCCACGATCGTCACGCCGCGGCCGGCCACAATGCGCTCCAGGACGGGGCGCAGGAAGGGATAGTGCGTGCATCCCAGCACGATCTGGTCGGCGCCGCGCCGCAGCATCGGCTCGACGGCCTCGCGCACGCAGACCTCGGCCTCGGGCGTCTGTTCGCGGTCCGCCTCGACCAGCTCGACGAATCCGCGTCCGGGGACCGTAAGCACCTCGATGCCCGAGCCGTAGCGGGCCGCAGTCCGGCGGAAAAGCTCCCCGTCGAGACTCCGCTCGGTGGCCAGCACCCCCACCACCCCGCTGCGGGTGGCCAGGCAGGCGGGCTTTACGGCCGGCTCCATGCCGACAATCTGCAGAGAGGCATATTTCGCACGCAGGAAGTCGATCGCCGCCGCCGTGGCCGTGTTGCACGCCACGACGACCATCTTGCAGCCGGCGCCGACCAGCCGCGCCACCGCGGCATCGGCCAGCTGCTGCACCTCCTCACGCGGGCGGGAGCCGTAGGGGCAGTTGGCCCCGTCGCCCAGGTAGACGAGCGACTCCGAGGGCAGCGCACGGCGGATCTCCCGCCAGACGGTCAGTCCGCCCAGTCCCGAATCGTAGACCCCGATCGGGGCCCGGTTTCCCGTAGTCTTTCCGTCGTTCATCGCTCCTTGAGATTCAGTCATGCACTCCGGCAGCCGGGCGGCAACCCGCGGGAAGGCCGTCGGGGAAGAGCCGCCCGAGGATCTCCCCCACCAGTTCGTCGTCGCTCCGCCCGCCGCACTCGACCGTCAGCGCCGCCTTCCGGTAGAAGGGGTCGCGCACGGCCATGTCGCGCTCCATGAAGCCGACCAGTTCGTCGTCGCTCAGGCCGCGCAGGCGGGGGCGCTTCTGCCGTCCGTAGGGGCTCAGGCGCCCGGCGATCTGCGCCGCAGTGCGGCACAGGTAGACCGTATGTCCGGCGGCATTCATGCACTCCATGTTGTCGCGCCAGACGGGCAGGCCGCCGCCCGTCGAGACCACGGCGGCATCGCTCGAGGCGATCACCCGCTCGAGCACCCCGCGTTCGAGTTCGCGGAAGCGCGTCTCGCCCTCGTAACGGAAGACGTCGGCCACCGAGGCCCCTTCCAGCTCCTCGACCGCGGCATCCGTATCGACAAAGGCCGCACCGAGCCGCCGCGCCAGTTTGCGGCCCAGCGTGCTCTTGCCGCAGCCCATGTAGCCCACCAGAAAGATCGGTTTCATCGTCAGAACAGGTTGAGTTGTTCGGGGTCCACCACTTCGTCGGCATCCCCCTTCGGGCGCTCGATCTCGAACGCCACGCCGCCCGGTGTGGCATCCGTCGGGGGAAGCCCCGTCTCCGAGCGGGTCGGCACGCCGCGTCCCGCCGGGGTGGAGGGACGTTCGGGCGCCGCAGGCCGGCTCTCCGGGGTGCTCTCCCCCTCCGGCCGGCCGTCGGCCGAGTCCGCCCCGTCGTCGAGCGGCTCCTCGTCGTCGGGCTCGGGAGCCGGTTCGGGCTCGATGAAGCGGAGCTCCGCCACATCGTAGGTCGTCAGGCGCTTGCCCTTGGCCCTGTGGCTCTTGACCCCCACGAACTCATCGACGTCGATCCGGTCGGCCGGGCGCGTGGCGTGGGCGCCCTTGTAGGTGATCTCGAGCTGCGCACCCGCCGTATCGGTCACGCAGATGAAGTCGGCATCCTCGTCGAGGAAGGCCTGCATACGGTCGGACATCTCGGCCGTGAAGCGCTTCATGTAGTAGTATTTCTGATCGCGGTCGTAGTAGCAGAGGCTGTAGACGCGGTCGGGTTCGTAGCGGCTCACGTGGATCGTCTCGTCGGGGAAGTGCTGCCCGAGGTCGTAGCCCGTGATGTAATACTGGTTCTTCGAGGTCCAGACGATCAGCTTGTCGTCGCCCTTGAACTCGCCGAGGCACGTGCCGCGGCCGTCGGAGTTCAGGCGGCGGACATCCTCGTCGAACCAGATCGTCAGTCCGCCGAGGGTCGAGGTGCCCCGCTCCTTGAGCACGATCTTGTGGATGCCGTAGCGCGAGAAGAGGTTGCCCTGGCTCTGGCGGCCCTTGATGGCAAGGGTCGAGAAATCGAGATCGACGATCACCTTCTTCAGGCGCGGACGGGGCTTGAAGTAAACCTTCAGCACCTCGGCCTCACCGTTCGGATTCACAGACATATAGAGAATCTCACTCTTGGGCGTGCCCTTCGTGATGTCGTACTCCTTGTCGCGCGTGATGCCCTTGATGGCGCAGCGCTTCATCATCAGCGGGCCGTTCTTGCCGTCGCGGTAGAGGACGTTGTAGATCGTCCGCTCGTCGTTGCGCTTGAAGACCCCGATGTAGTAGATCCCCTTCTGGAAGAAGGCCTTGTCCGAGACCTTCGTGATGACGTAACGCCCCTCCCTGGTGAAGACGATCACGTCGTCGATGTCCGAGCAGTCGCAGACGAACTCGGCATCCTTCATCGACTTGCCGATGCCGAAGAAGCCCTCGGCGCGGTCCACGTAGAGCTTGGCGTTGGTCACGGCGACCTTCGTCGCCTCGATCGAGTCGAACTCCCGGAGTTCGGTGCGCCGCTCGCGCCCCTTGCCGTACTTGTCGCGGATGCGCTCGTAGTAGGCCACGGCATACTCGGTCAGGTGGGCCAGGTGGTACTGCGTCGTGCGGATGTCCTCCTCGATCTGGCGGATCTCGTTGTCGGCCTTCTCCGTATCGTAGCGCGAGATGCGGATGAACTTCAGTTCGGTGAGCTTCTGCACATCCTCAAGCGTCACTTCACGTCGCAGCTGTTTCTTGAAGGGTTCCAGCCCCTTATCGACGGCAGCATAGGCCTCCTCGCGGGTCTTGCACCCCTCGATGAGCTGGTAGAGGCGGTTCTCGATGAAGATCCGCTCGAGCGAGGCGGCATGCCACGCCTCCTGCAGCTCCCCGAGGCGGATCTCCAGCTCGCGGCCCAGCAGCCACTTGGTGTGCTCGGCCGAGCGGCGGAGGATCTCCTTCACACCCAGGAAGTGCGGTTTCTCGTCCCAGATGACGCAGGCGTTCGGGGCGATCGAGACCTCGCAGTCGGTGAAGGCGTAGAGGGCGTCGATCGTCTTGTCCGACGACTCGTCGGGAGCCACCTGGATCACGATCTCGACCTTGTCGGCCGTATTGTCATCGACCTTGCGGATCTTGATCTTGCCCTTGTCGTTGGCCTTGATGATCGACTCCTTGATCGACTCGGTGGTCGTCGTGTAGGGAATCTCCGTAATGGCAAGCGTGCGCTTGTCGATCTTCGAGATCTTCGCGCGGACCTTCACCGTGCCGCCCCGAAGGCCGTCGTTGTAGCGGCTCACGTCGGCCATGCCGCCCGTCGGGAAGTCGGGATAGAGGTCGAAGTCGCGCCCCTCGAGGTGGGCGATGGCCGCATTGATCAGCTCGATGAAGTTGTGCGGCAGGATCTTCGACGCCAGGCCCACGGCGATGCCGTCCGATCCCTGGGCCAGCAGCAACGGGAACTTGATCGGAAGGGTCACCGGCTCCTCGTTGCGTCCGTCGTAGGAGCGCATCCACTCGGTGGTCTTGCGGTTGAAGACCACGTCGAGCGCGAATTTCGACAGGCGCGCCTCGATGTAACGGCCCGCGGCCGCATCGTCGCCCGTCAGGATGTTGCCCCAGTTGCCCTGGCAGTCGATCAGGAGGTCCTTCTGCCCGAGCTGCACCAGCGCGTCCTTGATCGAAGCGTCGCCGTGCGGGTGGTACTTCATCGTCTCGCCGACGATGCCCGCCACCTTGTTGTAGCGGCCGTCATCGACCGTCTTCATGGCGTGGAGGATGCGCCGCTGCACGGGTTTCAGGCCATCCTCGACGTGGGGGACGGCACGTTCCAGAATCACATAGGAGGCGTAGTCGAGGAACCAGTTGCGGTACATGCCCGTGAGCTTGCGCACACCGCCCTCGTCCTGCATCAGCCGTCCGAACTTCCCGGCCCGGGCCGCAGCTGCCGGCTCCCCGGCCGGAGCCTCATCGACAGGCGCCGCATCCTGCGGCGTGTCTCCGTCCGACGGCGCTCCGGGCGCCGCCGTGTCGGCCTCCCCGGCGGGAAGCCCCTCGCGTATCTCTTTCTCTTCTGCCATAGCGCATCAACTCAGTTTGAGGTCCTGCTCCACGAGGTCCTCCTCGATACGCAGGTTGTCGATGATGAATCCCTGCCGCTCGAAGGTGTTCTTGCCCATGTAGAACTCCAGCAGGTCGTGGATCGGGTCGTCCTTCGTCAGGCGCACCCGGTCCAGGCGCATGTTCTCGCCGATAAACTCCTTGAACTCCGTCGAGGAGATCTCGCCGAGACCTTTGAATCGCGTGATCTCCACCCCCGCGCCGCACTTCTCGATGGCGCGCACGCGCTCCTCTTCGGAGTAGCAGTAGTAGGTCACCTTCTTGTTGCGCACGCGGAAGAGCGGTGTCTGGAGGATATAGAGGTGGCCCGTGCGGATCACGTCGGGGAAGAACTGCAGGAAGAACGAGGTGAGCAGCAGGCGGATGTGCATGCCGTCCACATCGGCGTCGGTGGCGATGATCACCTTGTTGTAACGCAGGTTCTCCATGTCCTCCTCGATGTTGAGCGCCGCCTGCAGGAGGTTGAACTCCTCGTTCTCGTAGACCACCTTCTTCGTGAGCCCGTAACAGTTCAGCGGCTTGCCCCGCAGCGAGAAGACCGCCTGCGTGCGCACGTCGCGCGAGGCGGTGATCGAACCCGAGGCCGAGTCGCCCTCCGTAATGAAGATCATCGACTGCTCGGCCAGCTCGTTCTTGTCCGTGAAGTGGATCTTGCAGTCGCGCAGCTTGCGGTTGTTGAGCGAGACCTTCTTGGCCGTCTCGCGCGCCTTCTTCTGGATGCCCGAGATGGCCTTGCGCTCCTTCTCGTTCTCGACGATCTTCTTCTGCAGCGTCTGCGCCGTCTCGGGGTGCTTGTGCAGGTAGTCGTCGAGGTGCTTGCCCAGGAAGTCCATGACGAAGTTGCGCATCGAGACGCCCGGCTCGATCTCCTTCGAGCCGAGCTTGATCTTGGTCTGCGACTCGAACACCGGATCGGTCACACGGACCGAAATGGCGGCGATGATCGACGTGCGGATGTCCGACGGATCGTAGTCCTTGTGGTAGAACTCCTTGATGGTCTTGGCGATACCCTCACGGAAGGCAGCCTGGTGCGTACCGCCCTGCGAGGTGTACTGGCCGTTGACGAACGAGAAGTAGCTCTCGCCGTAGCCCGTGCCGTGGGTGATGGCCACCTCGATGTCGTCGCCCGAGAGGTGGATCGGCGCATAGAGCGGCGCGTCGGACATCTTCTCGTTCAGCAGGTCCAGCAGACCGTTCTTCGAGACGTAGGACTGGCCGTTGAGCTTGAAGGTCAGGCCGAGGTTGAGGTAAGTGTAGTTCTTCACCATCTCCTCGACGTACTCCATGTTGTAGGCGTAGGCGCCGAACACCTCCTCGTCCACGCGGAACGAGATCAGCGTGCCGTTGCGCTCCTCCACGCCGCTCTCCCAGCGGTCGCTCTGCTCGAGCCCCTTGGCGAAGGTGACCGTGCGGGCCTCGCCGTCGCGCACCGAGCGTGCCGTGAACTCACTCGAGAGCATGTTCACGGCCTTGACGCCCACTCCGTTCAGGCCCACGGTCTTCTTGAAGGCCGTGCCGCCGTACTTGCCGCCCGTGTTCATCTCGGAAACGGCCGCCGCCAGCGACTTGAGCGGAATGCCGCGGCCGAAGTCGCGCACCGAGACGACGTTGTCCTCGATCGTGATGTCGATCTCGCGCCCGGCGCCCATGATGAACTCATCGACCGAGTTATCGATGACCTCCTTGATCAGCACGTAGATGCCGTCGTCGGCCTGCGAGCCGTCGCCCAGTTTGCCGATGTACATGCCCGGGCGCAGGCGGATGTGTTCCCGCGGCGACAACGTCACGATGGCGTCGTCGCCGTAGGTTTCGTTGGGATTCGTATTGAGTAAGTCTGCCATAGTCTATCGTCTGTTGCGGATCTCGGAGAGCGCCCGGCACATGTCGTCGTGCACGCGCTCCATCAGTTCGTGGGGGTCCGAAGCGGCGACCTCCGAGGCCGGAACGGGAGGCAGGACCCGGATGGTGATCCGGTTGCCCCAGTTGAAGAGCAGGTTGTGCCCGATGAGCGACTTCGTACCGTCGAGCACCACCGGAAGGATGCCGACGCCGGCCTCCCGGGCCAGCAGGAAGGCGCCGGCCTTGAAGCGGTGGATCTCCCCGTCCTTCGAACGCGTGCCCTCGGGGAAGATGGCGACCGAAGCGCCGCGCGAGATCCACTCGCGCCCCTCGCGGAGCAGCTGCTCCATGGCGGCCGTGGCCCGTCCCCGGTTGATACAGATGTCGCCGTGCAGGAAGAGGTACTGCCCGAAGAAGGGAACCTTGTAGACCTCGCGCTTGGAGACCCACCGGAAATTGAGCGGCAGGTAGTAGAGCGTCGGGATGTCGATCACCGTGTTGTGGTTCACGGCAATGACGTAACGCTGGCGGCGGTCGATCCGCTCAAGGCCCTCGACGCGCTGGCGCCAGAAGGGCGGGATGGCGAAGAAGATCCGCACGAGGATGCGCGAGAGTTCGTGCACGACGCGGCGGCCCCGGTCGAAGGGATAGCAGACGACCAGCGCAACGGCCGACAGGATCATGAAAAAGGTGCACAGCAGCACCAGGAAGATGTAGTACAAGGCACTCAACATAGGCGGCGCGGAGTTTTAGACGGGCTGGATCCGGGTGCGGCAGAAACACGACGAAAACCGTCGGCGGCCCTCACGGGTCGGCCGCCGCACGCCGGAAAACAGGTAGCCATATCCATTCAAGGAGCAAATATACGAATTTTTTCCGGGGTTTTTCCTCCTCCGCAGGGACGTTTTTTTTCAACAGAGGGTCTGTTCCGGAACCGGGCGGAGGATCGGAGAGCGGCTGAGCGGAGGGGTGTCCCGCGAAGAGGGCGCAGGAGCCATGCCGGGTGCACGGCGGACAGAAAGCGGGACGGGAAACGGACGGGCAGGACGGGGAACGGGAGGACGGACGACAAGACAGGAACGGGCGGACAGGCTGAAGGGCGGGAAACGGGAGGACGGCTGAAGGAGGCTGCGGCAAAAAAAGAGAGGTCCGGGGACCTTGCGGGTCTCCGGACCTTTTCTCAGTCGGATGCGGCAAACTATTTGGCCAGGCACTCGCCGACCTTCTCGCCGATCGCCTCGCCGCGCA
>OMNQ01000627.1_pt1 | contig 11366 bp, 14 predicted proteins | sample 1673871 | NCBI WGS metagenome assembly OMNQ01 (sample SAMEA103958130, study PRJEB25191) | human gut metagenome | biome: human-associated habitat [ENVO:00009003]; feature: intestine environment [ENVO:2100002]; material: feces | place: Germany | collected 2013/2015
GTCTGGAAAATGAATTTCATGCAGGCAACCGCAGAAAAAGATAGAAAGGCAGAAAAAATCATTAAAAATCATTAAAAATCATGCAGGGAGGTGAGAGGAATGGGGATTGTAGGGCCGATGGGCGCATACGGGGCTGCGAATGACACAGACCTGACGCAGCACCTTGTTGCAGAACTGCGCAAGGCGATGGAAGCCAAGAGCGCAGCGCAGCGGGACGCGAACGGAAACAAATATGTGCCGGTGGACTATTTCGTGGTGTGGCAGACCGTGGAGCTGCTTGAACGCCGTCTACTGCCGACCGACCAGCAGCCCGACAAGGGTATCACGGAGATCACTTGATACCTCCGCTGTATCGCAAATGAGGTGCAAGGCGGCATCCAGCGGCATTTCATCAGTAAGCTGCGGAAGCTGTAATGCGGCTTGCCATAGTTCCGGGTGATCTCGGAACAGAGGAAACAGTTCATTGGCGATGGCGCGGTTCATGCGGCGGTCATAACAGTCGACGCGCAAATGGGACAGGTTCTGCGCGACGAATTGGCGCAGGGGCTGCCCGTCAAGTTCCAGCCGGTCTTGCCGGGAGTTGGCGATGTAGTCAGGAAAAGAGGCGTATATGCCGCGACATGGCCACAGAGGGGCATCCTCCCGGTGTTCATAGACCCATGACAAAGCACACCATGACATGACCTCGCACAGCGTTTCCGACAGCCAACGATAGGCACTGCACACGGGCTTATGGATCACGAAGTGGCACAGCTCATGGGCGAACTGGTAGATATGCTGCTGGGGGTAATTCCCCTCGGTGGACAGGAAAATCAACTGGGCACCGGAAAAGCATTGCGGTGTTTCCGAAGAATTCAGAACAGTCAGGCGCGGGTATTTGGAAAGGGCATCTTTCCCGAAGATGTCCCCAAATGCAAGGCAAACACCGCCCAGCGTGGCGGACAATATGAAAGCCAAATCGGGCGAAAATCCGCCAGAGTCCAGTGATGCAGCAACAGTCCAATTCTCATTTGGCGCATAAAAAATCGGATATAAAATCACAAAAACACCGCCTTTCCTCTCAATTCTACCATGAAAGGACAGACGGCACAAGAAAAACCACCTCACCACAGGAAGGAGATACCCATGATCGAGACATTAACACTGAATCAAACCGCCGCGTATCTGCGGCAGCATGGCCTGAGCATTTCCAATCCGGCGCTGGCCAACGGTATCCAGCAGGGGCAGTATCCGTTCGGCATCTGCATCGTCAGCGCGGAGGGCTGCCGGTCGTTCCAGATTTTCAAGACGCTGCTGGACAAATGGATCGCAGAAAGGACGGTGTGCGCATGATCGCCTACATCATGATCTATATCGGGGCGCTGACCGTGGCCGTGCAGTTCATGCACCTGATCGACCGGCTGGAAGGGCGGCGGTGATGAGCAGTGGAGACATATCTTGAATTTCTCCGCTCAAAAATCGTGCTGGCCAGTGAGACAGGCTTTACGCTGCCGCCGGAGGAGATCAACCCGGCGCTGAAGCCGCACCAGCGGGACGCTGTTTTATGGGCGCTGCGGGGCGGCAGACGGGCGCTGTTTGAGAGCTTCGGCCTTGGCAAGACCGTGCAGGAGCTGGAGTTCTGCCATCAGGCGGTGCGCCGTGAGGGCGGCAAGGCCCTGATCGTGCTGCCGCTGGGCGTCCGGCAGGAGTTCACGCGGGACGCGGTGGAGCTGCTGCATTACGCGGCGCCGGAGTACATCACCACCATGGCGGAGGCGGACAGCGCCGCTGGAGATATCTTAATGACCAACTATGAGCGGGTGCGGGATGGGGACATAGATCCCACGCGGTTTACGGCCGTGGCGCTGGATGAGGCATCGGTGCTGCGCTCGTTCGGCAGCAAGACCTACCAGACGTTTCTGCCGAAATTTCAGGGCGTGAAGTACAAGCTGGTTTCCACGGCGACACCATCGCCCAACCGGTACAAGGAGCTGATCCACTACGCCGGGTATCTGGAGATCATGGACACGGGACAGGCCCTGACACGGTTTTTCCAGCGGGACAGCACCAAGGCCAACAACCTGACGCTGTACCCCCACAAGGAGGATGAGTTCTGGCTGTGGGTGTCCAGCTGGGCGCTGTTCATTGGGAAGCCCTCTGACCTGGGCTATGACGACACCGGCTATGCACTGCCGCCGCTGGATGTGCGGACGCATATCGTGCGGGGCCGGTACGGCGAGGACGCTGACCGGGACGGCCAGTTCAAGCTGATGCACGACGCGGCGGTATCGCTGGCGGAAGCGTCACGGGAGAAGCGGGAGAGCATTGACGAGCGCGTGGCCGTGGCGAAAGAGATCGTGGACAGTGACCCGGAAGCACACTTCATCCTGTGGCACGATCTGGAGGCGGAGCGGCACGCCATTTGTAAGGCTCTGCCGGACACCGTGGACATCTACGGCAGCATGGACTATACCCAGCGGGAGAAGCGGGTGATCGACTTCTCGGAGGGGCGCTGCCGGCTGTTTGCCACCAAGAAGAGCCTGAGCGGCAGCGGGTGCAACTTCCAGCGCCATTGCCACAGGGCGATTTTCGTCGGTATCGACTATGAATTTAACGATTTCATTCAGGCGGTACACCGCATTTACCGTTTCCTCCAGACAGAGCAGGTGGTGATCGACATTATTTACACGGCGGCGGAAGATCCCATTTACCGTGTGCTGATGGAGAAATGGAAGCAGCACGAGTACCTGCAAGGCAAGATGCGGGAGATCGTGCAGAAATACGGCTTGAGCGGTTCCGCCCAAACGGAGCGCATGGCCAGAAGCATAGGAGTGGAGCGCGTGGAAGTGAAAGGCAAAAATTACACGCTGGTGAATAACGACTGCGTGGAGGAAACGGCAAGGATGGCCGAAAACAGCGTGGACATGATCCTGACCTCCATCCCGTTTTCCAACCATTACGAATACACCCCCAGCTATAACGACTTCGGCCACAACGAGGATACCCGCCGGTTCTTTGAGCAGATGGACTATCTCAGTCCTAACCTGCTGCGGGTGCTGAAGCCGGGGCGCGTGTTCTGCTGCCACGTCAAGGATCGGGTGCTGTTTGGCAATGCCACCGGCATGGGAATGCCCACCATGGAGCCGTTCCACGCCATGTGCATCCGGCACTATATGCAGCACGGCTTTGCCTATTTCGGCATGATTACGGTGGTGACGGATGTGGTGCGGGAGAACAACCAGACGTACCGGCTGGGCTGGACGGAGCAGTGCAAGGACGGTTCCAAGATGGGCGTCGGCTGCCCGGAGTACATTCTTTTATTCCGGAAGTTGCCCACCGACCGGAGCAAAGCCTACGCCGACGAGCCGGTACATAAGACCAAAGAGGAATACACCCGCGCCCAGTGGCAGATAGACGCCCACGGGTACTGGCGCTCCTCCGGCGACCGGCTGGTGACGAAAGAGGAGATTATGGCCATGGACACCGGCAAGATTCAGGCGGCCTACCGCAAGTACAGCCGAGGCACGGTGTATGACTACGCCGAACACGTCCACATGGCAAAGGAGCTGGACGAAAACGGGAAGCTGCCCGCCACCTTCATGGTGGTGGCCCCCGGAAGCTGGACGGATGAGGTGTGGGACGATATCAACCGAATGCGTACCCTGAACACCACCCAGAGCCAGCGCCGCCAGCAGCTCCACGTCTGCCCCCTTCAGCTGGACATTGTAGACCGCTGCATCAACCGGTACAGCAACCCCGGCGACCTTGTGTATGATCCCTTCGGCGGGATCGGCACGGTGCCGCTGGAGGCGGTCAAGGCGGGGCGAAAGGGTCTTGCCTGTGAACTGAACAACGGCTATTTCCGGGACGCTGTGGGCTACCTGCAGGAGTTCGAGCGGGAGGATATGAACATTTCCCTGTTCGACCTGATGGGGGAGGTGTCGGGATGAGCGAGGCGAGAAAAGCCTATTCCAAGGCATTCTACGCGGCCAACAAGCCGTATTTCGCTGCGTACCGCAAGGCAAATTCCGGGAAGCTTGCCCGATATTCCAGTGACTACTACCGAAAGAATCAGCTTCGGTACGCGGAGGGACAGCGGTTTTTGCAAGAGGCCCGCATGCGTCTGGGCTGGTCACAGGCCGCCGTAGCCGCAGATGTGGGCGTGAGTCAGGCGACGATCACACGGCTGGAGACCGGGGCGCAGCCGCTGGAGACCTTCCGCAAGCGGGACAAGCTGCTGGAGGTGCTGGGGGTGGCGGGATGAGCGTGATGCTGGAACATCAGGTGACACCGCAAAGCCCCTGTACGCCGGACTGCCCGGACAGAAGCGGCGACTGCATGCTGCACTGCTCCCACGGGTACGCCGAGTATCGGACGGCGCGGGACAAGGTGTATGCCGCACGGGCCGCAGCTGCCGAGGCTTCGCGGGACGCCAGCGCCGGAAAGCGGAAAGCCTCCGCGAAGAAGGCCCGCATGAAACACAGACACAAGAGATGATTTTGCGGGTAACGCCCGCTGAAAAGGAGGAATTATTTTGCAAATCGAAAACCGAGAAGAGGCCCAGCGGTCTATCTTGCAGATGTGCCGGGGCGCCTTTCAGGAGCGTGTGGACTACGAAATGCCGCACCTGATGGAAAACATCTTCGACCCCAACACAGCTGCCAAGACAAAGCGCAAAGTGACCATCACGCTGGAGCTTTGCCCCGACGACACCCGCCAGAACATCGTGGTCAACTGTCTGGTCAAGACGACGCTGGCCCCGTCCAACCCCGCTACCACGATGCTGTACGCCGTGGACGAGCATACGGTGGTGGAGATGGTGCCGCAGATTCCCGGCCAGATTGCCGTGGACGGCACGGAACAGGAAGCACCGGCCCGCTTGAAGCTGGTCAATTTTGAATAAAAAGGAGAAAGAACCATGTTAAAGGAAGCCATTGAGAAGATCGAGAAACTGGCAAAGCCGGAAATCTACAAGGATGCACTCGGAAAGGCATATGTGGTAGACAAGGACGGCGAGGCGCGGGAGATCATCCCGGAGGCGGTCTATCAGAGCTGCCTGTCTCTGAACAGTCTGGACGCACTGGTGCAGATGGTCAGGACGGAGGGCGTCCGTGGTGATCGCAGTGCGGACAAGCTGTACCTGTCCGTGAAGGATCACATGACCGTGGCCTGCTTCGGCCATCCGCAGAAGGACTTGCGGGAGGCACGTATTTTCTACTACGAGGCACAGGCCAAAGACGTTCCCGGCTGGGACGGCGAGGTGAAGATGGCCTTTGACAAGGCGGCTGTGGCCTTGCAGACCCGCTTTCAGGATGGCGGCGACCGCGATTACACGCTGACGCTGCTGAGCCAGATCACTTGCGGCGCGAAAGTCACATACAACGACATTGGCGTGGCGACGACAGTGGTCACACAGAAGGGCGTTTCGCTCCAGCAGAACAGCACCATCCGCCCGCTGGTGAAGCTGCGGCCTTACCGTACCTTCCAAGAGGTGGAACAGCCGGAGGGCCTGTTCCTGATCCGCATTGACGAGCGGGGCATTACCTTCACGGAGGCGGACGGCGGCATGTGGAAGCTGGCAGCCCGCAAGACCATCAAGGCATATCTGGAGGAAGCGCTGAAGGACATGATCGACGATGGCCGTGTGGTCGTGATGATGTAAGTAAAAAAAGCCCCGGCGGAGCTGGCACTCCGTCGGGGCGGGACTGGCACAAGCCAATCTAAGCTATCCCCATGATAGGGGAGAAAGTGAGTTTTGTCAATGAAAACAACAAAAATCGTGATCAAGAACATGTTCGGCATCCGGGATATGTCGCTGGATGGCGGCTCTGTGGAGATTTCTGGCCCCAAGGGCAGCGGGAAAACCTCGGTGCTGGATTCCATCCGGTATGCCCTGACAAACCGCTCTGACCGGGATTATGTCGTACATAAAGGCGCAGATGAGGGTGAGATCATCATCGAGACGGACACCGGCCTTTCCGTTGACCGCAAGGCCATGAGCGCCAAGTCCGCCGGAACGGTGAAGGTGCGGGACGGCTCCATGCTTCAGACCCGCCCTGCGGAGTTCCTGTCGAAAATCTTCACGCCGCTCCAGCTGAATCCGGTGGAGTTCACCCAACTTTCCCGGCAGGAGAAAAACCGTGTGATCCTCTCGCTGATCGAATTTCCGTGGGACACCAACTGGATCATGGAGCAGTTCGGCGAGATCCCGCAGGGCGTGGACTACTCGAAGCACATCCTTGAGGTGCTGGCGGATATTCAGGCGGAGAATGGCATTTACTACCAGTCCCGCCAGAACCTGAACCGGGATATCCGCAACAAACAGGCGTTCATCGCCGACATTGCCAGAGATATCCCGTCCGGCTATGACTTTGAACGCTGGGACAAGTACCCCATCGGCGAGAAGTACCGTGAACTGGAGCGCCTGAAGGAGCGAAACAGCCGTATCGAGCGAGCCAGAACGTTCCGGGACAGCTATGACGCGAAAACGCGCGGGATCGCCGGAGAGCGGGACGTGGCGCTGGCCGCCATTGACAGAGATATGGCCCGCGAACGCGCGGAACTGACCGGACAGATCGAGCGGCTGCGGGCGGAGATCAGCGCGGCGCAGGAGGAGCTGGGCGGTCTGGAGCGCCGGCGGGAGGAACGTGCTGCCGTTATTCACGCCAAGTATGAAGCCGCTGCCGCCAAGCTGGACAAGGATATGGGGACGGCCAGCGAGTACGCGGAAGCGGATACGGCGGATACCTCCGCCTTGCAGCAGGAGCTGGACACGGCGGAGAGCATGCGGAAGCACCTCAACGAATACCGGCGCATGACGGATATGCAGGCGGAGGTGGAGACGCTTACGGAGCAGTCGCAGGAGTTGACCCGCAAGATCGAGCTGGCGCGGGAGCTGCCCGCCAGGATTCTCGAGACGGCGACGATCCCCGTCGAGGGGCTGACGGTGGAGAACGGTGTGCCGCTGATCCACGGCCTGCCCATTTCCAACCTGTCTGACGGCGAGCTGCTGGAGCTGTGCGTGGACATCACGGTCAGCAAGCCGGGACAGCTTCAGATCATCCTGATCGACGGCGCGGAACGACTGGACAAGGAGAGCCGGGACAAGCTCTATGCCAAGTGCAAGGCCAAGGGCTTGCAGCTGATCGCCACCCGTGTAACGGATTCCGATGTATTGGAGGTAACAGAACTATGATGACAAAAGACAAGCTGCGCAAGCTGACCGGAGACGAACGGCTGGGGCAGATGCGCGATTCGGAATATCTCGGCGCGGAGGACATCGATGACGATGTGGAGCCGGTGCTGACCATTGAAGCCCTGTGGAACGGCATGGTAACGCTTCAGCGGGGCAAGGAGAACAAAGACGTTCTTTCCTTCCGGGAGGAGCGGGTGGCCGGTATCATGCAGGTGAGGCCGCTTATCATCAACTCCACCAACCGGAAAACGCTGCGGAAGCTGTTCGGCGACGCCAAGGCGGAGACGTTGGAGGGAAAGCAGATCCAGCTTTATATCGACCACAAGGTGCGCGACCCGCAGGATGGCGGACTGACGGATGGGATCCGTATCCGGCCGTTTATGCCGAGAGTGAAGCAGGAGCAGACAGTGCCGCCCTGCGCGGATTGCGGCGGCGCCATTGAAGCGGCCATGGGCAAAGACCCCCGCTGGCTGGCGGCCTACACCGCCAAGCATTACGGCGTATCCCTTTGCGCCGCCTGCGCCCAGAAGCGCAAGGAGGCCGCCGCTGCGGAGCAGCCGGAGGCGGAGAGTGCGCCGGAGAATGCCGGTGAGACCGAGGAGGTGCTGTGATGGGTCTGCCTATGGTGACTGCGGAGAACTATTTCTCCCCTGAGATGAACATGGCCTATATGGGTTCTACCCAATTTAAGGCTTTTGACCGCTGCGAGGCGGCGGCGCTAGCGGAGGTGCGGGGCGAATACGCCCCCGCCGCTTCCACGGCGCTGCTGGTGGGCGGCTATATCGACGCTTATTTTTCCGGTGAGCTGCCGGTGTTTCAGGCACAGCATCCGGAGATATTCAAGCGGGACGGCGGCCTGAAGGCGGAATACGTCCACGCGCAGAATGTGATCGCCCGGATGGAGGCGGACGAGCTATATATGCTGCTGATGTCCGGCAGGAAGCAGGTGATTCTGACCGGCGAGATCGCGGGCGTTCCCTTCAAGGTGAAGATCGACAGCCTGCTGGATGCCGGCACCTGCCGCCGGATCGTGGAGCGGTTCCCGGATACGGCGACGGCGCTGGGCATGTGTGACGGCGCTTTGGTGGATCAGAAGGCCATGCGGGACATGAAGGATGTATGGTCGGAGGAGGAGCATGCGAAAGTCCCCTTTGTTCAGGCTTACGGCTATGACATTCAGGGTGCTGTCTATCAGGCCATCGAGGGCCACATGCTGCCGTTTATTCTGGCGGTGGGCACAAAGGAGGACGCGCCGGACATTGGAGCGCTGTATATCCCTGACGGAGAGCTGGCCGCCAAGCTGGCGGAGGTGGAGGATCGCGCCCCACGGTATCAGGCCATCAAGGAGGGCAGGATCACCCCGCGCCGCTGTGAAAAGTGCGCCTACTGCCGCATGACCAAAAAGCTGCGGGGCATCGTGGACTACCGGGAGGTGGGCGAATGCTGAACAGGACGATGGTGCAGGGGCGGCTGGTGGCTGACCCTGAGATGCGCACCACGCAGAGCGGCGTGGCGGTATGCTCCTTCCGCGTGGCGTGGAGTGAAACATACAAGGAGCATGAAAAGAAGCTGTTCCTCGCCTGTACGGCATGGCGCGGTCTGGGCGAGATGATCGGCAAATATTTCCACAAGGGCAAGGAGATCATTGTGGAGGGCGCGCTGGAGACCGAGGAATATACGGACAAGAACGGCAATAAGCGCTCCGCGGTCAGCCTGACGGTGGACAAGGCCCACTTCTGCGGCCCGAAGGACGGTTCTTCCTCCAGCGGCGGCTACAAGAGCGCCGGGGGCGGCGTGAACGTGTCCGCCAACGAGTGGGGCGAGGTCGAGGATGAAGAGGATCTGCCTTTCTGACGCTGGCAGGCAGATCAGGCAGCAGCTGACCATGCGGGAGGTTGCGGAGCTTTACGGGTTTACCCCGGATCGGAATGGATTTATCAAGTGTCCGTTCCATTCGGGGGACAACCACGGGAGCCTGAAGCTCTATCCGGAGGATCGGGGCTGGCACTGCTTTGGGTGCAATGCCGGCGGGTCGGTCATTGACTTTGTGATGAAGCTGTTTGACCTGACCTTTCAGCAGGCGGTCTTGCGGCTGGACAACGACTTTGGACTGCACCTGACCTATGAAGCGCCGGACAGGAAGAAAACGTCCGCGCTGCTGGAAAAGCGCCGCGCCGAGGCAGCGGAAAAAGCACGGCGCGGCGCGGCGTATCAGGCACTGGCGGAGGAATACCGGCAGTGCTGGGACACGGTGAAATACTTCCCGCCGGTGCTGCGTGAGGATGGCACCATCTGGGTACACCCTATGTATCCGGACGCCCTGAAAGCGCTGCCGGGACTGGAAGCACGGCTGGATGAATTATTGGAGGCTGGAATTGGATAAAAAAGAGATCGTGCCAAACTGGCACTATACGCTGGAGGATTTTCTGTATACCACGGCGCCCTATGAGGAGCTGGCGGAGTATGCGGATAATCCGTTTGTCCACCAGCGGATGATAGAAGCCATGTCGCGGTATGCCGCGTCACTGGGTTTCCGGCAGCTGAAGCTGATGTACCGGGAGTACAACAAGGCGGTAAAGGCCGGCAGCGCCGGAGGAACTATCTATGTGGGCGACAATCCCACGCGGTTTGACGGGCAGCCGCTGGAGCTGAACGCCGGGGACTGGGAAGCCGACGACGGCGGAATACGGCGCACCTACGGCGGCGTGGAGTGCGTGGCGTGTCCCCATCCGGTGATGCCGGTGGAGCGGCTGGTGAACATCGACACCGGCGAGGAAAAGCTGCGGCTGGCCTTCCGCAAGGGCGCTGTGTGGCGCAGGTGCATCGTGGAGAAGCGGACGCTGGCCAGTGCCAACAAGGTGACGGAGCTGGCGGGAATCGGTATCGCGGTGAACAGCGAAACGGCGAAATCCTTCGTGAAGTACATCGGCGACCTGGAAAACCTGAACTATGACATCATACCGGAGCGGAAGAGCATCGGGCGGTTCGGCTATATCGCGGGCGAGGGCTTTTCTCCCTATGTGGAGGGGCTGATCTTTGACGGCGACGCCAACTTTGCCGCCATGTTCCAGACGGTGCATGAGCGGGGCAGCTTTGCCAAGTGGAAGGAGATGGCGGCGGAGGTCAGGGGCATGTCGGTAACGGCCAAGATCGTGCTGGCGGCGTCCTTTGCCGCGCCGCTGTTGCAGCCGCTGGGGTGCCTGCCGTTCTTCGTACACCTGTGGGGCGTGGATTCCGGCACCGGCAAGACGGTGGCCCTGATGGTAGCCGCCAGCGTGTGGGGCGACCCGTCCGTGGGCAGCTACGTCAAGACCTTTGACGGGACGGTGGTAGGCATGGAGAAAACCGCCGCGTTCCTGAACAATCTGCCGCTGTGTCTGGACGAGCTTCAGCTGGCAAAGGACGCCAAGGGCCGGACGAACTTCGACGTATACCGGCTGGCGCAGGGCGTGGGCCGCACGAGGGGCAACCGCGCCGGCGGCGTGGATAAGACGCCTACATGGCACAACTGCATCCTGACCACGGGGGAAAGCCCTCTGACGGGGCAGGCGTCCGGCGCCGGTGCGGTAAACCGTGTCATTGACATTGAGTGCAAGGCCGACCGGGTGGTGATCCGGGACGGTATGCGGGTGTCCGGCGCGGTGAAGCGGAACTTCGGCCACGCGGGAAAGGCGTTCGTGGAGAAGCTGTATGCCGCCGGGGACGATGTGCCGCAGGAGATCACAGAGCGGTATCAGGAGCTGTTCCGGGCGCTGTCGGTTCAGGACACCACGGAAAAGCAGGCTATGGCGGCCGCAGCGGTGGTGCTGGGTGATGAGCTGGCCTGCCGCTGGATCTTCGACGGAACAGAGCAGCCCATCACCGTGGAGCAGATATCGGAGTTTCTGGCGTCAAAGGCGGCGGTGTCCGCCGGTGAACGGGCCTATAAGTACCTGTGCGACTGGGTGACGCAGAACTCCAACAAGCTGATCGGCAAGTCGGAGACCATGGACGTGCTGGGTGCGCTGGAGGGCTATCGGGCCTATATCATCCGGTCGGTATTTGAACGGGTCTTGCAGGACGCGGGTTACAGCATGAAGGCGACGATCTCATGGCTGAAGCAGGCGGGCTTGATCGAGACACGGGCCAAGAATAACACGAAAGCTCGCCGCATCAATGGCGTTCCTACGGAGTGCTTCTGCCTGCTTCTGCC
>OMNQ01000631.1_pt1 | contig 11339 bp, 10 predicted proteins | sample 1673871 | NCBI WGS metagenome assembly OMNQ01 (sample SAMEA103958130, study PRJEB25191) | human gut metagenome | biome: human-associated habitat [ENVO:00009003]; feature: intestine environment [ENVO:2100002]; material: feces | place: Germany | collected 2013/2015
GGTGATTGCCGATCCCTCCGTCGTCGTGGTCTTGTCCTTGCCGCAGGCAATCGACAGAACCGTCAGCAGCAGTGCTGCCGTCCATCTCACAAATGCATCGAAATGTCTCATAGCATGTCCTGTTTAATAGGTTTGCCGGGACAATATAGTGAAAAATTCCAAAATTGTCACTTTTTCCCGCTGAACTTCATCTCGTCGAGCAGATAGCCGGCCCCGCCGATGCGGTCGATGACGAAGAGCACGTAGCGGATATCGACACCGATGTTGCGGCAGATCGAGGGATCGAAGGCGATGTCGCTCATCGTCGAGCGCCACGTGCGGTCGAAGTTGATGCCCACCAGTTCGCCGCGGGCATTCAGCACCGGAGATCCCGAGTTGCCGCCCGTGGTGTGGTTCGAGGCCAGGAAGCAGACCGGCACCGTGCGGCGTCCGTCGATCTCCGTTGCCCAGCGTCCGTACTCCTTCGATGCGTAGAGGTCGCGCAGCGCCTGCGGGATGTCGTAGTCGTAGATCTCGGGGTTGTCCTTGGCGATGATGCCGTCGAGGGTCGTCAGTGGCTTGTGGTACTCGCCGTCGGCATACTCATAGCCGGCGATCGAGCCGTAGGCCACGCGCAGCGTCAGGTTGGCGTCGGGGTAGAAGGCCCGCTCGCCGTCCCATTCGCGCAGCCCCCGGATGTAGGTCGTGTAGAGTGCGTTGAGGCGGCTGCTCGTGAGGTTGCGCAGCGACTTGGTCCCCAGCATCCAGACGATGTGCTCCTGCATGCGCTTCGTGTCGCGGCGCAGGGCATTGACGGCCGTGGTGTCGCTGCCGCTCCATACCTGTTGGAAAACCTGCTCGGCATAGGCCTCGGGCGATCCGTATTCGGCCACGCCGTCGAGGAACGTCGGGACCTGGTATTCGGCCGGGCAGCGGCGGGCGTATTCGCCGAAGAGGTAGCGCCACAGGGCCCGTTCGGTCGGCTCACGGCGAGCGAAGAGCTCCTCGGCCCGCTCCTCGGGGGTATATTTGCCCGGCAGCGCGGCAAGGGTCTCGAGCGTGATCTCGCGGGCGAAGTAGGGATCCATGATCCGGGCATATTCGGCCTTGAGGTCGCTCACCACGCGGCGGTATTCGGGCTTGTCCTGCGCCCAGCGGTCGAATGCCTCCTCGTAGGCCTTTTTCGAGGCGACGGTGCCGCGGCGCGTGATGCCGAGCACCTCGCCCTGCCACTTCTTCCAGGCGTTGGCGATCGTCGCATGCTTGGCGGCGTAGTGGATCCGCAGCGCGGGGTCCGAGGCCTGGGCCTCGGCGATGATTCCGAGTCGGCCGTCGCGGATGGCGATCTTGGCCGGGTCCGAGCGCTCGGCGATGTAGCGCACGGCATCCGAGAGGATGTACTCCTGCGTGTTGCCCGGGAATCCGTAGATCATCGTGAAGTCGCCCTCCGCGATGCCCCGGGTCGAGATGGTGAAGAACTTCTTCGGGCGGTAGGGGACGTTGTCGGGCGAGTAGGCCGCCGGCTTGTTCTCCTTCGATGCATAGATGCGGAATACGGAGAAGTCGCCCGTGTGGCGGGGCCAGATCCAGTTGTCGGTATCGCCGCCGAACTTGCCGATCGACGAGGGAGGTGCGGCCACCAGACGGACGTCATCGAACTGCTCGTAGACGAACAGGAACTGCTGGTTGCCGTAGTACATCTGCTCGACGGAGGCCTTGTAGCCCTCGGCTTCGGCCTTGCGGATCAGCTCCTCGGCGGTCTCGCCGGCCGCCAGTCGCTCCGTTACCTCCTCCATGCGTACCAGGAAACGGACGTTGAGTCCTTCGTTGGGCAGCTCCTCGGCCCGGGACATGGCCCAGAAGCCGTGGGTGAGGTAGTCGTGCTCGACGGTCGAGTGGCGCTGGATGGCGTCGTAGCCGCAGTGGTGATTGGTAAGCAGCAGGCCTTCGGGCGAGACGAGTTCTCCCGTACAGCCGCCGTCGAAGAGCACCACGGCGTCCTTCATCGAGGCTTGGTTGATCGAGTAGATGTCTTCGGCCGTCAGGCGGAATCCTTTCGAGCGCATGTCGTCGATGCGCTCGGAGATGAGGCTCGGGAGCCACATGCCCTCGTCTGCCAGTGCGGGCAGCATCGCGAGGGCGGCAAGCAGGGTCAGCAGCGTGCGTTTCATGGGTTTATGAATTGGTTCAGTTCGACATAGACTTTCTGTATGGGCAGCCCCATGACGTTGTAGAACGATCCCTCGATGCGTTCGATGGCGGCATATCCGATCCACTCCTGGATGCCGTACGATCCGGCCTTGTCGAAGGGGCGGAACGTATCGACGTAGTAGTCGATCTCCTCCCGATCGAGGGCGCGGAACCAGACGTCGGTGCGGGCCTCGAAGGCGTGCTGCCGCGAGGCGGTGCGGAAGGCCACGCCCGTGACGACCGTGTGTCGGCGGCCTGAGAGACGGCGGAGCATCTCCGCGGCCTCCTGGCGGTCGCGGGGCTTGCCGAGCACCTCGTCGTCGAGCACCACCACCGTGTCGGCCGTCAGCAGGAGGTCCCGTTCGTCGAGGGGTTCGGGGTAGGCCCGGCTCTTGAGCTGCGCGAGGTAGAGCGGCACCTCCTCGGCCGGAAGCCCGTCCGGGTAACGCTCCTCGCACTCGAAGCGCGGGGCGAGTTCGTAGGGAAGCCCGCACCCGGCGATCAGTTCGCGCCGCCGCGGCGACTGCGATGCCAGCAACAGGCGGTAGTTCTTGAGTTTCTCGTGGAGTAACATGGTTGTATGGCGTGCGTCGGTTATCGGATATCGAAGCGGAGCAGTTCGTGCCCCTCGAGTGTGGCGCGGAGCTCGTCGCCCGGGCGGACGGGACCTACACCGGCCGGGGTGCCCGTGAAGAGCAGGTCGCCCATGCGCAGGGTCATGTACTGCGACACGCTGGCGATGAGCCGGTCCACCGTGAAAAGCATCTGGGAGGTGTCGCCCGTCTGGCGGCGTTCGCCGTTCACGTCGAGGGCGAACCGAAGGCGCTGCACGTCGCCGCCCAGGTCGGCGAGTCGGAGGAACTTCGGGGGCAGGGCCGCCGAGTAGTCGAAGGCTTTGGCCCGCTCCCACGGAAGCCCTTCGGCGATGGCCTGTCGCTGCAGGTCGCGGGCCGTGAAGTCGATGCCGACCCCCACCTCGTCGTAGTAGCGGTGTGCGAAACGCTCGGAAATGGCCTTCCCGACACGGTTGATCCGCACGATGAGTTCACACTCGTAGTGTACCTCCTGCGAGAAACGCGGGATGTAGAAGGGGTCGTTGTTGCGCAGCATGGCCGTGTCGGGCTTGAGGAACCAGATCGGTTCGTCACCCTCCTCGGCCAGCCCTGTCGCGTGGTGCAGCTCCTCGGCATGGGCCCGGTAGTTGCGTCCGATACAGATGATCTTCATGTGCGGTTCTTTTTGAGTTCCCCGACCATGCGGCGGGCGAATCGTTCGCTTGCTCCCGGACCGCCGATGACGGTGCGCAGCTCCTCGAAGTCGGCCTCCATCCGCCCGCGCTTCGCGCCGCCCGGAAGGATGGCGCGCAACTCGCGTTCGGCGCGTGCGACGTCGAGGTCCGACTGGATGATCTCGGCCACGGCCTCGCGTCCGAGGTTGAGATTGACGAGCGAGACCCAGGGTACCTTCAGCACGTAGGGCTGCAGCTTGACCTGGAACCACAGCGTGCGGTAGACGACCACTTCGGGCGTGCCGAGCAGGGCGGTCTCGAGCGTTGCCGTCCCCGAGGTGACGACGGCCGCTTCGGCTGCGGCGATGGTCTCGTAGGTCTGGTCGCAGACATAGCGCAGGCCCGTTCCGGCCATGTAGCGATCGTATAGCGCGCGTTCGAGCCAGGGTACGCCCGTTACGACGAACTGCCGGTCGGGGAACCGCTCGGCCAGCCGGGCCATGAGCGGGAGGTTGTCGCGGATCTCGCCGCGGCGGCTGCCGGCCACCAGGGCAATGATCGGACGGTTGTCGAGCCCGTTGCGGCGGCGGAATGCATCGCCGTCGGGCAGCGTCGGACGCCGTGCCTCGATGGCATCGACGAGCGGGTTGCCCTCGAAGACGGGGTCGATGCCGTGGCGGGGGAAGTAGTCCCGCTCGAAGGGGAAGATGATGTAGAGCCGGTCCACGTAGCGCTGGATCGACTTCACGCGCCACTCCCGCCAGGCCCACACCTTGGGGGCGATGTAGTAGAACGTGCGGATGCCGTGCTCGCTGGCCCAGCGGGCCATCTTCATGTTGAATCCCGGGTAGTCGATCAGGATCAGCGCATCGGGTCGCCATGCGGCCACATCCTCGCGGCACTCGCGCATCTGGCGGCGGATCGTGCGGAGGTTCTTCAGCACCTGCACGATGCCGAAGAACGAGGTCTCGCGGTAGTGCTTGCGGAGGTTCTGCCTGCCGCCCGCCTCGGCCATGCGGTCGCCGCCCCAGAAGCGGAACTCCGCCTCGGGATCGGCCTTTCTGAGCCCTTCGATCAGGTTGGCGCCGTGCAGGTCGCCCGAAGGCTCCCCGGCTATGAGGTAGTATTTCATCTCTTCGCTCTTTGGTTCGGTTTTCTGCTTTTCCGGTGTCGCCGGCCCGCGTGAAGACCGGCTGCGGCAGGTCCGTGTCGGGTCACTCCTCCCCGAGCAGGTCGGGCCGCAGGCGTTTGGTGCGCTCCCAGGCCTGTTCGTCCTGCCACTTCTCGATCTGGGCGAAGTTGCCCGAGAGCAGCACGTCGGGGACTCGCCAGCCGCGGAACTCCGCGGGCCGCGTGTAGACGGGCGGGGCCAGCAGGTTGTCCTGGAACGAGTCGGTCAGGGCCGAGGCCTCGTCGCCGATCGCTCCCGGAATGAGCCGCACGACCGAGTCGGCGATGATGCAGGCGGCCAGTTCGCCCCCTGTGAGCACGTAGTCTCCGATTGAGATCTCGCGTGTGATGAGGTGCTCGCGGATGCGGTGGTCGATGCCCTTGTAGTGGCCGCAGAGGATGATGATGTTGCCGAGCGTCGAGAGCCGGTTGGCCTCGTGCTGGTCGTAGCGGATGCCGTCGGGCGAGGTGTAGATGATCTCGTCGTAGGTCCGCTCGCTCTGGAGTTTCTCGACGAGTTCGAAGACCGGCTCGCACTTCATGACCATACCCGCCTCGCCGCCGAACGGGTAGTCGTCGGTGGTCTTGCGGCGGTCGTGTGCGTAGTCGTGGAGGTTGTGTACGACGATCTGCACGAATCCCTTCTCCTGCGCCCGCTTGAGGATCGACTCGTTCAGGGGCGAGGTCATCAGTTCGGGAACCGAGGATATGATGTCAATGCGCATGGCGGAATATGATGTCTTTCGTTGAATCTTCGGTGAGCGGCACTTCGCGTCCGTGTTCGAGCGTGTATCCTGCGTATCCCAGACCGGTGAACAGCCGGATGATCTCGGGGCGGTTCGCGCCGCCCGTCTCGATGAGCACCGTGGGGCGGAAACGTTCGAGCAGGGGCTGCATCTCGCGCATGACCACCAACTCGTACCCCTCGATGTCGCACTTGATGAAGTCGAGCCTTTCGAGCCGGGCGAAGAGTTCGCTGCCGCGGCGCATCTCGGCCGTGAAGGCCGTGTCGGTCTGTCGGCCGCTGTCGTTCACGAAGTTCTGCCCCGTGCCGAAGTAGCCCGTCTCGCGTGCCGAGTCGTTGCCCATGGCCACCGTCCTGGATTCGGTGCCGAGCGCGTAGGGGAGGATCTCGACGTTGCGGCAGCGGCGCAGGTTGCGCTCCAGCACGCGGCGGATCGGCTCCACGGGCTCCACGGCGTAGACCCGCCCTTCGGGACCCGTGAGGCGGGAGATTGTCCGGGCATAGTAGCCGAGGTTGGCGCCGATGTCGATGCAGGTGTCGCCCCGCCGGACAAGCCGGCCGAGGTGGTAGACATACTCCGTGGCGGGGGCGTAGCGGCCGATGCCGAGCCGCTGCCAGACGAAGAACATCCGGCTTACGGCGCGCAGGTAGCCCTCGAACGGCAGCGTGCGGTAGAGGATTCGGTGTATGAGTGTCTTCACGGGGGGCGGGTCAGCCTTTGTAGTTTACCTCCTCGTTGAGCACCTCGACGATGAAGGGGTTGTAGAGCACCTCGTGGCCGATGGTCGATTCGGGGCCGTGGCCCGGGTAGACGTGTACCTCGTCGCCCAGCGGGACGAGCACGTCGAGGATCGAGCGCATGATCCACGAGTAGTCGCCTCCGGGCAGGTCCGTGCGGCCGATCGACTCGCGGAAGAGCGTGTCGCCCGTGAAGAGCGACTTCGACCCCTCGTCGAAGAAGGCGACGTGGCCCGGCGTATGTCCCGGCGTGCGGAGCACGCGGAGGGAGATCTTTCCGAAGCGGATCTCCTGTTCGCCGTCCAGGTCGCGCTCCACGGTGGGCATGGCGCCGACCTTCACGCCGAAGATCGAGCCGCTCGTGGCGGCGTTTTCGAGCAGGAATGCGTCCTTCGACGAGAGGGCGAACGGGATTCCGTAGCGCTGCTTGAGGTGTTCGACGCCCAGCGTATGGTCGAAGTGCCCGTGGGTGTTGGCTGCCAGGACGGGTTTCAGCCCGTGCTCGGCGATGAAGTTGTCCAGGGCGGCATCCTCGCGCGGCGAGCTGTTCCCGGCGTCGATCACGACGCATTCGTTCGTCTCGTCCCAGAGGACATAGGTGTTCTCCTGTATCGGATTGAAAGGCAGGCAGGCGATTTTCAACATGTCTCGGATCTCTTTTTTGGGGGCGGGGCGGCGCTCCGGAGCCCGTCGGGCGTGCCCGGTCCGCGGTGCGCCCCGCGAAAGTTTACTTTCGCAAAGATAGCGCTTTTTGCGGGATTTTACCTATCTTTAACACCCGAATCGAAAATCTTGCACATGAAACGACTCATCCTTGTTCTCTGTTTCGCCCTGTGCCTTTCGCTGCAGGGCCTTGCATCCGACGGAGACTGCCGTACGGTACGCGATATCGCCTACCGCTCCGCGTCGGGCGACCCGCTCATCGACTCGATGTGCCGCCTGGATATCTATCTCCCGGCCGATGCGAAGGGTTTTCCGACAATCATCTGGTTTCACGGCGGAGGCCTGTCGGGCGGCCGCCGCGAGATTCCCGAGGCGTTGAAGGGACACGGCATGGCGGTCGTCGGCGTGGAGTACCGCCTTGTGCCGCAGGTGAAGGTGGCCGACTGTGTGGCGGATGCTGCTGCGGCGGCCGCGTGGGTTGTCGAACACATCGCCTCTTACGGGGGCGATCCGGAGAAGATCTTTGTTGCCGGGCACTCGGCCGGCGGCTACCTGACCTCGATGATCGGCCTCGACAAGCGGTGGCTTGCCCCCTACGGAATCGATCCCGATACGGCCTTCATGGCCCTGATCCCCTACAGCGGCCAGGCGGTGACGCACTTCGCGCGCCGCAGCGAGCTGGGGCTGCCCGACACGCAGCCGCTGGTCGATGACATGGCGCCGATGAACCACGTGCGGGCCGATGCGCCGCCGATGCTCATCCTCTCGGGCGACCGCGAACTGGAGATGCTCGGCCGCTACGAGGAGAACGCCTATTTCTGGCGCATGATGCGGATCGTGGGCCATCCCGACGTGCGGCTGCTCGAGTTCGACGGCTACGACCACGGCAACATGCCCGAGGCGGGCCATCCCGTGGCGCTGCGCTACATCCGCGAGATGCTGCGCAAAGCGGAGCGGTAATTGCGTGTATCCGTAGAAAAGCATACCGACATGCAGATGCATACGATCGTAAGAACGGCGGCCGCACTTCTGGTGGCGGCTGCCTTTGCCGGGTGTTCGCTGCTGAAGGTGGCCGTGGCCACGGGCGACCCGCTCCCGAAGGAGGAGATGAACCTGAGGACGATGACCCGCGGGTTCTACTACGACATGGCCGGCGAGGTGGCTGCAGCGGCCGACTCGATCGTCGGGCGTTCGTCGGATCCCGCCGTGCGCATCGCCGCCGTGCAGTGGAAGATCCGGGCCACGCGCGCCGGGGTCTCCGCCGCCATGCAGGGTATCCCCGACGTGGCGCTCTCCGACCTTTGGATGCTGTGCCGGCGGATGGACGCGTCGTTCGCCGCGCGGCCCGACTCGCTTCTGTTCGGCGCGCAGAGCGACATCGCCCGGCGGACGGCCCGCCGGCTCGATGCGCGCATCGCCCGCCTGGCCCGCCAGATGCTGCCCGAGGAGCGCTATGCGCTCATGGAGCGTTTCGTCGGAGAGTATCTTGCCGGGCATCCCGCTCCGGAGGGTGACGCCGTGGACAACACGACCCTCGCCTGGCTCGAGTACCTGCGCGAGCACGGGGTGGAGCACAACTATGCCACCGGCTCGATTGCCGAGGTGCTGGCCGATGTCAATGACCGCGTGAGCGGGCAGACGCAGCAATTGTCCAATACGCTCGGGTGGTCGAAGGACATCCTCGAGATGCAGCTCCGGCAGGACAGCCTCCGCTCGCAGATCGGAGCGCAGCTCGACTCGCTCGAGCGTGATTTCGGCCGTATGGTCGCCGTGGCGGAGCACCTGCCTGAGATCTCGGACCGTGTGCTGGAGGAGATGAACGGACAGGTCACGCAGCTGATCTGGACGATGAACGCCTCGGTTGAGGAGGCTTTCGGCCTCTTCGACCGCCAGCGGATGGCTCTGCAGGGCTACGTCACGCAGGAACGGGAGGCGCTCATCGGGCAGCTCCGCACCACGGGCGAGGAGCTCGTGCGTTCGGCGCTCGATGCCGTGCCGGGGCTTGTCGGACGGATCCTGCTCTATGTCGTGCTGGCGCTCGCCGTACTGATCGGCGGCCCCTTCGCCCTGGGCTTCTGGCTCGGCGGCGTCCGGCAGCGCGCGAAGTGGAAAAAGGAGGGAAACGGGTGATTTTTTGTTACCTTTGCCGCACAATACCGGAAATATGGCAAGAAAGAAAGCAAACTACCCCCTGATCGAGGGGCTGGAGATAACGACGCTCGCGGCCGAAGGCAAGGCCATGGGGCGCTGGCAGGACGTGGTGGTCTTCGTGCCGATGACCGTGCCGGGCGATGTGGTGAACGTACAGATCCGCTCGAAGCGGCGCCGCTACATGGAGGGCTACGTCGTCGAGTATGTGAAACGCTCGCCGCTGCGTGCCGAACCCTTTTGCGAGCACTTCGGCGTATGCGGCGGCTGCAAGTGGCAGAACCTGCCCTACACCGAACAACTGGCCTTCAAGACGGCGCAGGTCCGCGACCAGCTGACGCGTATCGGGAAGATCGAGTTGCCCGAAATCGCACCCTGCCTCGGCTCGGCTCGTACGCAGTTCTACCGCAACAAACTCGAGTTCACCTTTGCCGACCGCAGGTGGCTCACGCGCGAAGAGGTGGCGGCCGGAGGCGATATCGAAGCGACACCCGCCGTGGGGTTCCACATCCCGAACATGTTCGACAAGGTGCTCGACATCCGCAAGTGCTGGCTGCAGCCCGAACCGTCGAATGCCATTCGCACCGAGGTCCGCCGCTACTGCCTCGAGCACGGCTATACGTTCCACAACGCCCGCGAACATACGGGCCTCATGCGCAACATGATCGTCCGCACGGCCTCGACGGGGGAGGTGATGGTGATCGTCGTCTTCGGAGCCGACGACCGCGAACGGATCGGCGCGCTGCTCGGCCACCTCGCGGAGCGCTTCCCCGGGATCACGTCGCTCTTCTATGTGGTCAATACGAAACTCAACGACTCGGTGGGTGACCTCGATCCGGTCTGCTGGCGGGGCAAGGACCATATCGTCGAGCAGATGGAGGGGCTGCGTTTCAAGGTGGGCCCCAAGTCGTTCTACCAGACCAATTCGGAGCAGGCCTACGAGCTCTACAAGGTGGCGCGCGACTTTGCCGACCTGCAGCCCGGCGACATCCTCTACGACCTCTATACCGGTACGGGGACCATCGCCAATTTCTGTGCGTCGCGCTGCCGGAAGGTCGTGGGCGTGGAGTACGTCCCCGAGGCGATTGCCGACGCGAAGATCAACTCCGACCTGAACGGCATCGCCAACACGGTCTTCTATGCCGGTGACATGAAGGAGGTGCTCGACGACCGTTTCGTCGAGGCGAACGGCCGTCCCGACGTCATTATCCTCGATCCGCCCCGGGCGGGAGTCGATGAGCCGGTCATCGAGGTCATCCTGCGCGCCGCACCCCGGCGGATCGTCTACGTGAGCTGCAATCCCGCTACGCAGGCCCGCGACCTGGCGTTGCTCGACGGTGCCTACCGTGTGGAGGCCGTGCAGCCGGTGGACATGTTTCCCCACACACACCACGTGGAGAATGTCGTGAAACTCGTGCGCCGCTGAGTGTATTCCCGGCCTGTCGTGGGCCGTGCAGACCTCCGTTCCCCGCATTCCGAAGCCCGTTTGCCGGGTGAACCGCCCGCAACAGCGGGTGAATCGCCCGTTTTCCGACGCAGTAATCCGTCCGCTCCGGCGTTTAATTTGCAAAGGAATTTTCCGAGAACCCTAAAAACGGTAACGATTATGAAAAAACTGATTGCAATGGCGGTCGTGGCGCTGATGGCGCTCCCCGCAGCGGCACAGATGCAGGAGGCCTATCCCAGCTATATCCAGGTCACGGGCCGGGCCGAGAAGGAGCTGACACCCGATGAATTCTATCTGCAGATCGTCATCAACGAACGCGATTCGAAGGGCAAGATCTCGGTCGAGAGCCAGCAGCGCGACATGGTCGCCGTGCTCCGGAAGCTCGGGGTCGATGTCGAGAAGCAGCTCAAGATGGCCAACCTCTCGAGCGAGTTCTTCAAGAAGAACACTTCGGTGGCTATGGCCAAGTACCAGCTCCAGCTGGGGTCGTCGGGCGAGGTGGCAAAGGTCTGGCAGGCGCTCGACGACCTGGGGATCTCGAACATTTCGATCCTGAAGGTGACCCACTCGCAGCTGGACAAATACAAGCAGGAGGTGCGTCTGGAGGCCATGCGCAACGCCCGGGAGAGCGCGCAAGAGATGGCCGGCGCCATCGGACAGACGATCGGCAAGTGCTTCTACATCTACGACTCGAACAGCAATGTGCTGCCGGTCATGTACGACAATGCGGTGCTGATGCGCAGCGCAAAGGCTGTGGCCGATGCGGAGAGTGTCGCGGAGGAGGATCCGCTCGAGTTCAAGACGATCAAGCTGGAATACGGCGTGCAGGCGAAGTTCGTACTCGAATGACGGCCGACGGCCGACGGGCAAGGGCGGACGCTCTACGAGGGGCGTCCGCCTTTTTTTTTGTGCCGGTTCGGAGGGAAAAGGAGGTGAAAAGTGCACCGGAATTCGGATTTTCCGTTTTTTCGTATTATCTTTGTTTACTTTTCCCCTGAAATTTCAGGGGTTGCAAAAACGCATTGTTTATG
>OMNQ01000635.1_pt1 | contig 11302 bp, 12 predicted proteins | sample 1673871 | NCBI WGS metagenome assembly OMNQ01 (sample SAMEA103958130, study PRJEB25191) | human gut metagenome | biome: human-associated habitat [ENVO:00009003]; feature: intestine environment [ENVO:2100002]; material: feces | place: Germany | collected 2013/2015
ATGAACATGAAGCACTTGGAGGCGGCTCTGGACGACGCCTCTATTGCCGGCTGACTTCAGGTCTGCCGGAGCCTGCAAACAATTTTGCGCATAAATCTTGACGGGACCGGTCGAAATGGGGCTTGAAAATAAAAATCCCACACAAAACTTTGGATAGCCCAGGAAACATCCCGCTTGACCCTGTGGGGCGGGGTCTGTATAATAGGGGGAGCAAACACATGGTAAAGGGAGAAAGCACATGGCGAAGCAGGATCTTCTTCTTGAATTGCGCGAGGGGCGTCCGCTGGCTCTGCGGCAGCAGACTGCGCTGACATTACAGCTGAGCTTCCCCGCGATCTTGGCGCAAATTTCGTCGATCGTCATGCAGTACATCGACGCCGCCATGGTGGGACAGCTGGGACGGGACGCCTCTGCTGCCATTGGACTGGTGGCCTCCAGCACGTGGCTGTTCGGCGGACTGTGCAGAGCGTTGGTGGTGGGATTTTCCGTCATGGTGGCGCAGCGCATCGGCGCAGGCGAGGAAAAGGACGCGCGGAATCTGGTGAAGCAGGGGCTGTGCGCCGGGTTCGCCTTCGGGCTGCTTATTGCCGCCGTGGGCGGTGCCATCGCCAGTGGGCTTCCCCACTGGCTCCACGCGGACAGCTCTATCTGTCCGGGCGCGTCCTCGTATTTCCTGATCTTCGCACTGTCGCTGCCCTTTGTGCAGCTGAACCGGCTGGCGGTGGGTCTGCTGCAGGCGGGCGGAAATATGCGGACGCCCAGCATACTGCTGGTGCTCATGTGCGGGCTGGACGTGGTGTTCAACTCCTTGCTGATCTTCCCCACGCGGCAGCTGGGCGCGTTTACGCTGCCGGGGGCGGATCTGGGCGTGACCGGCGCGGCGTTGGGCACGGCGTTGTCGGAGACGGTGGTGGCGATCATTTTGTGCATCTGCCTGCTGCGCTCCCCCATGCTGGGGCTGCGGAAGGGGGAGAGGCTGCGGTTCGTGCCGGTGCAGCTGCGGCGTGCCGTCCGGCTGGGCGCACCGGTCGCCATTGAGCAGGCGGTCATGTCCAGCGCGCAGGTGGTGACGACGCGGATCATCGCGCCGCTGGGCACCGTCGCCATCGCCGCCAACTCCTTTGCGGTGACTGCGGAGGCGTTGTGCTATATGCCCGGATACGGCGTGCAGAGTGCCGCCGTTACGCTGATCGGACAGAGCGTCGGTGCCAAGCGGAAGGATTTGGTGACGCGGCTGGGCTGGGTGACGGTGTTGCTGGGCATGGGCGTGATGCTGGTGGCCTCCGCGCTGATGTACGCGCTGGCCCCGTGGATCATCGGGATGCTGAGTCCCGACCGGCAGGTGGTGCTGCTGGGCACGCAGGTGCTGCGGATCGTTGTGTTTTCCGAGCCGCTGTTCGGCGCGTCTATTGTGACGGCCGGTGTTTTTCAGGGGGCGGGCAGCTCACTGCTCAGCTCCGTGCTGAACTTTGTCAGTATGTGGGGCGTGCGTATCACGCTGACGCTGCTGTTGGTGCCCCACTGGGGGCTGCGGGGAGCGTGGATCGCCATGTGCATCGAGCTGTGCTTCCGCGGTTCACTGTTTTTATTCTTCCTGTGGCGCAAACGGTGGCTGCCGCGGGAGCTGGTGTGAAAGAAAAATCCCGTGTGACGGAGAGCGTCACACGGGATTTTTGGGTGGAGGGAGGCTATGGCGGAAGATTCCGGTTGCGTGGGGGAGGGAAATCCGGTATGATAGAGAAAACACGAAAAGGAGAACCGCCATGATCGAAGAAATGCTGGCATATAACCGCGAGTTTGTCCGCTCCAAGGGTTATGAAAAGTTCCAGACCAGCAAGTACCCCGACAAGAAGATCGCCATTCTCACCTGCATGGACACGCGGCTGGTGGAGCTGCTGCCGGCGGCGTTGGGCATACGCAACGGCGATGTGAAGCGCATCAAGAACGCCGGCGGCATGATCACCGGACCCTTTGACAGCGCGGTGCGGAGCCTGCTGGTGGGTATCGTGGAGCTGGGCGTGGAGGAGGTCATGGTCATCGGGCACAACGACTGCGGCGTGGCGCAAGTGAACAAACAGGTTTAGATGCCATGCGGTGAAAACCGCATGGCATCAAGCCTTTCCGGGGTTTCCCATACCCCGATTTTAACGGTTTCAAGCATGGATGTCAGAGCCGTCTGAGAGGCGTTCGACGTGATTTGAACCCCTCTTTTTCTGTTTTCTGGCGATAAAATCATCAGATGCAGCCCCCTTTTGTACGAGGAGTTTCCTCGCAAGGGGGCTTTTTTCATTAAAAAGTTTCACAAAATTTAGGGCGTCGGTTTGTTGGTTTCGTAGAACCATCGAACCGGCGCTCTTTTTGCGTTTCAGGATATTCAGACCATCGCGGGAGGAAAGCAGCGCTACCGTGCGCTGATCCATAAACGCATCCCCATTCACGCGGTAGGCATTGAGATCCTGCCTGCTTATTACGAAAACTTTCTGAAGGAGCGGTATCCGGACATCTGTTTCGACCTCACCGCCGCCTTTCAGAGCGTGGATCAGGCCACGGACTTTCCCGTCATGTCCAAGCTGCTGTTTGAGATTGAGAACTATCGGGGCGAGGGTGCGGCGGCGGCGCTTTTCTACGAAGCCAAGGTCACAGAGGCCATCGCGCTGGTGGTGGACGCATGGAAGCGGCAGAGCTGGAAGCAGGAAAAGCCGCTGTCAGATGCGGACAGGGAGAGCCTGCAAAACGTGGTCAGCTACATCGCCGACCACTATGCCTTTGATATTCCGCTGGAGCGCCTTGTCAGCATCGCCTGCATGAGCGAAACCAAGCTGAAAAGCTGCTTCAAGCGGTAGTTCGGGTGCAGTGTCACCCAGTACATTCAAGGCCGCCGCATGAGTCAGGCGGAGCATCTGCTCATCAACACCGATTTCACTATGGGGCAAATCGCCCAGATGATCGGCTACACACCTCCAGCCGGTTCGCGGAGCTGTTCAAAAAGAGCACGGGCATCCTGCCCATTGAGTATCGGAAAATCGCCCGGCGCGAATAAGCTCGCCACGCCGCAAGGGACGGTCACAAAAGCAAAATACATCGTATTATTCCAGCAAAAAAGTCCTCGGAAACCATTTGGTTTCCGAGGACTTTTTGTGCCTTTGCAGCGATGCTTCCCCAAACGCTTATTGCAGCAGCAGAAGGCTGAACACCAGCGTGAACAGGGCCACCGTTTCGATAATACCGATGACAATGAAGTAGTTGGCCGTGCCCTTTCCGGTCTCGCCCAGCGCGTCGGCGGAAGCGGCGGCAACCTTGCCCTGGAAGAAGGCGGACAGGCCGATAGCCAGACCCGCGAAGATGCCGGTGAACATGGCCAGCGCCGCGTCACAGCCACCCTCCACGGCGCTGCGGATGAAGTTCATCAGCAGGAAGCCATAGATGGTCTGGGTCAGCGGTGCGCCGGAGAAGGCCACCATAATGAAGGGGGCGGGCTTGCCGTTGGCGTAGCATTTCTTCCACGCACCCACAGAAGCCTGAGCGGCAAAGCCGGAACCGAACGCGGAGCCCATGGCGGACAGGCCCAGAGCGCACGCCATACCAATAAATTCGATACTCATAATTGTTCTCCTATCCGTTTATTTTTTGATTTTATCGCGTTTCTTAAAAGGATCGTAAGCAATACCGGCCCACTCCATCCCCAGCTGGCCGGAAAACTCCAGCAGATTCAGGCGGACGCCGTGCACCACCACAGACAGCAGGCCCATGACGATGTTCAGCCCATGGCCGATCAGCAGGATCAGGATGGCGGCGATGACCAGCGGCCCCTTGAAGCCGAAGGCCATGTTGTTGAAGCTCTGGGCAATGGCCAGCGACGCCATGCCCACGGCAAACAGGCGGATATAGCTCATGATGTTGCCGAAGGCGCTGATGGTGTTCAGGAACACCGTGAACGCGTTGCCAAGGCCCGCCTTCAGCCCCTGACCAAAGGTCTTGTCCGGCGCCATGCCGCCGAAGCACACCACCAGCAGGAAGCCCGCGATGACCACGCAGGCCACAGGGATCAGATTCACCTGCTGGCCGATGACCAGATACAGCACCACGAAGTACAGCGCGTCGATGGCGGCCAGCCAGCCCAGATCGGCGATCCAGCTGAGGTCTTTCTCCTTCAGCTTGCGCCGGATGTTCATGACGCAGGCCAGAGACAGCTGCACCGTGCCCAAGATGAAGCAGAACTTCATGATGGTGTTCTGCTGGGTGGTGGTGGAGACGTTGAAGTACGCCGGGTAGTTGGCAAAGGTGGGGATCACCAGCCGCTTCAGGAAGGGCACCTGCATGGCCTGCTCCAGGCCGAACCATGTGCCGGTCAAGGCGCCCCATAGAATGGTGGCGATGGACAGCACCCACAAAAGCTGCACGGCGGTGGAGGCTTTTTTATTCTTCACCGTCATGGCCAGCGCCGCCAGCAGGAACAGGCACCCGTACCCGGCGTCGCCGATGATCATGGCGAAGAACAGGGTGAAAAAGCCCAGAAACCAGAAGGAAATATCGTACTCCCGATAGCCGGGGACAGTGCCCAGAATGTCGAACACCGGAATCATCAGCCGCGTGACCTTGTTGTACTTCACCTTTGTGGGCACCTTGTCATCGTCGGCGGCAGGCTCCTCCATGGCCCATGCCCAGTGCGCCTCGGCAGCGGCCTTCTTGAAGCCGTCCACCTCCGCCGCCGGGAGATAGCCGCTGAGCCACACCAGCCCGTCCTGACTTTGGGACGTGTTGCTGACGGCGGAATACTCGGCGGCGTTCTGGGTCTTGAGCAGTTGGTCGCGGATGCTGGGCAGGTGCGCCGCCGCTTGCGTCAGGAAGGCTTCGCAGTCCGCCAGCGCCTTGTCGCAGCTCTGCTGCTCCTGCTCCAGCTCGTCCAGCCCCTTGTCGGGAACGGGAAACTCCGTGGCGGAGTATCGGCCGGGCAGGGGTGCGAAGGCCGCCAGCGTAGGCATCTTGCCTACCGGAGCCAGCCGCACGAAGCGAACGTCGGGATCGGCCTCCAGGGCGGCCATGGTCTTTTTGTCGGTGCGGTAGATGTGGATCTCCCAGCCCTGCTCCTTCAGCTCCCGCAGCTCCGCCGGAACGAACCGGCCCCATTCGGCCAGCTTTTCCGCCGCCGCATAAGCGGCGGCCTGCTGCTCCAGCAGCGCCTTTTTGCGCTCCATGCAGTCGGACAGCTGCTGATAAAACGTTTCAAATTCGCTGTCGGACAGCACCGTCGTCTCCTGCGGGGTCTTGGGATACTCCTGCAGCGTCATCGCCATCCGGGACAGCTGGGCGAAGCGCTCCAGATGCCGCTGGTCGGCGCCGGCCTTCTCCGCGAAGTGGACGATGCCCAGCTCGCGGAGCTTATCCAGCAGGGCGGTCTTTTCCGAGGCGGCCGCCACAATGTGGACGACCTTCATTTTTTCGATCATCGGCCCACCTCCTGCAGCTTCTTCTTGGCGATCTTGCCCCGCACCACGGCGGAGGTCTGCTGGTCGCCCAGATAGATGCCGATGACCCGGATATTCTCCTTGGCCTCGGGGATCTTCACCTTTTCAAACAGGTTCACTCGCTGAGCCGTGGCGCGCAGCTCACGCTCCAGCAGCTCTATCTGACGGCGCAGGGTCTTTTCCAGCGCGTCCAGCCGGGCGATCTCCCGCAGGCGCACCGCCGCGGTGTCCACCCACAGGGGGTAGTCCGCCACGTCGTACCGGATATCCTCGAAGCTCAGCTCCTGAAACACCGGCACGGTGACGCCGGCGATGTTCTGCTCCCCGCACACCACATGCCTGGGGCGGATCAGGGCGTCCAGCCGCTTTTCCTCCGGGAAGCTGTCGTTTTCCGCAAAGACGGCCACCCAGTCGTCCAGACCGGCCACAGCGGCCTGACGCTGCCGCGCCACCTGCTCCAGCTGGGCGGTGACCTGCATCACCACGGCCTGCAGCTGCTGCTTTTTCAATTGCAGCGTGGGCAGATACCGCTGGAACTGCTTCAGGCGATCCTTCTGCACCTTTAATTCATTTTTCGTCAGTTTGACAGCCATAGGCGCCCCCTTACTCCGCGGTGGCGGGCTTGGGCCATCTCTCCTGAATGAGACTGGTTTTCAGGCCCGTCTCGTTGGGCTCGAAGCACTCGGCCAGGATCTCCCAGCCCAGATCCAGCGCCTCCTCTAAGGGGATGTTCACGCTCAGATCCATCAGCTTCGTCTCAAAGAGATGGCCGTATTTCAGCAGCTTTTCGTCCCACTCGGACATCATGAAGCCCATGGAGTTCTTTTCCAGACTCTCCTTATAGGCGCTGTACAGGCGGATCATGCCGTCCATCAGGGCCCGGTGGTCGCTTCTGGTCTTGCCGTTGACGTTCTGCTTCAGACGGGACAGGGAGCCGAAGGGCTCGATGTGGCCGTTTTTCAGGTAGTACTGGCCCTCGGTGATATAGCCGGTGTTGTCGGGCACAGGGTGGGTCACATCGTCGCCGGGCATGGTGGTCACGCCCAGAATGGTGATGGAGCCTGCGTCGCCGAAGTCCACGGCCTTTTCATAGCGGGCCGCCAGACAGCTGTACAGGTCGCCGGGGTAACCGCGGTTGGAGGGCACCTGTTCCATGGTGATGGCCATTTCCTTCTGGGCGTCGGCGTAGTTGGTCATATCCGTCAGCAGCACCAGCACCCGCTTTCCGGCCAGCGCGAACTGCTCCGCCACGGCCAGCGCCATATCCGGCACCAGTGTGCATTCCACGGTGGGGTCAGAGGCGGTGTGAATGAACATCACCGTGCGGCCCATGGCGCCGCTCTTTTCCAGCGTGTCCCGGAAGAACAGATAGTCGTCGTATTTCAGTCCCATGCCGCCCAGCACGATCACGTCCACCTGCGCCTGCATGGCGATGCGGGACAGCAGCTGGTTATAGGGCTCGCCGGACACGGAGAAGATAGGCAGCTTCTGGCTCTCCACCAGCGTGTTGAACACGTCGATCATGGGGATGCCGGTGCGGATCATCTTGTTGGGTACGATACGCTTGGCCGGGTTCACGGAGGGGCCGCCGATGGGGATCATGTTCTCCGTCAGGGCCGGGCCGTTGTCACGGGGCACACCCGCGCCGTCGAAGATGCGGCCCAGCAGGTGGTCGGAGAAGGACACCATCATAGGGCGGCCCAGAAAACGGACAGGATCCGTGGTGCTGACGCCCTGGGTTCCGCTGAACACCTGTAGGGTCACCAGATCCTTGTCCAGCTTGATGACGTTGGCGTAGCTGTCGCCCACCAGCGCCAGGTCGCCGTTGCGGACGCCGGAGGCCCGGACAGTCACCACGTTGCCCACAATGGATTCAATTTTCGTATAAACTTTCTGCATCATGACTCACCTCTCAAAGCGCTGCCTTGCTCAGATAAAAGTCCTTGAGCCGTTTTTCCTGCGCCTCGAACTCCGGCGTCCGGAACTCGGTATTGTGCCAGTCCAGGAACTCCTGACGGAGCTGGTTGAAGAAGGCGCGGATCTCTTTCTTGTCGTCGAGCCTGAAATCGCGCTTCAGCACATCGTACAGTACGTCGAACTCGTAGCGCTGGCGGTCGGGGCCGCAGGCGGCGTCGATGGGGTCGAAGGAGTTCTGCTGGAGATACACCGCGTCCAGCAGCTCGCCCTTCTGATAGACGGTATAGTCCGCGTCGGAGGTGCCCTCCTCGCCGATGACCTTCATCATCTGGTTGATCTCGTTGCTGCGCTTGAGGATAGCGCGGGCCTGCTCCACCCGCTCTCTGTCCACCACGCCCTGATACTTGCTCCAGGAGTCGATGGGGTGGATGGCGGGGTACTTTCGGGCGTCGGAGCGCTCGCGGGACAGGCCGTGGAATGCGCCCACCACCTTCAGCGTGGCCTGTGTCACAGGCTCCTCGAAGTTGCCGCCTGCGGGGGATACGGTGCCGCCGATGGTAACGGAGGCCACCTTGCCGCTCTTCAGCCGCACCTTACCGGCCCGCTCATAGAACGAGGCGATAACGGATTCCAGATAGGCGGGGAACGCCTCCTCGCCGGGGATCTCTTCCAGACGGCCGCTCATTTCACGCATAGCCTGTGCCCAGCGGCTGGTGGAGTCCGCCAGTAGCAGCACGTCCAGCCCCATCTGGCGGTAATACTCCGCCATGGTGACGGCGGTGTACACCGACGCCTCACGGGCGGCCACAGGCATGGAGGAGGTGTTGCAGATGATGATAGTGCGCTCCATCAGGGAACGGCCGGTACGGGGGTCGGTCAGCTCCGGGAACTCCGTCAGCACCTCCACCACCTCGCCGGCACGCTCGCCGCAGGCCGCCACGATCACCACGTCCACGTCGGCGTTCTTGGCCTCCATGTGCTGCAGGACCGTCTTACCCGCGCCGAAGGGGCCGGGCACGCAGAAGGTGCCGCCCTTTGCCACCGGCAGGAACGTATCCACGCAGCGCAGCTGCGTTACCAGCGTCTCATCGGGCCGCAGGCGCTCCTCATAGCAGCGGATGGGCTGCTTCACCGGCCAGGAGAACACCATGGTCAGTTCCTTCTCCTCGCCCTGCTCATTCTCCAGCACCGCCACGGTGTCCCGGACGTTATACACGCCCTTTTCCCGGACGGACTTTACCTTCCACTCGTTCTTCAAGCCAAAAGGCACCATGATAAGATGGGTGAACAGCCCCTCCGGCACACTGCCTATCGCGTCGCCGGCGGTGACGGTATCACCGGGCTTCACCAGCGGGGTGAACTCCCAGTCCTTATTGGGAATGGGATCCAGATACACGCCCCGCTCCAAAAAGAAGCCGCACTTCTCGGCCAGCTCCGGCAGGGGGTTCTGCAAGCCGTCGAACACCTGGGTCAACAGGCCGGGGCCAAGCTCCACGCTCATCAGCTCGCCGGAGAGCTCCACCTTGTCGCCCACCTGAATGCCGTTGGTCATTTCATAGATCTGCATACTGGCCGTGCCGCCGTTGACGCGGATGACCTCGCCCTTCAGGCGGTCATCCCCCACCAGCACATAGCCCACTTCATTTTTACGCACGGAGCCGGAAAAGCTGGCAGCCACCAGATTTCCGTTCACTCCGGTCACATATCCTGTCACTTTGTCCATTTTGATTCTCCTGTTTTATGATAGGCTGGCGACCTGCTGCCGGATGCTGTCCATCAGGCCGTCGAAGGCCCGCTTGCCCGTCTCGTACCGGAAGCCCCGCTGCCGCTCCAGCAGCCGCAGCTTCATGGCGTAGCCGTACAGGGCATGGTCATCGAAATTGTGCAGGCCGATCATGTCGTCCAGACGGCAGAATTCCAAGTCCAGCAGAAGCCGCTCGCCCTCCAGCGGATTCTCGGCGTTCACCGCCGCCGTCACCGTCTGCACGATGGCGGCGTCCCGGTCAGAGGGAGCGGGACAGGCGCGGCCCAGCTTCACGCTGCGCTGATAGGTCAGCTCGCGGGACAGCGCCTTATAAAAGGCGGCCCATTCCGACAGCAGCGGCCCCTTGTCCGATTCCACCGTCAGCTCCTCCAGCGTCTGATACACCCCGCTGCTGACCGCCGTTTTGCACATGCCGAGAAACGCGGCATAGTCCATGGGCGGCTCGCCCTGGGTTTTCAGCATCGGCAGGCTGGAGACCAGATAGTAATAGGAAGCCACAGCGGCACCCCCTTACAGGCGCGTATCCCGGAAGAAGGGCGTCAGCATGTTGGCGATCTCCTGCTCAGAGCAGTCGAAGTAGCCGGAGCCGTCCTTGGCGGCCAGCCGGAAACCCGCGCCCACCTTTTTGGAGGGGCGAATCTCAAGCCCGGCCTTCAGCTCCTGGGCCAGCTCCTGACGGAGCCCCTCCGTCACCTGACCCACCTCTGCCGTATAGGCGGAAACGTCCTCCCCCTGCACGGCAGCCTGAATAAGCTTGGCCAGCGTGTGCTGATCCAGCGCCTTGCCCACGTCGGCGGCCAGAAGCTTCTCGAATTCCTTCTGGATCTCCTGCTGGAACGCCAGCACAGCGTCCCGCCTGGCCTGCTCAGCGTTCAGCTGGGCGCTGCTCTTGAACACCTCGATCTCCGCCCTGGCGTCGCCGCGCAGCCTGTCCGCCTCCGCTTTGGCGTCGGCCACAATGGCCTCCGCCTGCTTTCTGGCCTCTGCTACAATGGCGGCGGCTTCCCTGTTGGCGCTGTCGATGCCGTCCTTTTTGATGGAAGAAACAAGATCCTGAATCTGAAGTTCCATACTATTCACCTTCTTCGCAAAAATTCATAGATAATCCTGTAGGTATATTAGATTTATTATAATACAAACTTCATGATTTGCAATATTTTTTATAAGGAGTATCATTCAAAATACTAATCACTCGCTTCTCAACCGGGCGGCCGAAAATGGCAGGTGCGCTCCCCTTCAGTATGTCCGCATTTTAGCAGATTCCGCCCACAGACACCATGGTCAAAACGCGGCATCTGTCCGTATTGTAACAGAATCTGTCCATGGACGCCATGGGCAAAATACAGCATCTGCACAATTTTGTGCAAAAACAGCGGCGGTGCGAAAGTGAAAATTTGACTCTGCCATTGACTGGTGACAAATCCGAAGGACTGTGGTATACTGCTGCCATCACATCACAAGGAGGAGACACCATGCATATCAACTGGTTCCGGGATGAGAGCAACCTCATCTACATCAACGGCGCGACGCAGCTGGCAGAGCTGGAGAAAACCCTGCGCTTTCCCGGTCTGGAGGAGGCCGCCAATGAGCTGCGGCAGCACCCCACGGCAGAGGGCTTCACCATCAAGGGCCCCAAGCGCACCAGCGGGCGGCTGTTCGTGCCGGATCTGACCTTTGGCCGACATATCGAAATGGGGGAAAACATTTTCTTCTTCATGGGCGAGATGCAGGAGTGCTACGTCATCTACTGGCCCGACGCGCCGGTGACCCAATAGCTCGCACTTTTCCCTTGCAATTGGCACGCGGCTGTGCTACACTGAGTTTCGACAAGTTCATAACAGGACAGCGTGCCGGTCTCGTAAGAGACTGGCGGCGGAATGGGGTGAGATGCCCCGCGAGAAGGTCACTGTGATGCCCGCGCGTAAAGCGCCGGGATAAGTCAGATACGAGATGCGCTGCTCCTGGGCTATCGCCATTCCCGAAGCCGAAGCGAGAAGTGTTTGTTAACGCACGACCTGCTTTGGCCGTGCGCTTTTGTTTTGTGCGGAGCGCACGGCCGGGTTTGGCTGTGCGTTATTTTTTGCAGCCGGGCGCGGCGGCCAGCCGCTTTTTTCCATCGGTGGGAGAGGGGCCTCTCCCCTCTCCCATCCTCCTC
>OMNQ01000639.1_pt1 | contig 11274 bp, 8 predicted proteins | sample 1673871 | NCBI WGS metagenome assembly OMNQ01 (sample SAMEA103958130, study PRJEB25191) | human gut metagenome | biome: human-associated habitat [ENVO:00009003]; feature: intestine environment [ENVO:2100002]; material: feces | place: Germany | collected 2013/2015
TTGAAGGACTCCGGTCATAAGAATCGAAAAAACCGGGCAGGAATCATTCTCCTGTCCGGTTTTTCACATCTGTTGTGGAAAAGTGACCCGGATATGCAGCTGCCCCTCCTCGTAACCCGCCGTGATGACCCCGCCCATCTCCTCCGTCAGCAGTTTGGCGATGGACAGCCCCAGGCCGGTGCTGCCGCGGGCGGTCTCCACGGTGTAGAAGCGGTCGAACAAACGTTCTGTCTGCACTTGGTTCAGCCCGCTGGCGTGGTTGGAGAAGGTGACTGCCCCGTCCGCTGTCAAGGTCACCTGCAAGTCCCCGTCGGAGTATTTGACGGCGTTGTTCAGGATATTGCCAAAGACCCGACGCAGGGCGATGGGGTCGGCGTGACCGTACACCGGTGCGTCCGGCAGGTGCAGCTCCGGCGTGATGCCGCGCTGGGTGAGGGGGCCGTAAAAGGCGGCCAGGCTGGTGGTCAGGCTGTCCTTTAGGTTCACCGGCTCACAGGTGAGCTGGGGCAGGGTGGCGGTGATGACCGAGTAGCGGAACAGCTCCTCCGTCAGCGTCCGCAGGTCGTTGCCCGAAGGGTTTTGGAAAACGCGCAGGTCGAATTCGGGGATGACGGCCAGCACGTGATCGAATACGTCGGCCTGAATGCCTTCGTACGGGACCCAGTCCACCGTGTCGGTGAAGAAGTAAAGCTCCATCGGGAGGCCTTGTTCGGTGGGTTGCAGTTGCCGGACGAGTACCATCATGTTTTGATTGACCCGTTCGTTCTGCCTGAGATAGAGGTTCAGGTAGTTTCGGAAGACTCCGATGTTGGTTTGGTGCAGTCCGTTGATTTTGTCTTCACCGGAGGGGATGTCGTGTTGCCGGTTATACTCCTCGACCCGCTGCTGGGTCCGGGCGATGTAATCTTTCAGCAGGTCGATGCGCTTGTATCGCTCCAGCATTTCGGGTGTGCAGAAACGGATGCTGGTCATGTCGATATTGATCGAGCGCTTGACGCGGCGCCCTCCCGAGGAACGCATTCCTTCCCAGTTTTGGAACGAGTCGCTCACCAGCAGGTAGGGCGGGAGGGTGACGATCGTGTTGTCCCAGTTGCGGATCTTCACGGTGGTGAGCGACACCTCCTCGACCGTTCCGTCAGCTCCGTACCTGGGGACCGAAATCCAGTCGCCGACCTGCAACATATCGTTGGCTGACAGCTGGATACCGGACACAAATCCCATAATGCTGTCCTTAAAGACCAGCATCACGATCGCGGCCGAGGCCCCCAGACCGGTAAGCAGCAGTCTCGGCGATTTGTCAATGAGAATCGATACGACGAGAATGACACAGATCAGAACAGCCGTTCCCTGGGCAGTCTGCCGCAACCCCTTGATCGGCTTGTTCTGCCAGGCCGGGCGCGATGCGGCGATGTGGAAAAAGGCATAGAGCAGGGCATTGATCAGCCGGAAGATCGAGACCACGACATAACCCTGCATCAGCCGCAGGACGATGGTCCGAACCTCGGAACGCTCCTCGAAAACCACCGGCAGCACGACGGCCAGCAGGATGGCACTCAATACGTGGCAGACATTGCGCAGGACCCGGACGCTGAAGAGCGCATCGTCCCATCTGGCACGGGTACGTTCGACAAACCGCCGCACGTTCCGCACCAAAAGCAGCCGACAGAGGAAGTCGAAAAGCACGGCGAAGAGAATGACCAGCAGGAAGGCGACCCAGCGGTCCCAGCCGCCGGAATCGGAGGAGACACCCAGCCAGCCGAGCAGGATGTCGGTACCACGTTTCAGAATCGATTGCATGCTCCTCCGCCCCGCAATTACCGGGCCGGAAGCGGCATTCCGCTACGGAAAGAGCAACCCGATCTCCCCCTCGAAATTGGGTGTGAAGATTCCCTTGCCCACGGAACCGAGGATCTCCTCGCGGCTCCAGAAGCGGCCTCCGTCGAGTTCGTCACTCGGACATACCGTCCCGTCATAGCAGGTACGGTGGACGTAGACCAGTTCGTACTCGCGCTCCGAACGAAAGGCGTAGACCGCAATGCGTTCGGGAGTGAATTCCGTCACGCCGATCTCTTCGCGGACCTCGCGACGCAACGCCTCCTCGACCGTTTCGCCGTAGGCGACGTGCCCACCGACGGCCGTATCCCACCGGCCGGGTTGAATATCCTTCCAGTCGGGGCGCCGCTGCAGGTAGAGTTCCCCGCGGGAGTTGAACAGATGCAGATGCACGACCGGGTGGAGCAGCATCGAACCGCCGTGGCACTCGCCGCGCGTGGCGCTGCCGATGACACGGCCCGACGGATCGACCACCGGGAAAAGTTCCTGTGCGTTATCGCTTTTCATCTCTTGATCTCAAGATATCTTCACCAGCCTACAGAGCCGGGCCCGACTCGCGGGGCTGGCCTACCTCATAGCCCAGCGAGCGCATCCATTCGACGGTGGCGGCATCGACCTGATCCGTACGGTCGGACCAGCGTCCGGCCTCGGAGAGGGACTTCTTGCGCTGCTCGAGGGCCTCGCGCAACGGGAACGACGGGTGCGGCAGGACGCTCTTCTCGGGCCGCAGCGTAGGCCGGATCCGCCGGTCGAAGACATCTCGCTGCGACGGACGGCGAGCTCCCTCCCATCGGAAGCCCTTGAGGAAGAGCTCCTGGTCGGCCGGAAGTTTATCGATCGGATAGAGGTTCCAGACGGGATCCTGCCGGTAAACGATCGTCACGACCTGCTTGCCCTCGATGTAGAACGAACAGTCGCCGCTCTCGATGAAACCCACGTCGGTGATCTGGGGCGGTTCGCCGTCCTGCATGTAGTAGATCGTCTGCGCGTTGCCGTTCACGTCGTTGCGGTAGATCTCGTTGTTGCGGAAATAGGAGGTCATCTCCTTGCCGGCCACCTGGTTGTAGTGCGTCGTATCGAGCTGGGCCACCATCATCGGCGAACCGACGAACTCGGCGCGCGCCAGCTGTTGCCGCTCGGTGTAGATGTCCATCACGTCGGAGGTCACCTGGTTGCTCTGGTTCCACAGCACGGGGTTGATGTAGAGGTGGATCGTCGAGTCGGTGCTGATCGAGGTCATCGAGTCGCAGACCGACTGGAAGTCGGAACGGTAGATCCGCACGTCGCGATAGCCCTTCAACAGGCGGTAGATCGAATCGCGGGGGGCCTCCGGTTGCTCCACATCGAGCGAATCGGCCGTCAGAAGCGAAAGGCTGTCGGCCGTCAGCGAGTCGGTTGCCAGCCGGATGAGCGAATCCTGCTCGACGGCATTCTTCTCCAGCAGCGAATCGATCTCCTGCAGGGCCGTGGAGTCCACCGGGACGGTCTTTCCCTTGCGCGCCGCACGGGCCTGACGCGCCCTAAGTTTCGACTCGGCCTTGAGCCGGCGAGCTTCGAGGCGCTTCTCCTCGCGCTCCTTCTGGGCCATGAGCTTGGCCGTGGCCTTCTGCTGGCGGCGCTCGGCGATCTCGTCGAGTTCGGCCTTCCGGGCCTTCTCCTTCGCGGCTTTGGCCGCCGCACGGGCCTTGCGTTCCTGCTCCTTGAGATAGGCCTTGCGGGCATCGCCGACCAGTGTATCGAGCGGATCGATTGCGGGCGCGGAGAGCGAGTCGGAGCCGACAGGATGCTGCGTCGGCAGCGAATCGGCCGGAACGGCCTCGCCGGGCAGATCGGACTCGGAAGCCGGCAGATCGGAAGCATCGGGAAGTACGGCGTCGGGAACCTGGCTGTCGGAGGCCGTCTCCGCATCGTCCCCGGACGGGACGGGACGGTTCCCGTCGGCAGCGGCCGTCGGGACATGCTCCGCATCCGCCTGCAGACCGAGAGCCGCCAGCGAATCGGCCCGAGCCTGCTCGGCGGCGCGACGCTCGGCGGCACGGCGTTCGGCTGCCTCGTTGATCGTGAAGAGGTACATCGTATCGGCCCGCATGAAGAGCGAGTCGCCCTGCGAACGGTCGTAGCTTATGGCCGAGGGACGGTCGGTGAGCAGCGCAATGCCCGGCTCCTTCCAATACTCGCCGTACTCGCCGAAGGCCAGCACCTTGTGCTCCGTATCGTCGAGCTGGATGTCACGGCGCAGAATGACGTGGTTGCGCATGCGGTAGAAATCGATGCTGTCGCTCCACATCTCCTGCTTGTCGGTGAGCAGGTAGCCGTTGCGCGTCACGATATAGAGCGTGTCGGCCTTCTCATAGGCCCCGCGGTCGGCGTAGAGGTAGTCGCCGTCGCGGTTCCAGATGTTGGTCCGGTCGTAGAAGAAAGCGTTGTCGGTGGCCATGTTGTAGACCACCGAGTCGCCCGTAAGTTCGTACTCGTCGTTACGCATCTCGACCCGCTCGACCGCAATCAGCTCCTTCGTGTCGGCATAGTAGTAGCCGCGCACCGATTCGAGCAGGTTGTCGCGGTTGGTCAGCACGCCCCCGCCGCCGAACTCACCGATGTTCTCCTTCGTGTTGAAGAGGAATTCGTAGGTATAGAGCGTCGCGTCGCCGTCGATCACCTTCACGATGTCGGAATAGACCCGTGCCTCGTTCCGGTCGCCGTCATACTCGGCCCTGTCGCCGTAGATATAGGTCGTATTCTTGTTGATGAGGACGTTGCCGAAGAACTCGATGCGTGTGTCCGAATAGCGGACGGCCGAATCGCACGTGATCACCGCACCGTTGTGCTGTGCGGCGAAGTTGCCCACCAGGAATATCGCCGTATCCCCGGGAGCCACGGGGCCCATCAGGTCCGACTTAAGGTCGATGAGTTTCTTCTCGCCCTCCTCCCCGTCGGGAGCAGGCATGCCGCTGCGGGCGGACAGGAAGCCGACCGCAGCCGAGAGGCAGATGGCTATGGACAGAAACCTACGCACCCCGACGTTATTTCACCCAGTGTTTGTTCTCGAACTCCCCGTTGCGGTATTCGGGATCGATGTAGACGTACATGCCGTCGATCTTCTTGGTCAGCCACTCGCGGAACACACGTTCCTGCTTGTCCTGCAGGGCCATCTCCTCGAGTCGGAGGTAGTCTTCGTTGAGCGAGGCCGGATGCGTCGGAATCACCTCCACCAGCTTGACGATCTTGCCCAGCTGGTTGCCCAGCAGATCTTCGGTCAGGAAGGCATCCGACACCTCTCCCGGCTTGAGACGGATCAGCGCATTGTAGTCGTCGAGGCTCTTGAACCGGCCGAAGTCCTCCTTGAGGAACTTCGTGACGGTCAGCTTGGCATCGAAGGCCTGGTAGCGCTCCAGAATATCGTGGTTCGAGACGATGCCCCCGTTCATCTTCGAGGCCGCATCGTCCGAGAAACGGAGCGCCGCCTTCTCGAACGTGATCGAATCCTTGTGGATCAGGTCGGCAATACTGTCGAGCTGGTTGAGCGTCTCGCCCAGTTCGTCGCTCGTATACTCGGGACGCAGCAGGATGTGCCGGAAATGGTAGAGCTGGCCGCGCTTGTCGAGCAGCTGGATGATGTGGAAGCCGAACTGCGACTCGACCACCTCGGAGATCTGCCCGGGCTTCATCCCTTCAAGCGTCTTGGCGAAGGCCTCGTCCAGACCGGCCAGCGGCGTAGGGTCCATCTCACCGCCGCGGAGCGCCGTGCCATCGACCGAATACATGCGGGCCAGGTTGTCGAAACGCGCCTTGCCCGTAATGACCCGCTCGCGCATGTCGAGCAGCCGCTCGCGCGCACGCTGCTTGGCCTCCTTCATCGACTTGGGGAACTTCGTGATCTGCGCGTAGACATACTGGTCGGCGATCGTCGGCAGGCTGTCCTTCGAGAGCGACTTGTAGTAGCGCTCCACCTCGCCCGGGATCACGGTCACCTTGCTCACCACCTCGCGCTGCATGGCGCTGGCGTAGGCCTGCTCCTCGTAGCGCTGGCGGAGGATCTCGCGGATGTTGAAGATGGCCATGTGCTGCTTGGCCTCGAGTTTCGAAATCGAGCCCTCCATATCGACCATCTGCTGCACCTGATCCTCGACCTGCGAGAGGATATCGTTGCTGTTGATCTCCACCGAGTCGATCTGCGCCTGATTGTAGAGCAGTTTCTGCGTCATGAGCGCCTCGAGCGCCTCGTTCATCGGATCGCGGTCCGAGGTGTAGCCCTCCTGCCGGCGCTGCTCGACGAGCTGACGCGCATAATCGGCCACCTCGGAATAGACGATCGACGAGCCGCCCACGACGGCCACTACCTTGTCGAGCATCACCTGACGGCGCTGGCCGACCACCCCGGCCGCCAGCAGCATCAAGGCTGCCGCCAATATCCCTTTTTTCAACATTTTGCCTGTTTGCGTTTGTTTAGGTTATTTTTCCTTGTTCGGTTCCTTGTTCGGTTGTTCGTCCGCCTCGTGGTCGCGGCCGTAAATCCGGACGTCGCCATCCTCACGAGCCTGTGCGTCCAGCTCCTCCTCGTGCCGGCGGATGATCTCGCTCTGGCGCCGGTTGAAGAGGATCCGGCGGATCGTCGGCCGCAGCCGCTCGAGCGGAATGGGCTCCCCTTCGCGGCGCACCTCCAGGATCTGGAAGTAGTAGCGCGAATGGCCGTCGCGCATCTCCTGCACGGCCGTCGTACCGAGTACCGAGTCGTAGTTCTGCGAGCGCAGCGTCGGCAGGTAGCTCAGGAACTCCGGGAAGTCGATCCACTGCTCGCGGAAATCACTCACCTGAAAGTCGTTCTTGGTGCAGATGTCGCGGAAATCGCGCTGCTGCGCCTCCGAGGAGGAGGCCATCGCCGTCTTGAGCTTGGCCGCCTGCCGGTAACCCAGATCGAAACGGACGATACGGCCCTTGACGATGGAGCGGTCGAGCCGGAAATCGGCCTTGTGCTCGCGGTAGTAGGCCGAGATCTCGTCATCGGTGAAGACCGTGTCGATCGAGCGATCGACATAATACTGGTCGAGCTTGCGGATCAGCAACGCCTGACGGTACTCCTCGACCATGCGGTCGATGTCGTCGGCCGACGAGGAGAAGAGCACCTCGGCCTCCTTGAGCTTGAGCTGCTTGACCACCCAGCGGTCGATGTACTTGCGCATGAAGGCCGCACTGTCCTCACCCGAAAGCCCCTGTGGCACGACCGAACGCAGGTCGCGCATGCGGAGCTCCCGGTCGCCGGCACGGGCGACGGTCTCGTCGCTGGTGAAATAACGCGGCAGCTCCCGGCATCCGACCAGCAGCAAGGCACCCACCGCGACCGTTATTTTCGCGCGCAAATTCATATTCCGAAGGGCAAAGATAGCCTTTTTACTCGTAATTAACGCAACATGGCGGCGTTTATTACGCAGCAGCCCGATTTTTCTCCGCCTCCTTGATCCGGCGCAGCGCCAGAAGCATCATCCGGCCCGAAACGATGAGCAGCGCCACGGCGACGACATAGACCGCCACGTAGACCACCCGGTTGTGGATCAGATCGATCAGCAACGTGTTGGCGTGTCCGGTGATCATCATCAGGTAGGCCACGGCATTGTTCATCGCATGGAGGATCATCACCGACCAGAGCGAGTCAGTCGAGATGTAGACATAGCCGAGGATCAGTCCCACGACGAAGGCGTTGATGACCTGCACGGGCTGCAGGTGCATCACCCCGAAGAAGAGTGCCGAGACGAGCCAGGCGAGCGTCACGCCGTAGCGGGCACGCAGCGTCCCGAGCACCAGCCCGCGACAGATCAGCTCCTCGAGGACGGGGGCGAAAAGCACGAGCATGAGCAGCGTCCAAAAGCCGCGCCCGACGTTGAGCGACAGATCGGGAAGCTGCGCCAGCAGGGGTTCGAGCACCACGCCGGCGGCGCAGATCAGCACGAAGCCCCACAGCAGCAGCGCGGGATTGAGCCCCCGCGTCGAAAAGCGGGCCCAGCGGCCGCGTCCTCCGCGCGCGCGGCGATAATAGAGGAGTCCGCCCAGCGCCGCGGCCATCGAGACGACGTAGACCACGGCATTGAACCGTCCGAGCGCCTCGGGCGCCATCGCCTTGAAATCGGACCCGGGGACGGCAAACTGCAGGAACAGCATGCCGAGCAGCCCGATCACGACCTGTGCCCCGAGCACCACGCCCAGCATGGCAAACAGGTCGCCGATGGTCGGGAACTTCCGCTCGGGGAGTCCCTGGGGGGCCATCTTCGCGGCGCCGCCCGTCCGCTCCTTCGCCGCTTCGGCTGCCGCATCCTTCTTTGCGCCGGAGGCCGGAGCCTCCACTCCCGATGCCTGCCCGACCTCTTCCCGGCCCGTTGCCGGGGCCCCGCTGCGTCCGGCGGAATGCAGTTCCGCCCGATCCTCCTTTTTCGCTTCCATAGTCTTGCTTAAAGTCAGTTCATTCCGTGTCCAAAGATAGTGCAAGCCCCCGGCAAAAACAAATTTCCCGACACGCAATTTTGCACGACGATTGCGGAATTCCATTTAATTTCATTAAATTTGCCTGCTTATTATACGCATGAACGAAATTATGGCAAAGGTTATCGCATTAGCCAATCAGAAGGGCGGCGTGGGAAAGACCACCACGGCCATCAACCTGGCGGCATCGCTCGCCCTGCTGGGCAAGAAGGTCCTGCTGCTCGATGCCGACCCGCAGGCCAACGCCACCTCGGGACTCGGGTTCGACATCAACCTCGAGGGCATCTACGAGTGCATCGCCGGGCTGAAGCAGCCCGAGGAGGTGATCCTCGCAAGTGCAGACGTGAAGAACCTCTGGCTGCTGCCCTCGTCGATCGACCTGGTGGCCGCCGACACGGAACTGCCCAAGATGGAGAACGCACACCACGTGATGAAGCGCATCGTCGATGCCGTGCGCGGGAAGTTCGACTACATCTTCATCGACTGCTCCCCCTCGCTGGGCTACACCACGGTGAACATCCTCACCGCGGCCGACTCGGTGCTCATTCCCGTGCAGTGCGAATATCTGGCCCTCGAGGGGCTCTCGAAGCTGCTCAACACGATCCGCAAGGTCAAGAGCGGCCTCAACCCCGACCTCGAGATCGAGGGATTCCTGCTGACGATGTACATGCGCAACCGTCTGAACAACCAGGTGGTGAACGAGGTCCGCGAACACTTCGGCCCCCTGGCCTACGACACAATAATCCAGCGTAACATCCGTTTGGGTGAAGCCCCCTCGCACGGAAAACCCGTCATGCTCTACGACGCGAGCGCCGTGGGTTCGGAGAACTACCTGAACCTGGCCCGCGAATTCCTCAAGCGCAACCGGAAACGTCCGGCGGCGCAGAAATAGACACTCCGCCACCGGCCTCCGGCGAGCGAAGAGACGCAAATAAAGCACACAAAGATATGAAACAGAAGGGATTAGGACGCGGCCTGGACGCGATTTTCGGGAGTGATCCGATCGACGTCAAGCTCAAGCCGATGAGCGAGATGGCCGAGATCGACATCGCCGACATCATCCCCAACCCCACGCAGCCGCGCACGCAGTTCGACGAGGAGGCGCTCGACGAACTGGCCGACTCAATCCGGCAGCTGGGCGTCATCCAGCCCGTCACGGTCAAAAGGACCGACGGCGGAAAGTACATCATCATCAGCGGCGAGCGCCGCTGGCGGGCCGCACAGCGCGCCGACCTGAAGAGCCTGCCGGCCTACATCCGCGAGGTGGACGACGAGAACCTCCATGCCATGGCCCTCGTCGAGAACATCCAGCGCCAGGACCTCAACGCCATAGAGATCGCCCTCGGCATGCAGCGGCTCATCGACGAGTGCCACCTGACGCAGGACGCCCTCTCGGAGAAAGTGGGCAAGAAACGGTCGTCGGTATCGAACTACCTGCGCCTGCTCAAGCTCCCGGACGAGGTGCAGCTGGCCCTCAAGGAGGGGCTTATCTCGATGGGCCACGCCAAGGCCATCGCCGGCGCCCCGGCCGAACAGCAGCTGCGCGTACTGAAGCGCTGCGTCAAGAAGGGGCTCTCGGTCCGGCAGGCCGAAGAGTTGGTCCGCATGCTGAGTGAAACGCCCGCACAACCCGCACAGCCCGAAGAGGAGGAGTATCCCGAAAGCTATTCGCGGCTGGTCGAGCTGCTCGAGCCCTGCTTCTCGCAGGAGATCTCGATCAAACGGACGAAAAACGGGGGCGGACGCATCGTCATCGGTTTCTCGGACGACAAGGACATCGAACGTTTCATCGAACGTTTCTCGCAGCGTTCCTAACGAATGGCAATGGCAGGTCTCCGGTTCAAACTCCTCGTACTGCTCGCAGCGTGTACGCTGTGGCTCCCCGCCGAAGCGCAGCTCCACCGCGGCGCCCGCACGCTCGTGCGGGGCGGTCAGTTCGAAAAGCCGGACTCGCTCCAGCGCCAGCGCGACTCGCTGCGCGTGGCGGAGATCGCCCGGCAGATCGACTCGATGGCCCGGGCCGACTACGCCGCCGACTCGGCAGCCGTCGCCTCGCTGCGCACCGACGACCTCCACCTGCTCGACTCGCTGGCCGAAGCCCGCTTCGCCGCGGCCCGGCAGGGGATCGACACCACGACCCGCAGGCCCGCACCCCGCAAGCGGTGGTTCATGAGCGACTCGATGTCGCTCTCGAAGGTCTGCTGGCTCTCGACCGTCCTGCCCGGATACGGACAGGTCTACAACAAGCAATACTGGAAGCTGCCGATCCTCTACGGAACGGTCGGCACGGGACTGGCCCTCTTCATCAACGAAAACCGCAAGTTCAAGCCGCTCAAGCGCGCCTACGACGCCTACACGGACGTGAGTCTCTCGCGCACGCCCGAGCTCGACGCCCTGCAGACGAAGATGATCCGCAGCAACACGCGGCGGCAGCTCTACCTGGGCATCACCATCGCCTCGTACATCTATTTCATCGGCGACGCCGCGGTGAACTACTCGACCAACGACGTCTCGAACGTCAAGAAGGCCACGACGCTGGCCTGCATCTTCCCGGGCGCCGGGCAGATCTACAACCGAAGCTACTGGAAGGTGCCGTTCGTCGTCGGCGGATTCGCCTCGATGATCTACTGCATCGACTGGAACAACCGCGGCTTCCAGCGCTTCAAGAAGGCCTACAACCTGCTGGCCGACTACGAGCAGCATCCCGACAAATACCCCAACGGCCCCACCGACGAGTTTCAGGGCCGCTACTCGGCAAGCTACATCAAGAACATGCGCGACAACTTCCGCCGCAACCGCGACCTCTGCATCATCATCTCGGGAGCGCTCTACGCCCTGCAGATCATCGATGCCCACGTTGATGCGCACCTGAAAGACTACGACATATCGGACGACCTCACAATGAACCTCGAACCGCTGGTGGACTATCCCTACATCCCCAGCATGAACGCCAACCGCCCGGTATTCGGG
>OMNQ01000640.1_pt1 | contig 11273 bp, 8 predicted proteins | sample 1673871 | NCBI WGS metagenome assembly OMNQ01 (sample SAMEA103958130, study PRJEB25191) | human gut metagenome | biome: human-associated habitat [ENVO:00009003]; feature: intestine environment [ENVO:2100002]; material: feces | place: Germany | collected 2013/2015
AAAAGCTTTGATACATTTTCGAGTATCAAAGCTATTCTTTTTAATTGTGGTGGAGCAATTCAGTGACGTGGTCGAACTAAGGCGGGAAAGAGGGACTTTCGGCTCTCTTTCCCGATAATTGTAGAAAATATCGATTGTTCCGTTATCTTGAATCATAATTGAGTTCACCAAGAGGTTTATGAGGATTTTTTTCCTTCAGGCTGTTCAAGAAAATGCTCTTGCATCTTCTTAGGGTTCTTTTGATATCCTCAACGTACATGACAGGGTTTCTGTACTTTTCCTCATTCTGGCTATGTTCCAATTCGTCGCAAAGTCCTTTTAATTCATTGTATCTCGATTTCAAATCAGTTGGATCAAGTCCAGCTTCGATTGCGGAAATGATGTTATTCATCTTCTTTGTCGTCTCGCCGATTCTAGCCTCGATGTTCCTGTGCATCAGCTTCCTGATGAGCTCGGGCTTCCCCATGGATTCATAGGCCTCGCTAGCGGTGGCCGAAACCTCTGGGGGTTTTGAAGATTGGTTGGGCTTCTTGAGCCCAACGGAAGCCCTGTATTCCCTCAGCCCCGGTACGCCGCCTCACGGGAGAACCCTCGCTGCTCCACGCATTGGCCAATGGAAATTTCACCGTCGTGGATTCGCTTCCCGATGAGAAGCCTTTCCTTTTTCTTTATAAAAAATCTCCTTTCGACAATCGCCTTCTTTGTACACTTTTTGACAGGCGACTGTCTACTTAGAGAATAGCAGTGTAACGAAATCGTCTCCTAATACATATGTCAAATCTTCTGTTTGTATTTCTTCTTTTGAATTGATTCTTATACCATAACGAACAGCATTTTCAACAAAAGATCATGAAAGAGTATTGTTAAGGTATTTTAAATCAGTAGGAGCAGGTAATTCTAATATGGTTTCTGATGGTGATTTTGTTGAATTACTGTTCTCGTTTTGAAGGAAATTGCATCCAGTCAAGAGAAATAATGAAAGAAAGATAAGAATTGCCTTTTTTCATTATGCCACCCCTTATTTACTTGCTATTACTTGACATATGGATTTCCGTTTTTATCATAAGCCCATTGTCCGGCATAATATGGCTTGCCACTTCCGTACCAATAGTAACCGTATTCATCCCAGTAGCCAGAAGGCCTAGAGGACACCTCACAAAAAATCTTTAAATTACTAGAGCAGGACTCGAAAGCTCTCTTGCCAATCTTAGTCACGCTCTTGGGGATAACAATCTGATTTAACCGCGAGCAGTTCGAGAAAGCCCATTCACCTATTTCCTTTAAATATGGGCTCAAGGTGACGTCATTGAGAAAACTGCATTTATAAAAAGCATAATTTCCTATTTTATAAACAGTGTTAGGAATAGTTAACTTAGTAATTCTGTTTTTGCCAGCGAATGAATAACGCCCAATTTCCGAAACCGCAGTGTTGTCAATTTCACTGGGAACAAAAACTTCGGTCTCTGAGCCAAGATATTTAGTAATGATATAAGAACCATCTATCTTGATGCCGAATTGATAGTTTTCAGTTTCAACATAATCGGTGGTTCCGTACCAAATACAATCAGCGCTTCCGTACCAATAGTAACCGTATTCATCCCAGTAGCCAGAAGGCCTAGTTTCCGCCTCGCAGTAGATCATCAATTCGGAGGAACATGATTTGAATGCCGAGCGACCGATTTGGGTCACGCTCTGTGGTATGACAGCGTATTTAAGATTAGTACATCCTTGGAATGCGTTGTCTCCAATTCTCTTTATTTTTGAATTGGGCGCAAAGCGTAAAACCTTAAGCGTGGTTAAATTCTGGAATGATTCCGATTCTATTTTAGAAACAGTTTTGCCTTCAAATGTGCTGGGAATTACGATTTCTTCCTTTCCTTGACAATAAGGCCCTGCTTTGACGGATAAGGTTCCATCGACAAGTTCGGTAAAAATAAATTCTTTTTTCAAGGAATCTGAAACTTTTTCGAATGTAGCTAGAGAGGCTATTTCCTTTGCCACTTCTTCCAATGTGGTCTGCTTTGAAAAATAGTTGGGATACTTTTCCTTTCCGTCAAGATAGCCAGACAAAAAATAGTCGGCTCTTGAATAAAAGTATTCAACACCGTCGTAAATTATCGATCCTCCAGAGCCAATAATTGTGGAATCCGAGCTTTGAGAAAAGCAGACTTGAGCAGCGTCTTCGCCAACCAAAACTGGCCCAAAGTAGTCCCCTATGTTAGCAAGCGCTACAGCGCAAAAACCATCATATGCTTTGTAATATGTTCTTGTAGTGTTACCAGATGAGTTTGTACAGATTTTCTCGCCGGCCTGAGTATAATACTTTATATCAGAGGCAGTATATTTGATTACTGTTTCACTACTACTACTATTTCCTCCGTTACCGGGATTGCCGTTATGGTTTTGATTCTCAAATATATTGCACCCTGTAAGTGTAAGCGTTAAGCAAAAAGCCAAAGGCAAAAAAAACAGTTTTTTGATACGATTCATATTAAAATCCTCCATCGTAATAATTTTCGCCAGGGTCACGCAGCATGCCCTCGCCGTCATAATATCTTTCGCCAGGATCTCTTAGTATCCCTTGCCCATCGTAATATCTTTCGCCAGGATCTCTCAATATGCCCTTGCCGTCATAATATCTTTCGCCAGGATCTCTTAATATCCCGTTTCCATCATAAAATCTCTCGCCGGGAAATCTTAAATAGCTGTGTCTAGTTTCTTGGCTCTCCGAATCAGATTCGGATTCATCAGAACCGCTGTCTGAATCAGTGTCATAATCTTCAGAATACGAATCTGAAGTACTTGACGAGCTGGAAGAACCTATTGCTTTTAAAATCCCGTAAATAATTAATATCCCAACAGCAGCTACTGCAATGCCTGCAATAGCAGGTGCAAACGGGATAAGCATAAAATAAGTCCAATCATCCCACATTTTACACATTTTGACAAACAGAATGGGGATTAAAGCAATCGAAGAGAAAAGCAAAATAATCCACAATACTGAAGTGAAATTATTTTGCGAATTCTTAAACGCTTCCTCAGATAAGTTAATGTTGAACATAAATGTCTTATCGCCAAAGGTCTTGTATGCAAAAAATAAAGCACCGGCTTCTAAAACAACGTATCCTATGAATAACAAAACCTTAGCCCATGTTGGTGGGTCGATATTATCAGAAGTAGCGATTAACAGAGGAAACGTGCCGACAAAGCAAATTAAAGCCATTGATGTAATTCTGAAAATAAAATTTGTCTCGGCTGACGAAGTAAAATTGTTGAATAAAAAGATAATACTTACTAAAGCAAGAACCCCATAGATAATGCCGGAAGTAATAAACACCTTTTTCAATTTATGAGCCCTCCCGCAAAAAGTCAATAGTTTTTGTACATCTTTGTCTCTATATAAAAGAAAATCCATCCCTTTTATCGGATGGTCAATTTATTTTAATTTCTTTTCCTTTCCTGAACAGGAAGGTTATGCTCCTGTCCTTGTTGACGATTGCCTTGTCTACAAGATAACTCTAGACGTCTTCATCGTAAGAATCGTACTTCCTTTGGAACTCATCCTGGTCCAGGGTCTTGGTGCTGTTCTGGCCTATCAGGTTTTTGACCAGCACGATTATGTCCTCGGCCTTTTGATTAAGGGCTGCACGCTTGTCTTCCAAATCAGACGTGTTATCAAGAGCCTGGATCATCTCTTCGCAGTCCTCTATGAGCCTGGACCTATCCCCGATGAACTCGTTGTAGGTGTACAGAGCATAATAGATATGTAGGAAAATAGCGGTTGAAAATGTAGGTAATTGTTGAATCATCCCTAAAAAACAAAAAGCTTTGATACATTTTCGAGTATCAAAGCTATTCTTTTTAATTGTGGTGGAGATGACGGGAATCGAACCCGCGACCTCATCGTTGCGAACGATACGCTCTCCCAACTGAGCTACACCCCCTTAAACTCCCATCTGGGAGTTTTTTTATTACTTTATTTCTTCTATGTCGTCAAATGAAGATGTAATCTCTGTGAAACGTCCGAAGAACATTATTCTCAAAGTTACTTCATTCTTATCTTGATCTACTGCAGTAATTTGACCGATTGAGTTTTCGAATGTGCCGCTGAGAACCTTTACTGTATCGCCAACTTTATATCCGGTGAACATATCATCATCAGTAATCTTCATTCTCTTTAAAACAGGCTCTATTTCTTCACGAGGAACAGGGAAAGGTTTTGCTCCACCTCCGGATGATCCTACGAATCCTGTGACATCTGGTGTGTTTCTGACCATGTACCAAGCTTTATCGTCCATAATCATTTCGATGAAGATGTATCCAGGGTAGAAGTTCTTTATGACTTTCTTTCCATTAGGCTTTCCATTCTTATCTTTTCCATCTTCTTCGTATTGGGCGACAACGATTCTAAAAATATAGTCTTTTAAGTTTAAGTTAACACTACGTCTTTCAAGAGATTCAGCGACTTGTTTTTCTCTTCCAGTATAGGTACTAACAACGTACCATTGCTTTTCGCCTAAATCTTTCTTTTTTGTTTCGGAATTATTGTTTTCGACACTAGTTTCTTTAGTATCTAATTCTTCTTCATTCAACATTAGAATTTACCTCCTATATATTTAACTACACTCAAAATAGCATTGGCAGCTGCTTCAGTACCTGAGCCTGATGTTGAGCTGGTGTTTGGATTGACTCTTTGGAAAGCTCTAAGAATTTCCAAAGCAAGGTAGTCAGAAATGGCTAAAACGATAGCACAAATTACGGTCACGCCGATGACGACTCCAACGGCTGGCCAAAGTTCTTTGGCTGAAGGCCAACGAACACGATGAGCCTCTTCGGCAACACCTTTAAAATATTTGCGGATTTTTTTCATAGCGCCTCCTATTTCGTCTCTTTATGAAGGGTATGGCGGTTGCAACGTGGACAGTATTTCTTTTCTTCAAAGCGTTTTGTACTATCTTTTTTCTTATTCACAGAATAATTTCTGGATAAGCATTCAGTGCAGACCAATATAACTTTTTCAGTCATTCATTACCCTCCTTTAAGGCATTTTAAAAGGCTCTTTTTGGAGCCTTATAAAATCTTTTTTATTTTACAACAAGATAATAAAATTTTATGGATAAAAAATAAGGTATTATCTTTTAAACTGGTGTCTATTTTAAAATCACTTTAAATCTTTTAAGAAATCTACACTCAATAAATCAGATGGAATTCTTAAGTCACCTCTTTGACTTAACGAGACACTTCCAACTTTTACTCCGTCAGGTGCTGCGGATCTCTTGAATTGGCTTGCAAAGAATCTTCTATAGAAGAGTTTTAACCAATTCTTGATAGTTTCTTCGTTGAACATATCCTTAAAAGCAATAATAGCAATTCTTAATATCTTTAAAGGTTGATATCCATTTCTTAAGAAGTGATATAAGAAGAAATCATGAAGAATATATGGACCTATGATATCTTCTGTAATTTGGCTTATTTCATTTTTGCTCTTCGATGGGACGAGTTCAGGAGTTATAGGTGTATCTAAAATATCTATTAGTGTTTTTGATAGTAATGGATTTGATTCTCTTTCATTATTTGCAACCATTCTAACTACTTCTTTCACAACAGTTTTAGGAACGGATGCATTGACGTTATACATACTCATTTGATCTCCGTTATAAGTAGCCCAGCCTAAGGCAATCTCAGATAAATCTCCAGTTCCTATAACTATTCCACTTTTATAGTTTGATTCATCCATCAAGACATAAGTTCTAGCTCTTGCTTGAGCATTTTCATAGGCTGCATCATACAAATCTAAGGGGTGATCTATGTCTTTTAAATGTGATTTTACTGTATTTGATATATCTATTTCTTTGAATGTTACACCTAATGTTTCAGCTAGTATTTTTGAATTGTTTCTAGTCCTGGCGGTAGTGGCAAAACAAGGCATTGATATAGCGATAATATCTTTAACATCTTTGTTTAAATCTTTAAAAGCTTTATAGGCTACTAATAATGCTAAAGCTGAATCTAGTCCACCTGAAACACCTATTATTACAGTCTTGCAATGAGTGGCTTGGATTCTTTTCATCAATCCATGTGATTGACAATTGAATATAGTATTTAAATTGTCTTCGAGATTCTTACTCGATATATCTAAATAAGGTGATTTGACAAATATTCTATCTAATGATTTGCTATATGAATCTGTCAAACTGAAATCGATAGTTTGATAACCTTTTTCTTGTTTATAAGAATATGTAGTCATTTGTCTTCTTCTAAAGGCTAATAAATCCACATCGATATCTTTTACCATGATATGATTATTAAAATCATTTTTCTCGCCTAATAAATTTCCATTTTCGGCGATTATTAAAGGTGCTGAATAAACTACATCTTGAGAAGTTTCACCTTCACCTGCTCCAGCATATACATAAGCACAAATTAATCTAGCGGAAGTAGCACAAATTAGTGATTTTCTATAGTTTTCTTTTCCGACCATTTCATTTGAAGCGGATGGATTCAAGATTAATGTAGCTCCGTTCATTGCATGATGTGTAGAAGGTGTATCTGGAGTCCATAAATCTTCACAGATTTCGATTCCAATTGTTAAATTCTCAATTTCTCTGCAGTGAAATAATAGTTTTGGTCCGATAGGAATTAGATTTCCATCTATTTCGGTTACTTCATTCTCATCAAATGATGGAGTGAAATATCTAGCATCATAGAATTCATTGTAATTTGGAAGATATTTTTTAGTTGCTATTCCAAGTATCTTACCTTTAGAAATAACTGCTGCTGTATCATAAATCTTCCCTTTAAATGAATAAGGAAGACTGACTACCATTAACAAATCCAAATCTTTTGTCTTGTTTGTTATTTCAATCAAACCTTCTTTAGCTTTTTCTAAAGTGTTGGATTGAGCAAACATATCTTGAAGAGAGTAACCAGTCAAAGCTAATTCTTGGAAGGTAATAATTTTAGCACCCATTTCATTAGCTTCTTTAGCTTTTGCAACTATATCATTTACATTCGAATTTATATCATTTAGATGAACATTGGATGTAATAGCGGCTACTTTAATAAATCCATCATTTTTCATATTTAAACCCTCATATATATTTTATATTTAATCTTCTTCATCATCAATAATCTTAGTAGGTCTATTATGCCCATCGAATATATTTGATAATACTCTAACTAGATAAAATAGATCATCTAAATAGGATGATGTTCTTCTCAATCCTAAGATGAAATGACGATCGATAAATCTAATCTCTTTGATTGAGTCTCTTATAGGACTTAGATACATCTCTAATTTCTCTTTGACATTTTTTACATTAGAGAAGGCTTCTGTTAAAGTTAATTTAAATGATTCCATCAATTCTTCAAATCCTATAAATAATTCGTCGTTATTTAAAGTTATTTCAATAAGTCTTTTTTTAAATAAATTCTTAACCTCTAATGGATACGGTCCATAAGAATCTCTTATGGTCTTAATCAAATCATTTAATTCGCTCTCTTCTGTGCAATCTTGTATTTCTCTATACAAATTGACTCTATCGGTTGAAGATGCATAATCAGTAGGAATATGTGCATCTAAAGTAAATGACAAGTTGAACTTTGTGGGCTTCTTTTGAGCTAACTTGATTCCCTTCTCGTTAGCTCGTTTTTGCTCTATCACTTCTTTTAATAATTTCGTATAAGTCTCATAACCTAATGAGTCTACAAATCCTGCTTGTTCTGAGCCCAAAATATTTCCACTACCTCTAATCGCCAAGTCTTGTTGAGCAATTTTATATCCGGATCCTAATTCAGTGAAATCTTTTAATGCTTTCAGTCTTTTTCTACCTTCATCACTGATTCTATCGTAGTCTCTATATAATAAATATGCATATGCCAATCTATTTGATCTTCCGACTCTCCCTTTGATTTGATAGAGCTGAGCTAATCCGAAATTTTGTGAGTCTTCCACAATAATAGTATTTACATTTGGAACATCCAAACCTGATTCGATAATTGAAGTTGAGACCAATATTTCTATTTTTTTGTCGTAGAAATCATTCATGACATCCGCAATTTGATTTGCATCCATCGAACCATGAGCTACACCGACTGTGATATTAGGAAACATCTTCTTTAGTTTTCCAGCGACGGAATAAATTGTATCTATTCTGTTATGAAGGAAATAAACTTGTCCGTCTCTTGCTAATTCTCTGGAAATGACTTCTTTGATTAATCCATCATTTTCTTGGCAAACATATGTTTTTACCGGCAATCTATTTTGAGGTGCATCTTCCAAAATAGACATAGGTCTTATAGTTAACAATGACATTTGTAATGTCCTAGGAATAGGAGTTGCTGACAATGATAGAACATCTAAATTCTTAGCGATTTCTTTAATTCTTTCCTTTTGTGCCACTCCAAATTTTTGCTCTTCATCGACTACTAGAAGTCCTAATTCTTTAAACTTAACATCTTGAGATAGAAGTCTGTGTGTTCCGATGACTAAATCTATTTTTCCTGCACTTAAATCTTCTAGAGTTTGTTTCTCTTCTTTGGAGCTATTGAATCTATTCAATATTCCAATTCTTACACCAGTGTCTTTGAATCTTTGTTTTGCTACTTCAAAATGCTGTCTTGAAAGTACTGTTGTAGGACATAATAAAGCAGCCTGATATCCATTCATCACAGCTTTAAATATTGCTTTGAAAGCTAATTCTGTTTTTCCAAATCCAACATCTCCAGCTATCAGTCTATCCATAGGATGTGGTTTTTCCATATCTGCTGATATATCGTTCCAAGCTTTGTTTTGAGATAAAGTTAAAGGATAAGGGAAATCTTTTGCAAAATTTCCTTCTTCGACTGGGTCTGATTTATATGCAATTCCTTTTATTCTTTCTCTTTCGGAATAAATATTTAGAAGCTTGTCGGCTAAGAAGGTCATTCTTGATTTAATCTTAGCTTTCTTTCTAGCCCAAGTAGCTCCACCGATTGTATCTAATGATGGTCTATTTGCTTCTGAACCAGCATATTTTCTTATATTGTTAAAATTTTTAATTGGAACCATCAAAGTAGCTTGATCGGCATATTCGATAGTTATATAGTCCAATCCTTTATATTGCTGAATTCCTTCAAAGATTCCAATTCCGTTTTTCTCTTCAACTACATAATCGCCTTTGACTAAATCAGAATATTTTTTAATAGGTTTAAAGTCTTTATAACGAGTCAAAAATCTTGACTTTTTTAAAGCTACCCCAAAGATTTCAGCTGAAGATAAAAACTCGGCTTTATCTTTGATTCTAAATCCTTTGGTCAGGCTAGAAGAAAGGATAGTAACTCCGTTTTCTATACTTGAATCCATAGAATAAGGATAGGATGATTCATTTAAATAATTAATGTAAGTTGGAATGGTCTTATCATCCAAACAAGCATATGTTTTCAAGTTCAATCTTTTTGCATCTTCTAATAAAATGCCAGATTGATTTAAATTCGAATTTGTAACAGGTATTTCACAGATTCCATCATTGGATTCCAATGAATTTAATTCTATTTTCTTATAGTGTGCTTCTCTATTGGCTACACTAGGAAGTTCATATATACTTTCTAAAGGTAGAGATAATCCTTTTGTTTTGTTGTCAGCAAAATAAGATATTTCATCTTCCTTAAATGAATTTTGGCTTTGATAAAATTGCTTTGGTGAAACCATGAATATCTTATATTGTTTGAGATAATCGATGATTGTTCCCTTTTTGACATCGTAATATGGAAATAAAGATTCATCGGCATCTAATACTATTCCACTTTTGATAGCATTCTCTGATGATATTTCAATATCTTTGATCTTTTCATCAATTTCTAATTTTAGATTTGAATCCTTTATGGATTTCAAATCTTTAAGCATTAATTCTTTAGCTTTTATTGCAGTCTCTTGATTTACTGGTCTTTCACTCGCTGGTAAAATTGTGGCTTTTGTAAGCTGTGTTTCACTCTTTAATGTTAAAGGACTAAATAGTCGAATTGAATCAATTTTGTCATCATCTAATTCGATACGAATAGGTAGGTCGTAAGAAGGTGAAAAAACATCTAAAATGGTTCCTCTTACAGCATATTCAAAGCCACTGTTTACCCAATTGACTCTGCTGTATCCTTCGTTAGATAGTTTGGACACTAATTCATCTCTATCTATCACTTCACCTACTTCTATATCAAATGCGACATCATCAAATAATTCAGGTGAATCTATCGGTGATAATGAAGCTGCAGAGTTGAATAAAACTATTATGTTTTCACTGTTTCTAATTCGATATAGTGTTCTAAGTCTTTCTCTAGCCATTTCTTTGGATGAAGAAGTGTTTCCTAATCTAAGAATCTCATCCTTAGGATAAATAGCTACTTTTTCACTAGGTAAAAAGTCTAATAAATAATCTGAGAAGAGTTGAACATCATATAAAGAAGGGAAGGCTAAAGCAATCTTTGAAGGATTATTGTTATAAGCTGTGACTATTTGTAGGGCTAGACTTTGCAAATTTGAAGTCACAAAATCTTGTTCATCATCGATGGACTGAATTTGTGGACTGTCTTTTAAATATTTTGATATTAAATTTATTAGTTTACTTGGCATTGTTTTCCTTTGATTTCTTTGCAGACATTAAGCTCAAAGCACGTTGAAATCCGAATTTAATCATCAAATGAAGGAATTCAATAGCTTCATCTTCAGCTTTATTGATCAATTCTCTATCTTCCTTAGATGGCTTTCCTAAAACATAATCGACAGTCTCTGCTTTTGTTTTAGGCTCTCCTGTTCCGATTCTAATTCTCTTGAATTCAGTAGTTCCTAAATTATCTATGATATTTTGTAATCCTTTTTGTCCGCCAGATGAGCCTTTGATTTTAATTCTGTATTCTCCTGGTTTGATGGCCATATCATCACAGATGACTATTAAATCTTCCACAGGAATTTTATAGTAACGCATTAATGGAACAATGCAAGTTCCAGATAAGTTCATATAAGTCAATGGCTCAACTATAAATACAGTTTCACCTTCAATGTTAGCTTTGACATATCTACCTTGGAAATCGACTTTGTCCAAAGATAATCCTAAGTCTTCAGCTAATCCTTCAACGACTTCAAATCCCATATTATGTCTTGTTCCAACATAATCAAGACCAAAATTTCCTAATCCTGCTATTATTTTCATAATTCAACCCTCAATGCTGAATAATTATATCAAAGGGAAATAAATATAGTTCATATTAGGGATTTCATAAAAGTTGATAATGCGTATACCTTT
>OMNQ01000646.1_pt1 | contig 11211 bp, 15 predicted proteins | sample 1673871 | NCBI WGS metagenome assembly OMNQ01 (sample SAMEA103958130, study PRJEB25191) | human gut metagenome | biome: human-associated habitat [ENVO:00009003]; feature: intestine environment [ENVO:2100002]; material: feces | place: Germany | collected 2013/2015
TCAAATCTCCCGAATTGAAAACGGTAAGAATTTAACCTTTTCCACCATTGCAAGAGTTTTTAAGGCTATGGGGATAAGTGCTAAACTTGAAATCGGAAGCATGGGTAAAGTTGCGTTATGGTAACTAACTATACAACAAAAAGTTACATTAAATCCGGGATGCGTTTTCGCTCCCGGAAACTTCTCGTTTTATACATTAAAAGTCATATTTATACAAAATTTAACACGCCAAAAAATCTTCCTAATCCGTTGCACTTGGCTTTACTTGTTTCCACTCTCTCCCATTCTCCGGAAATTCGTCGTATCAAAAAACACGCTGAAAAGTGGAGCGAAGCGACCTCTATAAACCAAAAAAGAAACACTCCATTGCTTTACGGTAATTTTTAGTTTCTTTTTAGTTACTTTTACGGCATAGCATAACACATTGTGCTGTAATATCTTACAAAGGTCATCTACGACAAATTTCCGAGCATCTACGACAAATTTCCGAGCATCTACGACAAATTTCCGAAAAAAACGGTTATCTACGACAAATATTCTACGCCATATATTTGTTTTTGTCGTAGATAAATATTTCCTTTGCGAAAAGCATTAAAGTCATGGAGAAGAAAGACAAGAAACAGAGGGATATAGTCCTGTCGCAAGACAATGCGCTGACTACCGCACGCTACAAGTTCGACCTTATCGAAAAACGTGCCCTATACTCCATTATACGAAATATCCGGGCGCAATACATCGAGAACGAGAACGGCAGACGGGACTTATTCGATGATCTGATTATCACCATACACGAGGAAGAACTAAAGAAATGCGGTGACAATACCAAGATGCAAAACATCTACGATGCGCTAAAACGGCTTAGAAATCGCGATATAGAGATTAACAACGAAAAAATGTGGCTAAGTATCGGTTTTGTCAATTACGTCAAGCATATCAAAAATAAATCGTATTTTGAGGTGCAAGTTTCCAAAGAGGTACTACCCTATTACGTGGAACTCGCCCAAAACTTCACGAGTTACTCCATGACGGTAGCAATCGCACTCAAAAGCACATTCTCGCAAAGGTTTTACGAACTGTGCTGCCAATACCGAAACGCCGGGTTCTTTTTCTACACAGTCGAAAAGCTTCGGGAAATGTTCATGTTGGAAAAGAAATACAAACGGGGATGCGATTTCAAAAGGCGTGTACTTGACGATCCGCAAAAGGAACTCCGGGAGTTGTACAATGCCGGACAATGCGATTTATACTTCGAGTTCGAGCCAAAGAGCTACAAAGGCAAGGAAGTTACCGAATACAAATTCTACGTTTACACAAGGCAAACCGAACAACAAAAGCTATTGGAATACGAAAGCGCAAAACAGGCGATCATCTACATAACAACCACTATTTCGAGGTTCTCTAAAAGTGACAAAGGATATGTTAAGCGTGTAGTGAACGCCGTACAGTTACACCCGGAAATAGCCGTACAGGTGGCGCAAAAGATACAAAAGAAGTTTGAGCAATATATAGACAAGCCAGCCAAACAGATAGGGGCTATCATCCGGGTTTGCTTAATGGAAGATTTTGGTATAGAATAAAAAACATACAAGTATGAAAACAGGTGATAAAGTTATCGTACCAGCCGAAATAAACGGCTATGGCAGAGATTTACGGGCAATAGTTACAGAGATAGAGAAGTTCGCCGGGGCAATATTCGTAACAGTGATATTCACCGAACCATGTCCGGAAGCCTGCGGAAGAGGGGGGGGTGTTTACCATGACTTCCAGCTAATAGCAAGGTGATTTATTTTGCTATAATCGCAATAAATTGCAATAATATCTGTGATAAATTGCTATAATAATACTTATAACTACCTTTGCAACAGAATATAGCATTTTACAGCAATGGAGAAAGGACAGGAAAGCAAGCAAAAGAGGAAAACACCGCTTACCACCATAGCGATAAGCCAAGAGTACGCCAAAAAATTAGACGAGTATTTAAACGGTACGGGTATAACTCGCAAAGAATTTGTCGAGTTGTCCGTTGATTATTTCCAAAGAACCGGGTTCGACCTCCGGGGTGAAGCTTTTGACCTCTCCCCATTAGAAAAGGTTGCCGGGCGGCTGGAACAATCCGCAAAGATCATGGAACGACACAACGAGGGGACGGAAGCGGTGCACCTGCTTCTCCAAGCTGTCCGGGAACAGACCGCCAAGCAACTCCCAGCGCCGGAACTGATCGCCCATGCTGCCGAAGAAAAAGCAAAGGCAGAAGCCAAAAGCGAAGAACAAGAAAGGGAGATTGCCCGGCTGCGCTCCGAAAACTCCGCTTTGCTGGAGTACAAAGAAAAGGCATACCGGGAACTATGCCGGATACGTGATGAACAAAAAACCATAGGGAAGATAAAAGTAAATATAGAGTTATAAAAGAACATTTATAAATAAAAAAATCATGAATAAAGAAATTTTATTTATTTATCCTTTTGCCGGATTATGCAGCACATGAAGCTGTGTACTTTTCACAGGCTATTACAGCTGATGATTTTGCCATGAAAAAAAATCCAAAATATGTCAATAAGGTTGTCGCACCCACCTTAGAACCAATAAGTTCGATTGGTGGATTCCGCACATTACCCGATTATTCGTTTGACACAATGCCTGATGATTATGTAGCATTGGTATTAATTGGCGGTTTTGGTTGGAATACACCTGTTGCAGAAAAGGTTATGCCAATTATTAAAAGTGCTATTGAACAAGAAAAGGTTATAGGTGCGATTTGTAATGCAGCTTCATTCATGGCTAAGTGTGGTATTGACCGAGAAACAACATCAAAAACTTTGCAGAAGTCATCCGTAATACAGAAAATCTCAGTAACTTTGTCCTCGGTAATCATAGCAATTATTGTCTGTAAACTTTTGATATTTAACACTCTAAGATTACAACAATTTTTCGCTAATCACCATTTTTCAGGCACTTATATTTCGTCGAACTCACGTTAAATTATTTAATATACATACAATCTTGGATACTTGCTTAGACCTTATTGCTCTTCAATATACTTGCATGATTGTGATGGCCATGCTTGCATTTTTTGTGTTTGTGTCGCGCTACTATGTAACTTGCCGTAACAGACAGTTTGAGCAGTCGCGTTGGATGATTGTTGTGGCATTACTATTGTTTGTTGTACACTACATGTGTCAGATGCGGTTGGGTTGGCGACAACAGGGGAACGATGTGGGTGTTCTGTTTAATCTGCTGTTTTATTCGCCTTCGGCTATTTTGTTGTCATGGTCGCAGCTTAATATTCTGCGCGCTGGGCATAGACGTTGGAGTTTTATGCGCTATGGCGTTGTTGGATATGCTCTTATGGTATTGTGCATAGTCGCAGGTGTTATTTCAAATGGCAGTCTGCATATTGGTCCTATGCTATATGTTGCTGATGCTATTCATTTCTTTACTCTATTGTATTATACATGGGCACCGCTGAGGGAACTTGGTAATGTTCAACGTCGGCTCGACAGTGAACATGGTAATCCTGCAGATGCCTACCTGCGCACTATGCGCTTTGGTTTTTTTGTGGTGTGTGCTTTTGCTGTAATTTCGCCTCTTTATATATTGTCGCGGCCGCTGCTCTTTGTCTTTGGACCTTTGGGATTGATTTCGCTTTCGCTGTTTATTGTTAGTTTTACGGCGCTTGGATTTAGTATGTCCGAGGGAGTAACTGAGATTGTTACCGAGACTAACGACGAGATAGCCGCTGCTAAAGTCTTTAGGGAGATTGGGCCTGAGCGTATTGCCGAAATAGATATGGCGGTAAGCAAATGGCGAAGCGAGGGCGGTTTTAGAGATAGCAACTTGACATTATCCTCGTTTGCTCGTCGCATAATGGTTAATCGTACCGACGTTGCTTCGTATCTGACTTCCATATATGGTAAGAATTTCCGTACATGGCTTTCGGGTATTCGCGTGGAGGAGGCAAAGGCACTCATGGCTGCACACCCCGAATATAGTAACGAGGTTGTTTCTATGGAGTGCGGTTTCTCGTCGCGTGTGTATTTTCAGCGTCTGTTCAAGGAAAGGACGGGCTTGACTCCCGCCGAGTGGCGCCGTCAACGGTAATATACTGGTTATGTGTGCGTTTGCTACTGAATGTAAGGTGTAACTTTTGTACGAAGGTTACATAATAAGGCAAAGTGTAACCTTTCTTACTGTGACGTATCCTTTCTATAAGAGTGACACACAAGTGATGTCTTTGAGGTTTTTGATGGTTGATGCTCCTGTATCTTTGCATGAGGAAATTCAAACTATTCAAATATAAATTCTCAAAAACAATTCACTATGCAAAAAACCTATCTTTATTTAATGGTGTGTGTCATAGGGGCTATGTCTTTAGCTTCGTGTTCCGAAGATTCTATTTCTCCTGATGCTGGTGGCGATGGCGATGGCGACAGCACTACCGAAGTGCCTTTGGCACAAGTTGCAAAACCCAAACCTAACCCTTGGCTTGCACAGGAAGAGTATAGTATTACGCACTTCAATTCGGCTCAGACTGATGCTTTCTCGTCTGCTGTCAAGGATGGAACTTTCAATATCGATCTTTCCAAGTGTCAGATGACATGGAGCGGTCCTGTTAATTTGATGACTCTTGCTTCGACTTCGCCCAATTATATGTGGGGTATGAGTAGCGACCGCGTGTCGTATCTTGACATAAGCGACGGCAAACTTGAAAGGGTTGCCGAGGCTGGCTTGCCAGGGATTACAATGAAGACCCAGGAGCAACTGACACGTATAATTGCCGATCATGCTACTTACGACGAACTTTCCAAGACGGTTACCGATATATTGGGTCCGGCGCCACAAATGTCTATGGCCAACGGTAATTATGTCTTGTGCGACAAGGATAACTATGCTTACACCAATGCAGGTCAGGTAATGGCACGCTATCGCCTTGCCAATCCTAATAATCCCAAGGATGGTATCATGTTGGATCATCAGATAAGACTTACGAATTTTACCTTCGACTCTTTTACACTCGTAGGCGCTACTATGACCTATGACGGACACCTTGTTGTGGCTGCTCAGAACGGACTTCTTGTGCTGAATCGTGCTCTTACTACAATCGAAGATTCATACCCTCTTCCATCAGACCAGATTCTCACCAACTCTATCTGCATCGACGAGAATGGCGGTGTTTACGTAGCAAGTAACAGCCGCACACCAGGCGGAAAAGGCCTTATGCAGAAACTCATCTGCAAGGACGGCAAAATCTCCACCTCCCAGGCTGATGGTGCATGGCAAGCCTATTACGACGGTGGTCCGCAAGCACCATGTATCAAACTCGGACATGGCACTGGTTCAACGCCTACACTTATGGGCTTTGGCCAAGACAAGGACAAGCTGGTAGTTATTACCGATGGCTCTAAGCGTATGAAACTGGTAGCTTTCTGGCGTGACGAAATCCCCTCAGACGCACAGCAAGTGGCAGGATACGACAAGCGTATAGCCGGAGTGCACGAGGTTACATGTGGTCTTGGAACATCAACAGAGTGGATACAGTCTGAGCAGTCTGTTGTAGTAGGCGGCTATGACGCCTTTGTTGTAAACAATATTAATGTTACCAATCAGGAAATAAACGACAAGATTATTGGTGTAATCGCTATTGGTCCTATTGTCAAAGGCCCTCAAGGTGCCGAGTGTGTACGTTGGAATACAAAGGAGAAAAAGTGGGAGAGTAAGTGGACGCGCAGCGATGTAAGTTCTGTAAGTATGATTCCTGCCGTAAGTATCAAGTCAGAGATGGTATTTGTATGTGGCTGGAACGATGCTTCGGGCTGGGAAGTTACAGGACTTGACTGGAAGAGTGGTGCCACACGTCACCGCAGCATATTGGGCAAGAACAACCGAGCCAATGGTGCCTACGCCATCATTCAGTATCTTGCTAACGGCGACCTTTTATTCAACTCTGTTGCCGGACCAATCCGCGTAAAATATTGAGATAATTTAATCATCATATAACAGTTATGTCAATACTTCACTAAAAAATTACCGAAGTATTGTAATGACACACCCGAACATATTGAAATGTTCTATCAGTTCCATAAACAAGGCTTCTGTTCTTTATTCCTAGATACAGGTGATAAATAACAGATAAGAAACAGATTATAACAAGCCTCCGGCGGGGTTTTCGCTGGGGGCTTTTGACCTTTGCACATATAAAAAGCAAAAAGAAAGCGATATCGGAGCGTATACCATAAAACAGACCACCGACTATTACAAAACGATATTACGTGCCTAACTGATCGGGGCAGTTCCTCCACCATGCGGACAAATCCCGGTAACAAAATGACAAAACGGACACTCACCAAAGAACAACATTTTTTTCTTTTTTCCTAAACACCTTCCAGCGAAGCACAGTGTATTTGTCAAGGGCGAAGGGTAAAAAATACCGCACGAGCGAAGCGAGCACAGGAGATTTTTTACCCGGAGAGTGAAACGTCCCTTTACAAATACACTGTGCGGAGTTACCTTTGTGCCGGAAAATAGAAAAATCACATGCCCATTCCGAAACCTCTGCTCCTTTTTGGCTTCTTCAGGAGTTCCAGATCTTCCTCCTGCTGCTTCTTTTTGGGAATAGGCTGCTCGATGTCCGGCGTTTTCTCCACCTGTTGATTTTTCGACTTCTCCGGCTCCTGCCGGGATTGAAGCTCTGCTTTGAGTTTGTCCCATTTCTCCTTTCTGATGCGTTCCGCACGTTCCACCTGCCGGGCTATTTCCGCCGGACTTCCGTTCTTGACGGCATTAAGATAGTCGAAGCTTTCCTCCGGCTCCCGGTCAAACCCCATGCGCCGATCAAAAGAGCTTTCACACTTCCGGAAAAAATCCGTCCGGTCAAAACCTCCCTTCACGTTGCCGCAGTTCTTCTTCCCGGTGTGGTTCGTTTTAGGGCTTAACTTCCTGGTGTTGCTCCGGTCTTTCCGGCTGACGATGATATGTGCGTGCATATCGCTGTCACTTTCACCGTCCCGGTTGAAATGGATCTTTGCATAATATTCCACATCATCGCTTTTCAAGCCTTTTCCGAAGCCCTCCGCATAGTTTCTCATCACATCCTGCCGTATGTACCGCCGTAAGGCTTCCGCACACTCCTGCGGAGTTCTGCCCATGCAGCGCAGCTCCTTCTCTGAAGGGCTGACAGTGATAACATAGAACTTTGCGTCAGTCCGGCTTAACTTAGCCTTGTTGTTGTCTATCTTGAATGTGACCTCCCTTGCGCTCACGTAGTCCCGGAACTGGTTGAAGAACGGCTGCACCTCCTCCCCTTTCTTCATCCTCTCCAAATCCTCATGCTGGAGATAGTTCGTCACCGCAACACAACTGCCTGTATTGGCATATGTGCCGTTACCGCTTCCCTGTATCTTCACGTTCATATCTTTTCCCTTTTGTTCTTCTCGTTCTTGTACAAGGCTTTTATATCATCGAAAAGCCCGGCTTTTCCTTTCGCATCGATATAGCTTGCGATATAGGAGAAGATCTTCTCCTGCCTTTGCGTCACAGCGTCCAGCCTTGCATAAATGGCTTGTTGGTTCTTCAGAAGCATATCCCTCGACTGACCGACTGCCTTTTCCGCCCGGTCCAAAGCCTGCTCCCTTATCCCGGCAAGGCTTGCAAGGTCACGCATGAATAGGTCATTGTCTTTTTGGTATTGGCTGAACTTTTTTTCCGTAAGTATCGAGTCCATGCTCATGGTCACCCTCATACTTGTACTGCCCATGGCTTCACAAGCCGGACGCAAGAAATCCTGCTCCTGCTTCCGGATGAACGCTATCACCTGATCACAGCGTTTGATAAGTTTCTGCATTTCCTTTGCCGGACTCTCATGCTCAACCGGGTTGATGCCGTACTTCTCGAAGTACTCCAGCGCACAGGAAAGGAACTCTTTCTTTGATACATTATTGGACTTTGCCAGCCTATCAAGCCGGGCAAACGTTTTTCGGTCAATGGTGACAGAAGTGGTGGTTTCCTTATCCATACAATTGCGGTTTTAATTGCTGTTTATATTATTAAATCTCTGATTTCCAAAGGTATGATTTTAACCACAATTTCAAACTAATTGCGGTTAAAAAACTTAAACGGCTGATATTCAGCCGTAACCCCGTAGGGCAAGAGGAAAAACAGGGTAAAGCCCGGTTTCCTCTTGCTGTTCTATCGAACACCCTCCCCAGCGCGAAATTAGCAAAGGGGACGGGGAGAGATAGAACCTATCCCACACACGTGAACACACACGAAAACCGCACACCCGGTACACAACAGAATTACCCAACAAAACCGCACAACAGAATGTGTCTGGAACACCACAAAAAAACTCATCGGTCGGGGAGCGCCGCACGGCAAGGGGCGGGACCACCCGTCCCGACGAGTGCAGCCGTTTACTTGGATATATGATATAAGTTATTTTGATTCTGTCACAAATTCAAAAGGATTGCAGTAAGTTCCAAAACGGCACATACTGCAATCCTTCATTTGTCGTCATAATGTCCCCAGGCTGAAATGATGAACACAATTACGGTAGTCTCGTTGACCATATACCTGATACGGTTCTTCTTGTCCAGCTGCCTTGACCAGACACCCTCCAGGTATCTTAACTGTTCCGGATGTCCTGTACCCGTATATGGGTGTTCTCTGAGTTCATCAAGCAGCTTCTCCAGCTTCTTGAAAAGCTGCGGAGAGGATTTCCTCATTAACAGGACATGTTTTACCGCTTCTTTGGAAAATTCTATCTCATACATTGCCTTCGCCCTCTATACGGTTAAGAAAATCGTCCAGAGACTCGTTTTTAGCCATTCTGAAGGTATTTCCGTTCCGGATATCTTCAATACCTCTCTGGATGGCCGCAAGTTCTTCCTTTGAAGGGAAATCACCTTCTCTGACTGCACACACCATAATAGGGGCTGCATTGCGTCTGGAGACCAGGATCGTTTCCGTCTCTGCCATTTCGAAGTATTTCTTCTGGTTGGCACGAAATTCGCGTGTTGTAACAATCTGCATAGTTCTAATATATTGGTTTACACCGCAAAAATAGGGATAAAAATCAATAAAACAAAAGTTTTGTGTACTTGTTTGTGTACACGCGCGGAAAATTCGTTCCTCAAAGAACGCTGCGCTGGCTTTTGCTTTGCTTTCACAAACATTCAAAAAGTCGTTTTTCGCGGATTTGAAGGTTTGGAAGCCACATTCCGGCTAAAATTTTATGACTTGTTTTTAAGCATAGCTTATTATATGCTTATCAACTTTTGAAAAAACGGTTGTAATACATTATTAAACAAGAAGTTATAAACAATAGTAATATTCTAAAAACGAGTTTTTGAATGCTAAAAACGAGTTTTTGAATGTTATTTATGGCTTTAAAAACGAGTTTTTGAATGTTTTCGTGGAGATACATTTTTGTATCTCGTTTTTAATTTTTATATTTGCGAACATTCAATCTCTCGTTTTTAAAAAGTAAAGGTGTATGGCTATAAAAATAACAAACAAAGATGTGATACAGAGCTATTTAATGACTGTATCAAAGTACAACTTCTCAGTGTACGAAAAACGCATTCTGTACAGGCTTGTGGAAGCAATGCAATGTGAGATAGAAGGTAAAAAGCTTTATCCTGGACTTCGTATAGAAAAGACGCTATACGATGATAGAGTTGTTTTAATGCCCATATCTGCGTTTTTAGCCAATGATGATGATGAAAACTACACCCGTGTCAAAAAAGCCCTGTTAGACCTTAGAAACAAATCTTTTGAGTTCGATGATGGACAAGTATGGAAGGTGATAGGCATTATCGAGAAACCACAATTCAATTACAAAAGAGGTTGGGTAAGATTTGAAATACAACCTGAAGTATATAATGCCGTACTTAATTTTTCAAAGGGCTTCAGGAAGTATGAACTTAAAACGGCCATGGAGTTCACAAGTCAGTACTCGATGCGTTTCTATGAGCTCATGAGCGGCCAAGAAAGACCTTTGATATACAGTATAGAAGACTTGAAAATCATGTTTGGTGTACAGGACAAATACAAAAGGAATCCCGATTTCATAAAATGGATTGTAAAACCAGCCAAAGAAGAATTGGATGCCAAAAGCCCTTATTCATTTGAATACAAAGTTCTGAAAGACGGTCGCTCTTTTCATTCACTGAAGCTGTATCCCAAATACCAACCGGAACACAGGGATGAAGAACTTGAAAAGCACGAACTACAAAAACAGGTCAGTCTGGGCTGGGATCTGGACAGGCTTATCAGAAACTATCTAAAGCAAGAGCTTCTTTTCACAGACCAGGAAATAAGAAACAACATAGACCTCTTCAGGGATGCACAGAAGAAACTTGATTTAATGCTGGAGCTTTCAACTCTGAAGGGAAAATCAAGGGATAAAAAGAACCCTAAAGGGTATATAATAAACGCACTGAAGGGAAAAGTAAAAGACAAGGAAGAACTTTGATTATGTTACACAATCAAAAAAATAACGATATGAAAGAAGGAGATTTGATATTGGTATCTGCTGAAGCCACAGGCTTAGGAAAGCCAATGGAAGCTGTTATAGACAAGATTGAAACATTCATGGGACAAACCTTGTAACGGTCACTTACACGCAACCAGACGCCTTATCCGGCTTCGGTGGGTGCTTTGTGGATTCTCATATCACTTTAAGCGAATAAAAGAGCAAGCTATCGCAGTATATTTCAGGAATATTCGGTATATTTACAGCATATTCAATTAAAAAGAAACATAAAATTAGAATGCTAAGCATATTATAGGCATATTTATATCAATCGGTTAAGATATGACAGATAAAGTAACCATACAACCCAAAAGCAAGCCGGAAAAGACTACAATCTCGATAAGCGGAGAAACGTCTGAACGGCTGGAGATATACTGCCGGGCAAACGGCATATTACGGAAAGAGTTCGTTTCTCTCGCCCTGGAATACTTTGAACGCACAGGATTCGACCTGAAGAGTAACGCACTTGATTACTCCCCCTTGGAAAAGATCATCGGAGAATTGAATGAAGTAAAAGCGACCATGCAGACAAGCAATGAGGGAACAGAAGCTATTCGCCAACTACTACAGGCAGTCCGGGAACAGACCGCAAAACAGCTTCCAGCTCCAGAACTTATAGCCCAGGCAACAGAAGCAAAGGCCAAAGCGGAAAGTCTGGCCGCAGAACAGGCCAAAGAACTACA
>OMNQ01000649.1_pt1 | contig 11179 bp, 9 predicted proteins | sample 1673871 | NCBI WGS metagenome assembly OMNQ01 (sample SAMEA103958130, study PRJEB25191) | human gut metagenome | biome: human-associated habitat [ENVO:00009003]; feature: intestine environment [ENVO:2100002]; material: feces | place: Germany | collected 2013/2015
CCATTACAGTCATATCCAAACTTCCGGTATAGGTACCCGCAATTTCCTTTGCCGCAGCTACTGCTACAGGATCATCATCGCTGCTGCAAGAGCTGAATGCTACACACATAGAAACCAAAGCCAACATCATGGCCATCATTGTCTTAAACTTTTTCATTTTTCTTTATTTTTCTTTTAGTTACTATAATATTTTCTGTTTGAGGGGATTTGTAATCCCCGATTATTTATCTTCCGGAACATAGATGATTTCGCCATTCTCCAGCTGGTAAGCGATGCCTACCTTCTTTCCCTTGTTGCCCGACTTCTTACTCTGGTCTTCAGAAGGGGTATAGCGATTTATCTTCTGTCCATCCTTGGTAATGATTTCCATATTCTCCTTACCAGGGTTCTTCACCATCGTGAAGTTATCCTTGCTGAACATTTCCGTCATATTATAGCGCGAAACGAGGGCTACCATCAGGGCGAGGGCAAATACCATCGCCACATCGAAGAGGTTGCTCACTACGCTCATCGGATCATCATCCTCGCCATCATGTGCAAGCCTATTTCTGCGTCTCTGTCTCATAAATTATTTATCTTTAGTTTTTACCTTTAAAAGCCTTTTTACTTTTCCTCCAAAAGGTCTGCCATAAACTCGAGGTTGCTCATATCCTCGGTATACCAGCGGTTCTTGGTCTGCTTGGTTACGAAACCGATGGCAGCAGAGAACAGGCCTACTACGGTGGTAGCGAAAGCCACCTGCATGTTGTAAGCCATCGAAGCAATATCACCGGTAGAAAGACCTACCAGGGCAGGACCCATCGGAATCAAGGTACCCATCAGTCCGAGCATCGGACCCATCTTCAGGAGTGTAGAAGGAAGAGAAAGATCCTTCTCAACAAACTGGGCATACTGGTCGAGGATGCGGTTCACCTGCGCCTTGCTCTGACGGTTGTCCACGAGTTTCTTCATATAGGAAACGATGACAGCCTGCTTATTCTTTGGCAAGCGATCGCCCAGGGTATCGATGTTATCGAGCGTCAGGGTGTTCATCTGTTCACGAATCTCCGCACCCGACTTGCGCTTTACAAGATACTGTCCAAAGAAACCTCCAAGGAGCAGCAAGGCTCTGAGGAAGAAGAAAATCAACAAAATAATCACAGGAACCAGCATGCCTGTGGAAATCCAAAACAATACGTCTGATATGTAATTCATTATACTCTATATTTTTTAATTTGATAATTGTAAATTGCCCATCCTATCGCCATTCCTACGATGACGATGGCGATAACGCCGAGAAGCGAGAGGGCATCGAAACTGTTGAATCCTGCCACCGCAGTCCTGCCATTCACCGTACCGATGATGCCCATCAATCCGAGCAGCACCTCTACCAGAAAAAGCAGTTCCAAGCGGATTGGTCGCTCCGGCAAGAGCCATCTCAAACCATAGGTGAATACCGGCGTCAAGACCAGCAGCACTACGGCAAGCACCCATGCCACTACCTGGAACGATACGCCGGGAAGCAGGAAGATGGTCATCACCAGAACACTGAAAAGCACTGGGAAAACCAGCAAACCCGGGAAGTACTTCAGGAAGATGAAGAACACCCATTTGCGGCGACTCACATGTTCCGAAGTCTTCAGATCTACGTGGTGCACACAGAAAAGCATCGTGAGTGCCACGTCGATACTCAGCAGCACCGCCATATCGAGCATCAGCTTCTGGTCGGCTATCCAGGCCGCAATCTGCGTTTTCGACTGTTCGATGGCAAGTGGCCAGGTCATTCCCACGAAGAAGGCTACAAGCACCGAGATGATCATAATCTCCTTCACTCCGTGGAAGGTCTGCTTCAGCACAAAACTGAAGCAAACCAATATCATCATTACTAAAACTAATGTCTCCATTTCTATTCAACCATATTCTTTCTTCTTCTGCGAATCAGAATCGCCAACATCACGAATGCTACGATGACGATGACACCTACTACGATGCCGCTCACCACAGTGGTGGTCTTCTGAGTTTCCTCATTCAGCGTCTCCTTCTTCATCACCATACCCTTGTCGCTGCTGTTCTTCTCAGCCTCAGCATCGCGGATCTGCTCTACATTCTGCTGATATTCCTTGGCAGAAGCAGCATCGGTCTTGCTGGCGATATAATTGCGCAGCTTGGCATTGTCGCAGACGAAACCGGAGCATGAAGGCTTATACTTGTTCACGGTCTCGGTATGAAGCTTGGCGATGTCCTTGAGCTGCTGAGGAGTAGCCTTCCACATACCCTTGCGGGCACTCTCCATCATCACGGCGGTCATCTCCATCAGCGCAGCCGGATTCTGCTTGTCGAAGAACTCCTTGGTGCCGAGATTGTACTTGTCCTTGACATATACATTATAGATCTCGTCCCACATCTCCTTGTCGATTGCCTTTGGCTTCATCACATTCCAGCCGTAGGTATTGGTTACGATTTCGGCGAATGTGCTGGCACTGCTGGCTCCACCCTTCATCTTCTCCTTGATATAGGCTGGATTGAAGATGGTGGTTCTGCCCTCGATGCCGATAGCCTCCTTCACCTCCTGCATTCTCATATTGCTATGGTTGCGATAGTCGGCGAGATAAGCATCTGGATCCTTACCGGTTACGTTGCGCACTGCAAGGTTCATACCTCCCATAAACTCATATACGTGGTCGAGACTCAAAGCGCCCCAAGTGTTGCTCTGTCGTGGCTGAACTACCACATCAGTACGAGTCAGCGCTGCCTCGAAAGCAGCCTTGCGAACGGTCTCCCAGTTCTTCTCATCACCGTAGTAGGCACCCATATTGTTCAGATAGACCTCGGCAATCTGACTCTCCTTATCCCAGCGGTCGCCTGCGGTTACCATCTCCTGAATACCGGTGCCATAGTTGCCGTTTACGCCACCAAACACTCGATACATACTTACCTCGCGGGCCTCCTTTGGCGACATACCCTTCTCTACAAGCACTCTTTCGGATTCGGTAACACCGGCTTTCACCAGGTTGTCATACTTATCACCCTTGGCATTTGCCGCCATCTCTATCGCCTTGTTGATGAGGAAGAGACGGGATGCAGCAAGGTCGCGGAGCTGACCGGAAGTCTGAACCACGACATCGATGCGAGGACGACCCAACTGCTTGGATGGGATGAGACGCAGATCGGTAACACGACCGAAGGCATCTCTTACCGGTTCTACACCGAGCATATAGAGAATCTGGGCGATGGTAGCACCCTCTGTTTCGATAAACTCGCTACTCCAGAGCGTGTAGCTTACCTTACGAGGATATTCACCCTTATGTCGCTCGCAATACATCTTGATGGTATTGTCGCAAAGTTCCTTTGCCTTCTCCCAGGCATCCTCCGAAGGTGTATTCTCCACATTGATGGAGAAGAGGTTTCTACCGGTAGGCAGGGTGTTTGGATTCACAATCAGATCACCACCAGGAGATGGAGCGGTAAAGCCGCCATTCAGGGCATTCATCAGAGAAGACATCTCGTTGAACGGACTCTGACGGAGCGCCTCCGAATACTTGCCCACATTCTGCAAGGCATGCTCTACGGTAGTAATCGCCTGAGCCAGATGAATCTGCTGACGGGTATATTTAGGTGCTTTCGACATCATCATACCCTTATCTTTAGAAGATTTCTGAGATGCTTTGCCCTTGCCGGCTTTCGCCATCTTCGCCTTCTTCAAATCCTCCTGATACCATTTCTGGCCCTTCTTGATGGCTTCCATCATCTTGTCAGGGAAGCGACCGGTCTGCTCCATCTTCTCAAAAGCCTCACGACTCATCTGCGGAATCTTCTTCTTATGAGAAACCTTGGCAGCACGGAGCTCGCTTACCGTACGGTGGTCCACCCTCTTCGGCTTCGCCTCCTTCGCTCCACCCATCTGGTCTGCCATCTGCATCATCATCTGGATAGGATCCGGAGCTGCCTGCATCGCCTCTACCTTACGCGCCATCTGGAGTTCGGAAGGAGTGATTCCTACATAACGGCAGATGTATTCATCAGAAACCGAGGCTGAACCCAGAAGCTGGGTCACAGTGTTGCGTGCCTTGCTCAGATAGAGACGGTCGAAAAGCTGCTTATGCTTCTCCACGCCCTCCAGAGCACGACCTTTCAACTTATCCACAGCCAGCATTCCGTAGGCAATAGGATCTGTAGCCATCGCATAGACACTGGTGCGGACATCATCGTTATCGTATGGCACACCCAGAGTATAGAGTTTGCCGGTAATCTTCTCGTTTGCCAACTCTTCCGCAAAGTTCTCTACTCTTGCGATTTCATCTGCAGAATATGGCTTGTTCATCTGCTTGGCATTGAGTCCCAGTTCTCGGGCGATTCCCATCTTCACGGTCAGCGCCTTCACTTTCAGCGACTGTTCGGCAGATGCCTTCTTTTCGTAAGACTGGATGGCATCGCTCAACTGCTTATAGGTCTGTCGCAATTCGCTCTCCTTGAAAGGAGGAGTGAGATAGCTCTGGGTCTGGGCATAGGTACGGCGCTTGGCAATCATCGCCTCGCCCACATTGCCGATGGTATATATATAAAGATGTGGAACCACACCAATCAATCGGTCACTCCAGTCGTTGCTGTCGAGTGCCACCTGCTTTCTCGGGGTATATTCCAGCGAACCGTGGGTTCCGAAATGGATAAGTGCATCGGCACTGAAACCATAACGAGCCCAGAGATAAGAGGCAACATAGGTGTAAGGAGGTGCCTGGTCGGTGCCATGCACAATCTTGAAGGAGTCGCCTCCCACGCCTGCCATCACCTGTGGAAGCAGAGCCACATTACCAAACTGCAGTCTTGCCACCGCCAACTTACCGTCATCGGTAGCCATATATTTGCCAGGGAAGGAACCATAGAGCTGATTCAGCTCCTTGATCATCTTCTTAGACAAAGCCTTCTGTGTCCATCCGGCAAACTGCTGGGCGGTAACCAGGGCTGGATGTCCAGACTTCAGAAACTGGGTATAAGCACCCTCGGCATAGGTTCCGAAGACGGCACCCTGAGCCCGGATCATCTTTGCCAGTTCCTGAGGATTGGCAGGCAACTTGCCTACATTATATCCCTCATTCTTCAAGCGAACCAGGAGATTGTAGAGCGATGGAACCACTTCCATTCCCGAAGCGGTAAGTGCATTCTGACCAGGCCCCTTGAAGTAGAAGATGGCGATGCGCTTGCTGCTGTTCTTCTTGTTCTTCAGATTCACATAGCCCTGCACGCTCTCCACAAAACTCTCCATTCTGTCTGGGATGCCGTAAACCTCCTGCAAGCCCTCCTTGTTGATGCGCTGACCGAAAACCACGTATGGACGGATGGCACCATCAATCTCCGGAGTCACGATGCTCTGCGACATGAAACCGCCATTCATTCCCTGCTTGTCGTTCTCCCAATCGGTGGTCAAACGGTTGATATTAAGAGGTGAGAACAGAGGAATATTCTTCTGCTTCAGAAACTCTACGAAGTAATCGCCCAGTCTGCCATGCGCCATATTCACTACGGCATTCGCCTGGATACTGTCGGCATGATGACCGGCGATAAAGCTCTGCAGCTGGTTGATGCGATACACCATGAATCCCTTCTTCTCGAAAGCCTTCTCCATATCAGGAGCCGCACCCATAAAACCGGTGAGCAAGATGGTAGGAGCACCTTTCTTATATAATCCGTTCTTCGCCAGGAAGGCATTGTACTCACGGATGCTGTTGAAACCCAGTTCATCACCCTTTTCATCCTTCGGGTCGAAATGAGTCAGGAGATAGTTTGGTCGCTCATCCACACGTTCCGGTTCTGGAGCCATGAACTTCTTTCCGTCGATAAACTTGCGGATGTAAGCGAGCATACTGTGATAATTCTTCTTGCTGCCGTTCTCGATGTACTGCATCAGATAATCGGCATCGAAATTATCTACTGATACGATATTGTTGGCTGGGTTGGTAGCAGCATGAGTCAGGGTCGGCACCTTATAGGAAGCCTCTTCCAACTGCTTGCGCTGGTTCTCGTCGATTCGGAGTCCCATACCATTCACGATAATCATATCGTAATCATCCAGATGATCGAAATCATCGGTCGTGATCTCACTCAGTTTAATCATCGCATTGTCGTTGGCATGCGAAATCTGTCCCAGCGCAATAGCCTGATAGTTGAGGAAAGCGATGCGGGTAGTACCCACCCAGGCAGAGTAAGCCTTCGCCAAACCTCCCAGAACAATCACGGCCAACAAGGCCAGGAAGATGTGTTTCTTTTTAATCTTTCTGATTTTTCCTAATCCTTTTTTCATATCTATTCCTTTTTTCAGGCTGCAAAGGTAAGACTTATTTAGAAATTGTACAATACCGAGAAATTGTGATTTTCACATTTTTTATACTTAGAATTAGGTATCAGGTTAAACGCATAGATATAGTCTGTACTAATAAATAAGTAGTGTTTTCAGGACTTTTTCTTTCATTTCAGCCCTCAAAAAGAGGAATTATTCCGAAATATGCAGAAAGAGCGTGATCACCATTACGGCAATCACGCTCTTTCTACTTATAAACATAAAACATTACGAAGATGAAAGAAAAGCTTAGCAAACCTTCTTCTTCCGCTCACAATAGCGTTCGCATTGGGCACAGATGTCATATCCCAGCATGGCACCCAAGATGAAATCCTCCTCCGGCGTAAGCTGGCACAACGGTTTGGTGATTATCATGCGGATAGCATCCAGACATTCTTTCTTACCAAAGAAGAGATTCAGACGGTCGTTGCCAACCGGCTGGATGATATAATCAATGTTCTGACGCTCTAATCTAGTTATGGCAAAAGACTCATATTTCTTGTTGAAGGTGTAGAGCACCAGGCGGCGCACGCCCTTCTTATATTCATATATATGATTCATCAGAACCTTCAAATCTACTGGTGTTGCGATTTCCTGCTGCATACTATCCGAATTTATCTGTTTTTAAACCAAGAATCAGAGAATTCCATCATTCTCCAATTCTTGAAAAATATTTTTGTAAAATTATAACGCTGGCTTGATGTCCTCGAGCCAGGCATCGATACGCTCCTCTGTCTTGTCATCCTCGTTCACCTCGTCGAGTGCGAGTCCCAGGAACTTGTCGCCATCAATTGCCTCACTGTCATCATAGGTGTATCCGTCTGTAGAAACACCAGGCAATACGGTAGCACCAGCCTCAACGGCAGCATCATAGAGTTCCTTCATGCCGCCACAGAATGTATCAGGGTAAGACTCACTGTCGCCACAACCAAACAGGGCCACAGTCTTGCCAGCCAAGCCGGCACTCTTCAATGTCTTCACGCCATCATACCAGTCGTCCTGCATCTCGCCGGCACCCCAGGTAGAAGTACCGAGAAGAAGATTCTCATGACTTGTGATAGTAGCGTCATCGATGTTAGCTACATCTACAGCTTCCACGCCCAACTTAGAGGCGATGGTTTCGGCAATCGACTGGCATGAGCCAGTAGAAGAGCCATAAATTACGATTGTTGTTTTCATTTGTCTATATTACTTTTAGTTACATTTATTTTCGGGTGCAAAGATACGCCCTTTTCCCGTAATCTGCAATACCTAAAAATGATGGTTTCGCAGAAATACCTAAATATGGGGATAGATAAAAAGTTTTAGGACGATTCATCCTAAAACTTCTCTAATTTCAAAAGTTTTAGGACGATTCATCCTAAAACTTTCTTAAATATTCTACTTTTAGGATGATTTATCCTAAAAAAATAGTATCTTCGCAGCAAATATATAATCAAAGAGCAATGAAATGAAACGAATAGAAAGAACGGAATATCTCAATAAACTGATCGCTTTCAAAGACAAGTCTCTTATCAAAGTGATAACCGGCATTCGCCGTTGCGGTAAATCCACCATTATGGAGATTTATCGTGACTGGCTTAAGAGGCAAGGTGTCAGTGCCGACCAAATCATCTATCTCAATTTCGAGGATTACGACTTCTATGAGCTTCGTAATCCACATAACTTATACGCTTATATCAAGCCATTAATTCATCAAGACAAGATGACTTATATCTTCTTTGATGAGATACAACATGTGGAAGATTTCCCAGACATCATCAACAGCCTCAACCTGAAGCCAACGGTAGATCTCTATATTACGGGGTCGAATGCCTATATGCTGTCAAGCGAAATCGCCACGTTACTATCCGGAAGATATGTGGAAATCGCAATGCTTCCCCTTTCATTCAGAGAGTATGTTGAAGGTATCGGAGGAACCGACAATCTTCCCAAAGCCTATACAGACTACATCACAAGGAGCAGTTTTCCATATACCCTTGAACTGGATACTCCCGCAGAAATCAGCGACTACCTGAATGGCGTATATAACACCATTGTAGTAAAGGATATCATGAGCAGGAAGAAGTTACCCGATGTCATGATGCTGGAAAGCGTTATCCGTTTCACAGCCGACAATATCGGCAACATCCTATCCACCAAGCGCATAGCCGACATCATGACTGCCGATGGAAGGAAAATAGACCAGAAAACCGTAGAACGATATCTGACCGCACTCTGCGAAACCTTCTTCGTATATGAAACCAAAAGATATAACATCAAGGGTAAGCAGCTGCTCAAGACATTGGGTAAATATTATCTAGTAGATATCGGTTTGAGAAGAATGCTCCTAGGTTCCCGCTCATTCGATGCCGGCCGCATCCTGGAGAACATCGTTTATCTGGAACTACTCCATCGCCAGCAGAAAGTATATATAGGAAAGATGGATAATCTGGAAGTAGATTTTGTAGCGATTGATGAAAACAATATCACGTATTATCAGGTAGCTGCTACCGTTAGAGATGAGACTACCTTAAAACGTGAATTGGCATCTCTGCAGCAGATCAATGACCAATATCCTAAGTATATCCTTACACTTGATGAAGACCCTACTGCCGATTACAACGGTATCAAGAGAATCAATGCCCTAAGATGGCTGATGGGAGAAATAGGATAGCCTATATTTCCTCAGAGTAACACCATAATTTATAAGGCACAAAAATGATAATTCGATGAAAGATTTTGCAGCGATAGATTTCGAAACGGCCAACCAGCAGCGTACAAGTGTCTGCTCGGTGGGCATTGTGATAGTGAGAGATGGCGAGATTGCAGACAGCTACTACAGCCTCATCAAGCCCGAACCGGAGTATTATTCTTATTGGAACACCCGGGTTCACGGCCTGACCCAGGAAGACACGATGAATGCCGATGTCTTCCCGAAAGTCTGGGCTGAGATTGCGCCCAAGATAGAGGGGCTGCCCCTGGTAGCCCACAATGCCACCTTCGACGAAGGATGCCTGAAGGCAGTATTCCAGATGTACCAAATGGAATATCCCGACTACGAATTCCACTGCACCTGCCGAGCCTCCCGAAGAAAGCTGGGCTCTCTCCTCCCCAACCATCAGCTCCAGACCGTAGCCGCCTATTGCGGTTACGACCTCACCATGCATCACAATGCCCTGGCAGATGCCGAAGCCTGTGCCTGGATAGCAAGAGAGCTGCTATAAATAACCACAAATTTCGTATGCTGCGAAGGAAAAGTGGCAATATAGCCAAAAAAACTTCGCAAGAATTATAATATCCAGATAAAAAGAAACTTCTATTTACAGCAACTCATAGATGGAAGGCTGACAAGGTGCTGAGCGATGCCACCAGGAGCATCTCAGAGCTGATTACCGTAGAGGGAACCATCAATCTCGACTTCCGTGACATTGAGACCACCATCAAGAGCGGCGGTGCCATCATAGCAATGGGCAGAGCCAGCGGAGAAGGCAGAGTTCAGAATGCCATCCTCAACGCTCTGGATTCCCCATTGCTCTACGGCAGCGACATCAGCAATGCCCAGCGCATCCTCTTCAACATCTATACCTCCAGCAAGCACCCTATCTTCGTTAGGGAAATGCGAGAGATAGATGCCTTCTTCGATGAATTGAATCCTGACATCAAGGTTATTTGGGGTCTTTCAGATGATGACAGTCTGGATGAGGATGCCAAAGTCACCATTCTGGCAACAGGTCTCAACAACGAACTGGCAGATGAAATTCAGGACAATCCTGTCACAACCACCAAGGATGAAGATGATTACCAGAGAATTATCGACAAGCTTTATCATCCGATACGTGACAACTTCCAATCACATGGAAAAGAAGATTCCCCAAAAGAGGATATTCCAGCAGAGTCCTCAAACACAGAATCTGCAGACATCCCTGATGAGGAGCCAGCCCCACTCACCCCCGAAGCTCCGACAGAAGAACCTCCAGTCGTAGAAGAAGAGCCCCCAAAGCCTGTCATTCAGCAAAAGCCACCAACCTTGGCGAAGAGGATAAGAGACAGACTGAAGAAAATTGCTGAAGATTTAGACATCATCACGGAAGATGAATAGCCTTTGCTGATACAAAAAAATCCTGCTGGCAATGATGCCGGCAGGATTCTGCGTTTTATCTACCTAAAGATGTCATTTATTTTATCACCCAATCCTCTATGCTTCGCTGGTCTTCCGAGAAGTTAACACCCACTTTCACTACCTTCCGTCCATCATCGGCAAAAGCCTTAGCATAGTCCTTATCGCTGATTTGCGCCATGGCGATGTCGGCAGACTTCTTATATTTTAACTCAAAGATAAAGATACTCTTATCCGTCTTGAGCACAAGGTCAATTCTTCCATCCGAAGTGGTATGCTCCACCTTCACATCTTCGCCAAGCATAGTGAAGATGGTGAACATCACGGCTTGATAGTGACGCTCATTATTGTTGATAATCGTATATGGGAACTTATCGTAGAATGCCTTTAAGTGAGGCATAAAGGCTCCCATATCGTCATTGATGAGCACATTCTTTTTATAAGCATATACGATTGCATCAAGTTCGCCTACCTCTGAAGGGGTATAATATTGGCAAAGACTTTCTGAAAAGCCTTGTCTAACTTCTTGATTAGGAAAACTGAGGTAATACATATCTAACTGCTTGTCATATCCCTTAATCGTAAGATACCCACTTTGGAAAAGGACTGGCACAGGGTCAGTAATAGTCTCAGTAGGAACATCGAAGCGTTTTGCTCTAGCCCAGATATCATTTAAGTCCATCATGTCCAAATTCTTCTGCTGCATCAGTTCTATTAAGAACGTAGGCGTTCCAGATGTAAACCAATAGCTATTAAACTCCTTATCATCC
>OMNQ01000653.1_pt1 | contig 11141 bp, 10 predicted proteins | sample 1673871 | NCBI WGS metagenome assembly OMNQ01 (sample SAMEA103958130, study PRJEB25191) | human gut metagenome | biome: human-associated habitat [ENVO:00009003]; feature: intestine environment [ENVO:2100002]; material: feces | place: Germany | collected 2013/2015
AACACTTATTATAAATATTTGTAAAATAAAAAATTAAAACTGAAAGAAAGTTAAATTTTTAACGTTTTTTTGGTAAAAACCACGGCGTTTCCCGCGATTTTTTCAAGCATTTTTCTTATTTTTCCTATTTTTCACGAATTTTTTTGACGAAACAACTTATGAAATACGTGCCGCCGAGAAGTATCAGAAAGTATCCGAACGCTTTTTTCAGAACTTCGGCAGATATTTTCGTTGCGAAAACGCTGCCCAAAATCGCAAACGCCAGCGCAGGCAGAATAACGAAAAAGATACGTTTCTTTACGACGTATCCGTTTTTTGCGTGGACGATAAGAGCAAACGCGCTCATCGGGATGAACGTCAATAAATTCAGAAGTTGCGCCGTCTGTTGCGGCACGTCGAGCCCAAGAGTCAGAAGCGGAATAAGCAGCGTTCCGCCACCCATACCCATTCCGCCAAGCAATCCGCCGATTATTCCGAAAACGATAAATAAAACTTCCATTTCACAACTTAAACACCGTTTTGTGTCACAAAACCATTTTTATTCCCGCCGCAATCATCACGCCGTAAAACAAAAACGAAACAAACTTATTCGACAATTTATTGAGGAGCATCGCGCCCGCAAGACCACCAATAACAACGCCTATGGCAGTCCCCGCAAAACCATCCCCCGCGGATACTCCGCGCAAAAGATAAGTTACCGCGCCGACGACGGTAACGGGCAGAATCACAGCGATTGCGGTTGCGTGCGCCTGCTTTTCGGTAAGTTTCATAATAAGCGTCAGCGCAGGCACGACAAGCATTCCGCCCCCGCCGCCGAAAAACCCCGACAGTATCCCCGTAACCGCGCCGGAAAGTATCAATGCCGCCGTCCTTAAAACTTCTTTTTTCTTTTCAACCCGCGCGTATTTTTGCATAACCGTAGTATCTTGATTTTTCAAAAAATAATACGGCACCGTCTTTTAGTTTTGTTTTAACCCGACGTGTTATCATCACGACGTCAAAATAACAGTGCAAAATAATCATTTTTATTTGCCAAAAATATTGATATGTATTATAATGCAATATGTATATTTTATTTTTAGCGCACGCAACGTGCGCATAGTACACACTATACAGGAGTCGAAATGAACAAACTCAATCTTAAAAAATTGCTCACACTTCTCGTATGTCTGACGCTTATCGTGTCCGTCGTTCTTCTTGCGGCATGCAACAAAAACGACGACAACAAAGGTTCGACCGAAGACAGTACGAGCGCTTCTCCGTCATTCACCAACGGCAATTTCAGGTCTTACACGACGTCGGACAAAGGATATCCTTACGCCCCGTCGAGTTTCACCGGTTCGCCGACGTCTGATACCGAAGGCAGCACCCTTCCCAAGCTCGAAACCGTAAAACGCGGCGTTATCAACCTTGCGGATTACGCGAACCTCGGCGCATGGTGCACGTTCTCGAAGTTCGACGCGAAACGCCTGACGGACGAAGAAGACGCGAAAAATTATAATAAGGACGACAACGTTCTTATGATAAACAACACGGAAGCCCGTTACTATATGTACAGATCTTCGGAGTTCAGCGCGGCGGCAAACACGAAATACCTTTTGCAGGTCGACGTAAGAACGGCAAACCTTGACGGCGGCGAGAAAAAAGGCGCGACGATCAAAATCGCAAAAAGTTATTCTTCGGGCTCGTCGATTCCCGCAACCGAAGGCTATGCAAGTTTCGACGCGATCACCGTCGGCGAATGGACGACTTATTCCTTCATTATCGACGGAAAATACAACGGCAGCACATCGCTTGAACTGCAACTCATGCTGGGCAACAACAACCTGCGCGACGAATACAAAACAAGCGGTTACGCTTTCTTTGACAATATCCGTCTGAACACCATCAAAGACGATACCGTCCTGCCCACCGAAAACGTAAAAACGATTACCCTTTCGGTGCCCAACGGCAGCTTCGATTACAAAACCACGTCGGATTATCCTTATCTTTACAACAGAGTTACGACAACCGACACCAACAGCAACTACGGTCTTGTGAACGAAGTCGACGCAAAAGACGGCAAAATCACCCTTGTGAACGATTACGCCGTTGACGCGGCTGCGGTCGAAGGACACGGCAGCGTTTTCGCAATCTATAACGTCGCCGACTCGAGAATGGGCTTTTACACCACGAATCCCCTTTACTTCAAGCGCGGCGGATATTACAAAGTAACCGTTTCTCTGAACACGGATTATATCGAAAGCGGCAGCGCGTACCTTGCCCTTGGTAAGAGCAAAGATTTGTCCGACAATACAATTATCCCCGTCGGAAAAGACACCGAAAATCCCGGCTGGAAAGAAAACGTTTTCTACGTTTACGCAAACGAGAATACCGCGGACGAACTTTACTTCCACTTCGGTCTCGGTAAAGACAGCGACAACAAAGCGAAAGGTTATGTCCTTGTCGACGACCTTAAAATCGAAGAAACCGACGACACCACGCAAACCGGCGACTACGTCACCGACAACCGTTTCAAACCGGAAGACAATAAACTCATCAATGCTTTCGTCAATAATAACAAGAGCGGCGACAACATCAACGGCGTTCCCGTGACCATCACCGGCGACGGCGAAGAATTCTCGGTAGACGACAAAACGCCTTACGTTTCGTCAAACTTCTCGGAAAGAAACAGAAAATTCACGTCGGCGAAAGCAACCCTTGCGAAATTCCAGACCAAGGCAACACTTCAAAAAGACACATATTACCGTTTCAGCGTATGGGTAAGGACTGTTGACGTTCCTTCGACTTCGGGCGTTGTCCTGACCGTATACGACGGCGATAAAGACACTAACTCTGCCGCAAAAGCAATCGCGACGTTTGCCGCGGTTACCACCGACAAAGACCTTGCGGACAGCTCGTCGAGCCTTAACGGCTATCGCGAACTCGTTTGCTACTTCCACACCGCGTCGCTCCAAAATCAGGACGTAACGTTTGAAATCTCTTTGGGCAGCGGCGGCGCGTTCACAAGCTCCACCCTGTTCAGCGGCACGGCTTATATCGCAAACGCGTCTCTTGTCGAAACGGATTATACAAAATACAACGGCGCGTCGGCTTCCGGCACGTACGAAAAGAAATACGACTGGTATGAAACGCTTTCAAGCGAAACGTTCACCAACGGTCAGTTCCAGAAATACAACTACTCCGATACGAAGTTCTTCAAGGACGGCGGTCTGAACGATAAAGACGAATTCCAAAGCACTTCTTTCGGCGTACCTTCCGGCTGGACGCTTAAAGGCGAAAAAGATAAGGCAGTTGCGGGCATCGTCGACGTAAATCGCGAAAACCTGCTTAATAACCTTGCGACAAAACTCGGCGTTCCTGTCGACACGCTCAAAACCGCACCGTTTGAATGCAAAGAAGAAGACGTTGAAACATTCGGCATTTATGCGGGCGGCGACTCTTACCTGCTCATCAATTCCGCGGACGTTGAAGGTCTTGCGAAAGAATCTGTGCGCGTAGGTTACGTGTCCAACAGCTTCACGCTTAACGCGAACTCTTATTACAAAATCAGCGTTATGGTCAAGGTCATGGGCGACAGCAAAGCAAGCGTTTACCTTATGACCGACAATAACATCTCAGAAACCAACGTCGACAGCAAGTTTGAAAACATCGAAGCGTCTACGGGTGATAAAACCGGCGGCTGGAAACGCTACACCTTCTACGTCAAGACGGGATTCTCGTCAATCAGCGCAACCTTAGGCTTGTACCTCGGCGGTAAAGACGTCGACATTGCCCTCACCGACGCGAATATGGTGCTTGCGGACGGTCTTAACGGCAAGTATGTAAAAAATACCGACGGCACATACGAAGTTTACAACAAGAACACCCATAAAGACGCCACCGAAACTTATAATTACAACGGCAGCGCGAAAGGCGGCACGGTGCTCTTCGACTACGTCATCAAGGAAGACATTTCCGAAAGCGTTTACAATGCAAAAACTGCAATCGCAACGGCGTCTGCCGCCGACGAGTACGAAGAAACCAAACGCGTCGAAATGAACCTGGACAGCTTCGGTCTTGCAACCACCCCCGACGAGAACAAACCCACTTCCCCGAAAGGCTGGACAAAGACGTCCTTGACTAAGGATACCGATACCGAACAACTTCAAAGCGGCGTCATTTACAGCACCGATTACAAAGCGCACAGCGGCGAATCCTGCCTGATTATCCCTTACCTTAACACGGCGGGCGCAAGCTATTACGCAAGCGATGCAAAGACGCTCACGAAAGACGGCTTCTATAAGATTTCCGTCTGGGCGAAACTGTCCGAAGGTCACACCGGCAAAGCGTATATCACGCTTGTCGCGACAAACTACGGCGAAAACAGCAAGTACGTTGACTACGCTTCGCAGACAATCGAGGTCAACAGCACCGAATGGAAAGAGTACGTGTTCTTCATCAAAGCGCCCTCGTCCGACACGAAAATCGACAAGTACGGCGAAAATGCGAAAGACCTTTCTCTCAAAATCCGTCTGGGCTTTGGCGAATCTGCCGATAATAAAGCAAGCGGATACGTGCTGTTCGACGACGTCCTTATAGAAAAACTCGACGTGAAAGCGGACGATTTCGACAAACTCGTTGACGACTTCAAGGCGGAACCGGCAAACGCAGGTCTTACGGTCAACACCGTCAAGTACAGCGCAATCGACAAAGAAGAAGAAACCACTCCCGATAAAGAGCCCGATAAGGAAAACAACAAAGACAGCGGCAAGAACTTCAACTGGGTTATCTTCACTTCGGTAGCGTTCGGCGCAATCGTCGTCATCGCAGTTGCGGCATTCTTCATCAAAAAGTACCTGCCCAAACACAAGGAAGGCAAACAACAAGTCGATAAGAAAAAGACTTCCAAGAAGAAGGAAGACGATTACAAGAACCTTAACGACTAATTGAACTTAACGAAAAACCTCGGTTTCCACCGAGGTTTTTTTGCGCCGTTTTTCCATATAAAAAACGCACCGCCTGTGCGATGCGCTTGTGTTTTTTCGTTAAAACGGTTTCGGGTTTTTGTTTTTATAAGTACAAAACGAAAACTCGTATTGTCCGTTGTTTATGAGTTCCGATTCTTTTTCAAGCGACCAGCAGGAAAGGTCGTCAAGGTTTTCAAAAAAGACCTGCGCCTGCCCGTCCGCCCTGACCTTCGTGATGTACGCCGTATCGCAATAAGGCAACATGGTTTTGTAAAACATTGCCCCGCCGATAATGAACACGTCGTCGGTGTCGTAGGCGGAAAGAGTTTTTGAAAGTTCGTCAAGATTTCTCACGATGACGACGTCGTCGCGCTCGTCCGCGTCCGGCCAAAGCACGATATTGACGCGGTTTTTCAGGGGTTTGCCGCTCGGGAAACTTTTTAATGTGTTGCTGCCCATCACAACGACTTTATTAAGCGTCGTTTCGCGGAAAAACCTCATATCTTCGGGGATTGCAAACAACAACCCGTTGTTTTTGCCGATGCCCCATTTTTCGTCGACTGCAACTATCGTTTTCATCAGATTGCCACCTCGATTTTTTTGTCAAGGTCGTTGAATTTGTAGCCTTCCAACCTGAAATCGTCGACGGTGAAATCGTAAAAGTTTTTGACGTCGGGATTTATCCAAAACTTCGGCGCGGGATACTGCGGCTTTTCAATGACTTCCTTAATAATCGGCACGTGACGGTCGTAAATATGAGCGTCGGCGATGACGTGCACGAGTTCGCCCGCTTTCAGCCCCGAAACCTGTGCAAACATATGCAAAAGCACGGCGTATTGCACGACGTTCCAGTTGTTTGCGGTGAGTGTGTCCTGACTTCTTTGGTTCAGAATACCGTTTAAGGTGTCGCCCGAAACGTTGAAAGTCATGCTGTATGCACAAGGATACAAATTCATTTCGTGCAGGTCGTCGAAGTTATAAATATTCGTCATAATGCGGCGGCTTTGCGGATTGTTTTTCAAATCGAAAAGCACGCGGTCGACCTGATCGAACTCGCCTTCCTTATAAATTGATTTTTTCGCAAGCTGATATCCGTACGCTTTCCCGATGCTGCCGTTTTCGTCCGCCCAACTGTCCCAGATTCTGCTTTTCAAATCGTGGACGTTGTTGGATTTTTTTTGCCATATCCACAAAATTTCGTCGATTGCGGACTTGAAAAACGTCCGCCTTACGGTGATTATCGGAAATTCTTTTTGCAAGTCGTAGCGATTTACGACGCAAAACTTCTTGACGGTGTGCGCGGGCGTGCCGTCTTCCCAATGCGGGCGGACTTCCTTGTCGGTATCCCACACGCCGTTTTCAAGAATATCTTTGACGTTTTCAACGAATACTTTGTCTGCGTAACTCATATGCAACCTCTTGTTTTCCATATAATATTATCATAACGCGGCGCGAAAGGCAAGAAATTGCCCGCCGATTATGCCATACAATATAAATACAATATAATAAAAATATGTTGTATATCAAAAAATATTTGACACACGTTTGCTGCGCTTGTTATTATGGTTTTACGGGCAACCGATTTTCAGGGTAAGGAGAAATTATGAAAAATCTTTCGTCAAACGACAAAAAATGCGTTTACGGTATTATTTTATCGTGCGTCATTATGGTGTTCGGCATACTGTTCCTTGTCAACGCGATGAGCGTTGCAAACTTTTACAAAAGTTATGCCGCAATCAAAAACCCCCTTGCAAAATATCTTGTCGTCATTTTAGTAATGGCAACGGGCATTATGCTGTTTTCAAACGTCGCGCTGCGCTTTGAAGACGATAAACTGAGAAAACGTCTGACGATTTTCATCACGGCGTTTGCGTTCATTCTGACAATTCCTTTGACTTACGTACTCATCGCAATGCTTCCCTTCCACGCAAAGTACAATATGGCGGACGTCGAAAATGCAATCGACGCGGCGCGCCTTGCTCATCCCGAGTACACGACCGCGCAGGTCAACGAAGCCGCCGGAAAAGCGTTGGGACTTTCGGGCTTCGGCAACATTATGGGCGTACATACCATTTACGAAGGCTTTGAAATGTGGTTCAAGGACGGCGCGTTTATCTGGGTAGTATTCGTGTTTATGGCAATCCTTGGCGTCGTATTCCTGATTGAGCCGCTTGCCGCAGGCATCTGCGTCGTGAAAGGCAAAATCCTTTTATTGTTCTCAAAGGACGAAAACGGAAAATTCCACCTTTTCCGCGTTGCGGAACTTCCCGTCCTTAAAAAACGTCGCGAAAACGAAATTTACGAACGCGCGGCATAAGAATTTAATCAACCAACAAACGAAAAGCCTTGCAAGAACGCAAGGCTTTTATTTTTTGTTCGTATTTTGTTTTTCTTATTCCGAGAAAAGATTTCTGGCGGTGAGCACGCCCATAAGCGACGCCTGCATAAGTCCGCGCGTCCAGCCCGAGCCGTCGCCCAACGTATAAAGGTTTCTGACGCTCGTTTCAAAGCGCTCGTCAATTTCCACCTTATTGCTGTAAAACTTGATTTCGGGGCTGTATAACAGGGTTTCCTTGCCCGCAAAGCCCGGCACGACTTTATCGACCGCTTTTATGAAGTTGATGATATTCGACATCGGACGATAAGGCATTGCCGCCGTGATATCGCCTGCAACCGCGTCGGGAAGCGTGGGGCGCACGTTGCTTCTTGCAAGTTCTTTTTCCCAGGTGCGTTTTCCGTCAAGGATATCGCCGAAGCGTTGCACGAGGATTTGTCCGTTGCCAAGCATATTCGTGAGTTCCCCGACCTTTCTTGCGTATTCGATCGGCTGATCGAAAGGTACGCGGAAGTGGTGCGACGACAAAATCGCGACGTTGGTATTTTTGGATTTTTTATCCTTGAAACTGTGTCCGTTTACGACGGCAAGCCCGCCTTCGTAATTTTCCTGCGAGACGAATCCGCCGGGGTTCTGGCAGAACGTGCGGACTTTATCGTTGTACGGCGGGACGTAACCGATAAGTTTGCTTTCGTACAACACGTCGTTGACTTCTTCCATAACTTCGTTGCGGCACTCAACCCTAACGCCGATATCGACGACGCCCGCACGGCGTTTTATGCCGTACTTTCTGCACAGATCGTCAAGCCAGTCCGCGCCGACGCGACCGACTGCCACAACCACTCTTTCCGCCTTTATGACGAATTCCTGCTTTGTAACGTTGTTGATGAAATGCGCGCCTTCGCACACTCCGTCGTTTATGATAAGGTCGCCCGCCGACGTGTCGAAAAGAATGTTCACGCCGTTGTCGATAAGGAATTTTTCAATGCGGGAATACACCTCGTGCGCCTTTTCAGTGCCAAGATGGCGAATGGGACAATCGACGAGTTTCAGTCCTGCTGCGATTGCGCGACGACGAATTTCTTTGACCTTAACGTCTTCGCTGTTTGCGCCCTCGATTTTCTTATCCGCGCCGAAATCGAGATAAATCCCGTCGGTGTAGTCGATAAGTTCCTGCACGGTGTCGTAGCCGATAAGCTCGGGAAGGTCGCCGCCGACTTCAGGCGATAGCGAAAGTTTCCCGTCGGAAAACGCGCCCGCGCCCGAAAAGCCCGTGGTGATGTTGCAGTAAGGCTTGCAATTTACGCACTTGCCCGTTTTGTTTTTCGGGCAGTGTCGTCTGTCGATGTTTCTTCCCTGTTCGACGATGGTGATGGTTTTGTCGCTGTTCTTACGGATAAGTTCCAGCGCCGTGAAAATACCCGACGGTCCCGCACCTATAATCAGGACGTCGCTTTTGATTTCAGACATATTATATCTCCAAAAATGTTATTTGTTGTTTGTATAAATTTCAACGGGCACGTTGCTTCCGTTGTCTTTGACCGCGCGACGGAAAAGTCTGAGCGGATTGAGATAAGGTCGCGTTGCGTGTTCGCGCGTGGTGCACACGATAATCTTATCGGGGTGGAATTTAAGCGCCATCGGCACGGAATATTTCGCGTTTTCTTTGGTCGATAGGGATTTCCCTTCCAGCAAGATTACGCTTTCGTCGATATTGCCGCGGCGTTTCAGTTCTTTGAGCATGGCGTCGGCTTCGGTGACGTCCACTTTGGGATTGGCGCGTCCGCCCGACAGAATAATTTCTTCGGGCGAATACTCCTTATAAAGTTTTTCGGCAAGGTCCAGACGCTTCCTTGCAAGCGCGGATAACGTGCCGTTATCGTTCATTCTGTTTCCGAGAATAACCGCAACTATCATTGACTATTTTTCAACCTCGTCCGGAGCTTCCGATATTTTGTCCGCCGCCGCTTTCTGTTCAAAAATTTCATCCGGTGTTTCCGCATCGGAAGATGCTAAATCGTTTTCGAGTTCGTTTACGTCCGCGCCGTCAAACACGACTTCCGCGTTGCCTTCCGCCGCAAGTTTGCGCCTTGCGATTTCGGCGCAGATTTCGTCGTAACGTTCCTCGTTTATGTTGTACTTCTTAAAGTATATCGCAAAACTTCCAAGGAGAATCACAAGGGGCAGCAACGTCATGAACGCAAACATTGTCTGATATTGCCATTTTGCGACCTTCGTGTCTTTGTTTGTGTGAATGATGTCTTCGATTTTTGCGACGTTTTCGGTTTCGATGGACTTTTTCTTTGCCTCGATAAGTTTCGTCTGCTCTTCCTTTGAAAGGGAGTCGAAATTCGGGGTTTCGTCTTTCACGAGTTGTTCCACCTGAATCGCAAGTTGTCCCGCCTCGTAGTCGGCGTTGGAAATCGCCTTGTTGGTGGGGTTAAGACCAAGTGCGAGAACGACAAGCGTCGTAATGCCGACGACCGCCGCGCTGCCGAGTTTCGTCGTGAAAGGACGGCACGCAAATATAACGCCTTCGTCGCGCATTCCCGTCGTATATTCGTTGTATTCGACCGTGTTCGCGACCGAAATCGTAAGCACCTGATAAAACAGCGTCTGTCCGAAGAACGCGCACGTTCCCGTAAGTCCCGTGAATATGAACGTAACGGGAATCAATACTTCGCCGATTTTGAAGCCGACTTTGTCCGCGTCGGGGTTTATGCCCGTCGTAAGACTTATGACGAACATCAGAAGATATCCGACGATAATCATAATCATCGACAACTTTGAAATCCAGCGTCTGGAATGCTTTTTGCACATCATCGGGAAAAACACAATGACAAGCGTCGATACGCCCGAAATAACCGTGAACAGCGTGACGAGAAGTCCCTGATATGCAAAGCGATAATAAATCCAGTAACTCGCAAGAGCCATTGTAATGCCGCTGCCTATGTTGTAAAGGAGCATTGACGCCATAACGGGTTTTAACTGGTCGTTTTTGAAAATGACCTTGAACATATCCTTTAAGGAACGTTTTTCGCCGTCGTCCACACGGACTTTGGGCAAAGGTTTTTCTTTTACGACAAAAACCGTCATAATCTGGCATACAAAGAAAACTATGCAGACGATAATCGACACGATTGCGTAGGACTTGCTTGCGTTGGACGCGATTGCCAGGTTGCCCTGGGTAAGCGACGGGATTGCAAGGACAGAAAGCCCCGCGCCGATACCCGCGCCGATGTTTGCAAGCGTCGTAAGGTTGTTGCGGTCGCCGGGATTTGAGGTCAGCGAAGGCAACATTCCCCAATACGAAATATCGTTCATCGTATAGGTCATACCCCACAGAAGGTATCCGAACGCAAAGAAAATGAGATAACTCGTCCCGCGGAGCGGCACGCAGAACAGCGCGATAATAACCGCAACGTTCGTAAATACGCCCGCAAGAATCCACGGCTTGAACTTGCCGATTTTCGTCCTTGTGATTTCGATAAGGCTGCCCATGAACGGGTCGTTGCAGCCGTCGAAAATACGGCAGATAACCATAATGACGCCAACCATTGCGAACTCGGTGTTCGAAAGCCCTTTCGTAAAGGTGATGAACGTCAGAAGGTACGTGTTGACCAGCTGATAAGCCATATCTCTGCCGATACCGCCCATCGAGTAGCCCCACAGATTACGTTTGCTTAACCTTTCGTTTGAGATAGATTCCGACATAATTTCCTCCCTGTCTTTATGACATAATATATATTACACTAAGTGAGTTTCAAAGTCAATATATGCGCCGTCGAAAAGGTTTACGTTTTTTATATACGGCGGCGGACAAGGCTGTCTGTTTTGCCGAAAAAACCGGCGGTTCT
>OMNQ01000656.1_pt1 | contig 11116 bp, 8 predicted proteins | sample 1673871 | NCBI WGS metagenome assembly OMNQ01 (sample SAMEA103958130, study PRJEB25191) | human gut metagenome | biome: human-associated habitat [ENVO:00009003]; feature: intestine environment [ENVO:2100002]; material: feces | place: Germany | collected 2013/2015
ATAACATATTGCTTTGAATTTAATTATTGTTTTTCGGTTTTGCGAATTAACTCGGCAAAGTAAACACTTTTTTCGGGATTTAGCAAACTTAATTTGCGATAAATCGCTGCCGCTTTGTCCCGAAGGCCCTGGGAAAGATAGATTTCGGCCAACTCCTCGCTGACGACCTCGTCCTCCTCGTCCAGATCGGGCTCCGTGCGGACCTCCTCTTCGGGCGCATGTTCGTCAGCCACGATGCGCAGGTCCTCCTCGCGCAGGAAGCGGTCGATCACCTCCTCGGAAGTCAGGCGCACCAACGCCCCGGCATCGATGCGTCCGAGGCGCAGCGAACTCTCCTCGCGCCACGGAGCCGCCACCGACAGGACCGCATCGGGTGCTCCCGAGCACTGCTCCAAAAGGATCCGCACCGGCGCGAACCACCCGAAACGGGCGGCAAAACCGCGGATCGCCTCGTCGGAGGGCTTCGGAGCCGACTCCGGCGAGGACAGGTACAATTTCAGGGACTCCAGCTCCGTCATCGGTCTACCAGTTGGAGGCCGAAGCCTGGAATATGTCGGTCACCAGCTGATCGACGATCTCGGGGATCAGCGTGCTCTCGGCCTCGGTCAGCAGCAGCGACGAGTCGTAGTCCTCGAACGCGGAGAAGGTCTTGGTCCACGAGGCCTTCTCGTCGAGCGCATTCGTGAAGCGGACCTTCACGGTGATCGTCAGCCGGTTCAGCAGGGCGTACTCCTCACTCGACACGGACGAGGTAGTCGAGGTGTAGTTGGTGATCTCGCCCTCGAAGGCGAAGTCGCCGCCCTCGTCCACCTGTGCCAGGCGCGTGCGGCGCGAGAAGATATCGACCAGTGCATCGGTCAGCGTCGAGCTGAGGATCGGCGACACCATCGTCGCGTTGTTGGGGAAATAGGCCACCGAGAAGGTCTTGGCATCGGGCGGAATCGAAGCGCCCGAGAACGAATACTTGATGGCCACGCCGCACCCGGTCAGCAGGGCGACGCAGAGGGTTGTCAATAGGATGATTCGTGTCTTCATGGTTTCAATTTTCGGCAATGCCCAGCTCCTTGATCTTGCGATAGAGCGTACGTTCGGACATGAACAGCTCGGCGGCGGCCTCGCGGCGACGTCCGTTGTTGCGGCGCAGGGCGCGGATGATCTGCTCGCGCTGCATGTCGGCCTTGGTCATCTCGCGCGGCGGCTCGTCGGTCACCTCCTCGCTCTCGGCGAAGACCGGAGGCTGGACCGCCTCGGAAGGGGCCGCAGCCGAGACATACGAGGCACTCTGCGTCGTCGTCGGCAGCAGGCCGCGGATGTCGCGCGGCGGTTCGGGATGCCGCACCGCACCCTGCATCAGCTCGGAGATCATCCGCTTCAGCTCGTTGATGTCGGCACGCATGTCGAACAACACCTTATATAAAAGTTCCCGCTCGGTGGACATCTCCCCCGCGTCCATGCGCCCCGACGGCGCCATGGGGGCCGGGGCCCCGGCCTCCTGCACGGGAAGGTACTTGGCCAACACCTCGGCAGTGATGACCCGGGCGGGCTCGATGGCCGAGATCTGCTCGGCGACGTTTTTCAGCTGGCGGATGTTGCCCCGCCAGTAGTAGTGCATGAGCATCTGCCGCGCACTGTCGTCGAGCGTCACGGCCGGCATGCGGTACTGCACGGCCACATCGGAGGCGAACTTGCGGAACAGCAGCGGGATGTCCTCGGGCCGCTCGCGCAGCGACGGCACGCTGATGGGGACCGTACCCAGGCGGTAGTAGAGGTCTTCGCGGAAGCGGCCCTGGGCGATGGCCTCCTGCAGATTGACGTTCGTGGCAGCCACGACGCGGACGTTGGTCTTCTGGACCTTCGACGATCCGACGCGGATGAACTCGCCCGTCTGCAGCACACGCAACAGCCGCGCCTGGGTCGGATGCGGCAGCTCGGCCACCTCGTCGAGGAAGATCGTGCCGCCGTCGGCCTCCTCAAAATAGCCCTTGCGGGCCTCGGTGGCGCCGGTGAAGGCCCCCTTCTCGTGGCCGAAAAGCTCGGAATCGATGGTTCCCTCGGGTATAGCCGCACAATTGACGGCGATGTACTTGTTGTGCTTGCGCGACGAATAGGCGTGAATGACCTGCGGAAAAAACTCCTTGCCCACACCGCTCTCGCCCGTGACGAGGACCGTCAGGTCCGTCGGCGCCACACGCAAGGCAACCTCCAGCGCCCGGTCCAGAAGTTCCGAGGTTCCGATGATGCCGAAGCGCTGTTTAACACTTGTTATTTCTGTCATGGTTCAGGTCGTAAAGTCGATACGAAGGGCCGCATCGCCGGTCAGGCGCGCAGGCGGAGCGGGTCCGGAGCCTCAAAACCGAGGCAGGCCGTCCCGTCGGCCGATGTCTGCTCCCCGGCGGCTGCCTCGCCGCCCTCGGCCGGTGCATCGGCCGGATCGGTATAGTCCATCCACTCCGTCTCGGCCGCCTGTTCACGCGCCTCGCGCCAATAGCCGTAGAGGATGGCCGCCACGGCCAGCGCCGCAGCGATGATGGCGATCCAGATGAAGCGGTCGCCGCGCCGGCGGGGAACACGGTTCACGTAGGTGTAGGCATCGGTATTCTTCGGCGGCTTGCCGTAGCGCAACCCGCGGACCGAGGGATCGGGATTCATCTTCGCCGAAGGCGAGACATGCGGCTCGGTGAAGGCGCTCTTCATCGTCTCGGCCATGCGCCCGGCATCGAACTGCGGACGGCGCGACGGGTCCCGCTCCCCGTCCGGCTCCCCGCCCGTTCCCGCGGCAACCTCCCCGCCGTCGTGCGACGAGGCAGAGGCTCCGGCGGACTCCCCGGCAGCGGCCGGCTCCGTGGCAGCGGCCGGAACAGCCGGACGCGGGTCATAGGTAAAGGCGATCGTTCCGTTCGCCCCGCCCTTCATCTCGCCCAGACCGGGCAGCGGGCACACCAGGCCGTGCTCGACGGCATGACGCACCTCGAAGACGAAGCGGTCGATCTCGCCGGCGGCCTCCAACTCGTTGAGCCCACGGGCGCAAAGCAGCCCGCGCAGCACGCCGTCGTCGCGTTTGAGCAGTTCGGAAAAGAGTACCGCACGGCCGGGCTCCTTGACGATGAAGGCACCCAGCTGAGGGATGACGAGACGTTTGTGCGTCTCGAGATATTGCGTTATGACAGGTATCAGCACAGTCTAAATCTCCTTATTTTGTCAGGGTTCAAAATTACCGTTTTTCGCAGAAACGTCCAAATATTCGGCTTCCAAAAATCGTCCTGCCGCCCGCTTCCGCCGCCGCAGCGCCCCCTCCGCACCGCCGGCCGGAGAGGCAGCGGCACGGGATGCCATGTCCGGGTCGGCAGGCGGGAAAAGGTTCGGAGCAGGCCGCAAAGGCGGCGCAACAAGGCTCAAAACACGCGGAATGGTAAAATTTAACGAAAATATCGCGACAAAGAGTTGGTTATACGAAAAATATTCGCCTACTTTGCATCCCGAAAATCCGGAAAATCCGACCGAGCTACTTTCACCCGTTTCCGACCATGTAGCGAAGCCGGATTCCCGAAACCCACACGAACGAGCCATGAAAGACAAGTACATTGACCTGATCGAACAGTCGTTCGATTTCCCGCAGGACGAGTTCTCGGTCGAGGACAACGAGCTGCACTTCCACGACATTCCGCTCATGGAACTGATCAAGCAGTACGGCACGCCGCTCAAGATCACCTACCTGCCCAAGATCTCGCAACAGATCAACCGAGCCAAGCGCATGTTCAACGTGGCGATGGCCAAGGTGGACTACAAGGGCTCGTACAACTACTGCTACTGCACCAAGTCGAGCCACTTCTCGTTCGTGCTCGAGGAGGCGATGAAGAACGACATCCACCTCGAGACCTCGTCGGCCTACGACATCCACATCATCAACGCCCTCTACGACGGAGGCATCATCGACAAGGACCGCTACATCATCTGCAACGGATTCAAGCGCCCGCAGTATGTCGAGAACATCGCCCAGCTCGTAAACGACGGATTCACCAACACCATCCCCGTACTGGACAACAAGGAGGAGCTCGACCTGTTCGAGGACGCCTTCACCAAGAAGTGCAAGGTCGGCATCCGCATCGCCTGCGAGGAGGAGCCCAAGTTCGAGTTCTACACCTCGCGCCTCGGCATCCGCTACAACGACATCGTCGAGTTCTACAAGGCCAAGCTCAAGAACAGCAAGAAGTTCCAGCTCAAGATGCTCCACTTCTTCATCAACACCGGAATCAAGGACACGGCCTACTACTGGAACGAGCTCTCGAAGTGCATGAACGTCTACTGCGAGCTGAAGACCATCTGCCCCGAACTCGACAGCCTCAACATCGGCGGCGGATTCCCCATCAAGAACTCGCTCAACTTCGAATACGACTACGAGTACCTGACCGAGGAGATCGTGGCGCAGATCAAGAACATCTGCCAGCGCAACGGCATCGAGGAGCCGAACATCTTCACCGAGTTCGGATCGTTCACCGTGGGCGAAAGCGGCGCGGCGCTCTACTCGATCGTCAACCAGAAGCAGCAGAACGACCGCGAGAACTGGTACATGATCGACTCGTCGTTCATCACCACCCTGCCCGACACGTGGGGCATCAACCAGCGCTACATCATGCTGGCCATCAACAACTGGGACAAGGAGTACCAGCGCGTGCTGCTCGGCGGACTGACGTGCGACAGCGAGGACTTCTACAACTCGGAGTGCCACACCAACGCCATCTTCCTGCCCAAGCTCGAGAAGGGCAACCCGCAGTACATCGGATTCTTCCACACGGGCGCCTACCAGGAGTCGCTCGGCGGCTTCGGCGGCATCCAGCACTGCCTGATCCCCGCCCCGAAGCACGTGATCATCGACCGCGACAAGTCGGACAACGAATACTACACCCGCCTGTTCGCCAAGGAGCAGTCCTACCGCTCGATGCTCCGCATCCTCGGCTACTGATCCGGACGGCGGCCCCATGCAGGACAACGGGCGCGGACCTTTGCGGTCCGCGCCCGTTTTTCGTTTGGCCGGAAGGAGCGGGTGCCGGCCTATTCGAAATCGCTCTGCTGCCGCTCCACCTCCCGCAGTTTCAGCGCGTTGAGTTCCCGGCGCAACGCCTCGACCTCCCGTTCCAAATCGCGGTCGGAGGGTTCCGGAGCCTCACTCCGCACCCCCTTCGCCGCCTCGGCCGCTTCGAGCTCCGACGGATCGGCAATCACTTCGTGATCCGCCGGGAAGGTCGGGATCTCCAACTCGGCCGCCAGGGGCGTATGTTTTCCCTGAAAGACGACCCGGGCCCGGACGCGGATCGTTCCCGGAGTCGTCGTGGCGCGCACGAGCACGGGGGCCGTACCCCAGCTGATCCGCCGGGGATTGGTGAAGGTCCCTTCCGAAGCGACCAGCTCGCCCGGACCTTCGATCTCGAAGAGCACCTCGCAGTCGTTCAGACGCTTGATCGTCCCGTTCTCATCCGCCACGGCGGCTACGACCGTCATCAGGTCCGAACCGTCGGCCGTCATCCCTGCCTGCCCGTCATCGGCCCACAGCAGCAGCTTCGCGGGACGCCGCGCCGGCATGACCTTGTGCGTCGCCACGACCCGGCCGTCCACAAGCCCCTCGGCCAGCAGATAGGAGTCGCCCTGACGCCCCTCGCGCGAGAGCTCCTTGTCGCGCATCACATCGAAGACCCCCTCGAACAGGATCACCGGAGAGGGCATGCCGCCCGCCTCGGGCGACTTGCGGTAGACGCGCGGCTCCCCATCCCTGCAGCAGGTCAGGCGCACCTCGTCGCAATTGCTGTAGACCGTCACGTCGGCCGGCGAGAAGGGGGTCATGGCATGGGCGATGTAGACCATCGGGCCGCTTCCGGCAATCAACTCCGGATTGGGCTGCACAGGCCGCTGCGCGCAGAACATGTAATAGGAGTATTTCGGCTGCCGGAAGGCATCCATGATGCCGCCGTAGAAGGGATCGGGATGGTAGCCCCGCTGGTGGTCGAACGAGTGCCAGAGACACCCGCCCACATGCTGGCGCGGCGTCCGCCACAAGGCGTCGTAGCACGTATACTGATAGTCCGGGCGGGCATATCCCTTGGCCTGGACGAGCATCGGCACCTCGCCCCACCCGCGGTTCACGCGGCTCGGCGAATTGTGCGAGTTCCAGTCATCGACGTTGTCTCCCCACTCGCGGGTGAAATAGCACACCTTCGGATCCAGCTCCCGGGTATTGAACGCCCCGTCGCCCCCGTTGAGCGGATGGGTGAACTGCACGGGGAAGTGTTCGGCGCCGCGGGCCGCGGCATCGCAACCCGCATAACAGTAGGGATAGGGATACTCCTCATGCAGGATCCGCACGACATTCGCGGCGAAATCCTCCGGATACCACGTCTCGTTGAGAATCGGCTCCCAAAGCCACACCGAGGGGTGGTTGCGGTCGCGGCGCACCATGTTGCGGATGTCGGAATAGACCCGCTCGGCAAAGACCCGGTCGTCGTTCCAGAACTGCCAGCCCGGGGTATTGACGATCACGAAAAGCCCCAACTCGTCGCAGGCGTCCATGAAGGCCGGATCCTGCGGATAGTGGGCGTTGCGGATCACGCGCAGGCCGGCATCGCGCAGCTTCCTGGCATCCCGCCAGTGGAGGCTGTTCGACAGGGCATTGCCCACGACGGCGAAATCCTGATGGCGGTTGGCGCCGATCAGCGGCCACGGATAGGGCCTGCCGTTGAGCCAGAACCCCTCCTTGCCCCGGAACTCGATGCTGCGGATACCGATCCGGCGGCAATAGCCATCGACCACATCGCCCTGCTGGTCCTTCACGTAGACATGCAGCTTGTAGAGGTAGGGCGTATCGGGCGACCAGAGACGGGGCTGCGAGAGGGTCACGCGGGCCTCGGTCCGCTTGGCCGCCCCGTTGGTCACCGAGAGCCGCTCCTCGGCCGAAGCGGCCAGCTGTCCCTCCCGGTCGTAGAGTTCATAGACGACCCGTCCCCGGAACGACCGGCCTGAAAGGTTGCGCACGTGTGCAGCCATCCGCACCCTGGCCGAGGCCTCCGACACATCGTCGTAGGAGACGAAGAGCCCGCCCCCGGCCTCCAGATCCTCGTAGTTAGGATCGGTGATGAAGACCCGGTTGTGGGCGATGAGCCAGCAGTCGCGGTAGATGCCGCCGAAGTAGGCGAAATCCAGCGCATCCTGCGGTTTGCCAGGCGGGAACATCGGATCGTCGCTGTTGTCCGCACGCACGGCGATGACATTGTCCTCGCCGTACTCGACGGCGGGCGAGATATCGACCACGGCCGGCAGGTAGCCTCCGTAGTGCTGGGCGAGGCAGTGTCCATTGACCCACACCTCCGATTTGCCCATGATGGCCTCGAAATGGAGGAACAGCCGCTTGCCCCGCCACTCCTCGCGGGGCGTGAAGTGTTTGCGGTACCACACCTCGCCCTGATAATTGATGCAGCCGCTGGCTTCGGTCGGCAGGTATTCGATCCCATCGGGGAGCGAGACGAGCGACCAGGCCCGATCGTCGAAATCGCGCTGTCCGGCCCCCTCGGCCGCCCCGCGGTGGAAACGCCATGCCGGATTCATGTTATAGACCGTGCGCCCCGTGCCGGGGAGTTCGTAGAACCCCGCCGTGGAGAACTGCGGCCGGTAAGCCGCGACGGCCGACGAATCGGCCCCGGGGAGCGACTGTGCCGCAGCAAGGCCCGGGAACGACAGACAGGCGGCGGCCACAAGGGAACGAAGGATGGATCGCATATGGATGAAATTGTTGTTTGCCATGCAGTTGCAGAACCAGCAGGAGATACGGGAGCGACCGTTGCCGGGCGGATCGGACAATCCCGGAGAGCAACTGCCGGCCGGAAGACAAATATAGCGAAAAACAGCCAATCAAGCAACCGCCTGAACGGAATCGGTCGCATCGGCACGGGCCCGGCCGCAGGAATGGCGTCCGACCGAAGGAAAATCGACCGCACGGAGGAGCTTTCCGCCCGCAGGGAGACAGGGAGCGGGAAAAATTTTCTTACCTTTGGTCCCGAATCCCCAAGACCGAGCCGATGAAGCGAACGTACGGAATGAGATATTGGATGACAGTGCTTGCCCTGCTGTCGGCATTGTGGGCATCGCCCGCTTCGCTGACGGCGGACAGGAGGGTGACGGGATCCGCCCAGACATACGGGCCGACCCCCTGCTTCGGTCGGGAATCGGCGGCGGATCTCCGGCAGACGGCCGACACGACCACCCTCCGCGATACGCTGCGCGGCACCGCGACCGCCCGTCCGGGGCGTCTGGCCCGCACCGCCGGGCAGGAGCGGCATCCGGACTTCGCCGGCCCGAAACGCCGCAGGCTCCAGCACCGCCTCGGCGCCGAATTCCGCCCCGAATACATCTTCCCGACCAACCCCTTCCTCGACGGGGTGAACTCGCTGATGCGGCCCATGGACCTCTCGCTCGCCGCCCACCTCAAATACTCGTTCCAGTTCCGTCCCGGCTCCTATGCCGACCGCATCTACGGCGGCGTATACCAGGGCATCGGTGCGGCCTACTACGACTTCGCCAACCCGCTCGAACTGGGCAATCCCGTGGCAATCTACCTCTTCCAGGGGGCGCGCATCGCCCGCCTCTCACGCCGGCTCTCGCTCAACTACGAGTGGAACTTCGGCCTCTCGTTCGGCTGGAAGCCCTACGACCGGGAGAACAACGCGCTCAACACGATGATGGGCTCGCGGCTCAACGCCCTGCTCAACGTCAGCTTCTACCTGCGCTGGATGCTCACGCACGAACTCGACTTGACCTTCGGACCCACGCTCACCCACTTCTCCAACGGCAACACCACGATCCCCAACGCCGGGCTCAACTCCGCCGGACTTCAGGCCGGACTGACCTGCAACTTCGGACGCACGGCCGCCGAGGCCCGCGTCGCACGCCGCATCGACGGCCCCGACTTCCGCCCCCACATGACCTACGACCTGGTGCTCTTCGGGTCGTGGCGCCGCAAAGGCGTCGCGTTCGACGGCAACCAGTACGCATCGCCCGACGCCTACACGGTGCTGGGCGTGAACTTCGCAGCCATGTACAACTTCGGCTACAAGTTCCGTGCGGGCCTCTCGCTCGACGGCATCTACGACGGCAGCGCCAACGTCTACATCCCCGACCAGATCACCGCCGTGGGCGACTCGCCCGACCTGGAGTTCGTAAAACCGGGAATCGACCGCCAGCTGGCCCTCGGCCTATCGGCACGCGCCGAGTTCGTCATGCCCTACTTCACCATCGGAATCGGACTGGGCAGGAACATATTGCACAAGGGCGGCGACATGGACTACTTCTACCAGACACTCGCCCTGAAGGTGGGCGTCACCCGCAACTCGTTCGTGCACATCGGCTACTCGCTGAGCGACTTCCACATGCCCAACTTCCTGATGCTCGGTGCGGGCTGGAGGTTCAACAACCGGTCGCCGCACCACTACTGATTTTCCGGCCGTTTTCCGCCGCGGCGCGCTTTTCGATTTGGCAGTGCACGCCCTTTGCACTACCTTTGCAGCGGATGGACATGCCCCACGGCACAAAACCCTATACCCATGCAGATCAACAAGGCAGAATTCCGCTGCAGCTCCGAGCGCATCACGCAGGTCCCGAAAGACAGCCTGCGCGACATCGCCTTCATCGGCCGCAGCAACGTCGGCAAATCGTCGCTCATCAACATGCTCACCGGCCGCAACGGGCTGGCCAAGGTCTCGGGAACTCCGGGCAAAACCCGGCTGATCAACCACTTCCGCATCGACGACGCGTGGTATCTCGTGGATCTGCCCGGTTACGGCTACGCCCGCACGTCGAAGGCCGTGCGGGGCGAGTTCTCGAAGCTCATCACCGACTACGTGCTCCGCTGCGAGAAGCTCCACTTCCTCTTCGTGCTCGTCGATATCCGCCTCGAACCCCAGAAAATCGACCTGCGCTTCATCGAGATGCTCGGCACGAACGGCGTCCCGTTCGGCATCGTCTTCACCAAGGCCGACAAGCTATCGAAAGCTCAATGCGAAAAGAGCATCGAGCGCTACCGCCGGACGCTCGCCGAGACATGGGAGGAGCTGCCCCCGATGTTCGTCTCATCGTCGGAGCGCGGCACGGGGCGCGACGAAATACTCGATTTCATCGGCGAATGCCTCAAAGTTTGACCGAATGTTGAAAAATCGAACCCGAAAAGGCTCGGTTTTTCAACGCAATGTCCTATATTTGCACCATCAAAATCCTTCGTAACCTATGGCTATCCACAAAATCAAGATCTTCGCGGGTCGCGGTTCCGAGTACCTCGCCCAGAAGATCGCCGCAAGTTTCGGCACGACGCTCGGACAATCCGAGGTCCTGCGTTTCAGCGACGGCGAGTTCCAGCCCTGCTACAACGAGTCGATCCGTGGCTGTACGGTATTCATCATCCAATCGACGTTCCCGCCCTCGGACAACCTCATGGAGCTGCTGATGATGATCGACGCCGCACGCCGTGCTTCGGCCTACAAGGTCGTGGCCGTGATGCCCTACTTCGGCTGGGCGCGTCAGGACCGCAAGGACCGTCCCCGCGTACCGATCGGGGCCAAGCTGGTGGCCAACCTGCTCATGGCCGCAGGCGTGGACCGTGTGATGACCATGGACCTGCACGCCGACCAGATTCAGGGTTTCTTCGACATTCCCGTGGATGCACTCTATGCCAGCGGCATCTTCGTCCCCTATATCGAAAGCCTCCACATCGAGGATCTCTCGATCGCCGCACCCGACATGGGCGGCGCCAAACGCGCCAACACCTATGCCAAGCACCTCGGCACGCCGATCATCATCTCGCACAAGGAACGCGCAAAAGCCAACGTCGTGGGCAAGATGACGGCCATCGGCGAGGTCGAGGGACGCAACGTCCTGATCGTCGATGACATGATCGACACGGCCGGCACGATCTGCATGGCCGCCGACATGCTCATGGCCCGCGGTGCCAAGAGCGTGCGCGCCGCCATCACCCACCCCGTACTTTCGGGACCGGCCTACGAGCGCATCAACGACAGCGCCCTCGAGGAGGTAATCGTTACCGACACCATTCCCCTCAACCCCAACAAGGATCTCCACAAGTTCA
>OMNQ01000665.1_pt1 | contig 11029 bp, 12 predicted proteins | sample 1673871 | NCBI WGS metagenome assembly OMNQ01 (sample SAMEA103958130, study PRJEB25191) | human gut metagenome | biome: human-associated habitat [ENVO:00009003]; feature: intestine environment [ENVO:2100002]; material: feces | place: Germany | collected 2013/2015
GAAAACAACCAACGCAGCACTCGTTCCAGCCATTTTAAGGAATTCATTTCGGGTCATCTTTTTCATGTCGATTTGCTCCTTATATTTTATTGACTGTTACAAGTCACCCAGCTACAATTTGGATTCTTTTTCGCTTAATTCTGCACTGGAATCACCTCTTACAAAATTTTAGTATATTGGCATCATCGTGATCAAAAGCAATATCACTAACAGCCACCTCATCACACTATAAAGCCGCAAATTTTCAACTCAGGTGTATGCTCATCGGCAAATAAATGTGAACCATACGAATGCCGCTGTTAAACAACCTGCCAAAACCACTAAAATACAACTTGCCAACTTTGGCTCAATAGCAACTTTTTGATTTTCGCACAGCGCAAATTTCTGAAGTTCCTGAAATGTTGTTTGATTGACATTGCCGTGTATTGCTTTCCATGCAACGAAATGATTTGTAATCAGAAGATAATCTGAAACGATTCCTACAAAAACAATGGCAAAAAATGCTGCGGAAAAGAACCACATTCCATCGCATTGATTCACCGTCAGGATATCCTGAAGGCTTGCTGGCTTCAATGCCCATAAAGCCACAACATATAGCAATACTTCGCAGAAATCTCTTTGGAGTGGCCCTTTTTGCTTAAAGAATCCCATTACATGTTCTCCCTGTTCTTTGAAGTCACTATCAGCCACCAATGGCCTGATAATAATCCGTTTTAGACCGAATCAAAGAGCCATTTGACTTATATTCCTTGACAGTTTGATGATAGCAATGTGTATAGTAGCTATTGTCATAGGAAAATAGGACTTCATACGTAATAGAAGATATTGTCACTTTATAGCAGTCCGAGGACATACTCTGAAGCATCTGATCGAAAATAAACGATGCTGTAGAAGAAATAACTGCTGCTGGTGTGCTTCCCCATGCAGTTGCTAAAATACTGGCTACATCAGATGCTTTTTTGCATTTACGCAAATCACTAGCATAAACCGTATCGGTTGCACTTGTGCCAACATAGCGGTGCTTGAACTGCGACCCTGTCACCTCGCTTCCAGTGAGTGCAGGAATTTGTGCCAGCTGTCCGTTTTTGTAATTTTGCTGATCTTGATAAATTTCATAGAACAAGCTATAGTCACTTCTTGCAGTTGATGTTGTTGATTCACCAGATGCACCTACAACAACAATGTCCATCACATCATTAGGATGCACCGTACGCGTAATTCGTGTGATACCTCCATCACGAATTGTAAGCTGTTCAACAACATCTTTTCCATTCATCGAGTACGAAACAGAATAATTTGATCCTGTCAAAAGAGATTCGCTATTGCCATGATTTGTTGAATCTGCAAAGGCAATGGGCATAATGGAAGCAACACAAAGCAGCACCGCTAACACGCAGGAAATATAACGCAAATATGTTTTTGTTTTCATTTTGTTTTTTCCTTTCATGCATTCCTATAGAACAACGGACTCTCATCTGTGCATCGGAAACACCTCCGAAGTACATTGATTATCGATGCTCTCACTTTTTCAAGAGATATTTTCCAAATGCAAGGACGCCTAGAATATAGAAAAGCTGACGAACAATCAACATAATGAATGAAAGCAGCTCCAACATAATCGAACAGTTCCTTTTAGAAAATTATCAAGAAATATATCCCGTAAGAGTATCGCTATCTTACCTTTCATATGAATTTCAGTCATGCTCAAGCGATTCCGGGACATCCGGCTGATATGCCGTAAAGCCACAGGTGCTGTTCACGCTCAAGACTGCGAGAGCCATTGCCATAATGCAAGTGACCTTGCTCAAGAGCAACATAATCTTTTTCATTTCTGTTACCTCCGTTTGATATTTTTTAGAGCATTCATCTTCTGAAAACACATGAACGCCCTCGTACCTTAGGATATCTTCGCTTGTTTCTGAAAAAACGGAATGATTGCAAAAATCACTAAAACCCATTTTGAAATGTAGTATACCGTTATACTGCGGGTGTCCGGAAGCACATTGAAAATGGCAAGCAGGAAATCTATTGACGAAAGAACAGATGCGACCATCTTGTAACTTGACCGCTTCTTTTCACTTAAAGGCTTATTCTTTGCTTCGATAGGTGAGAGAAAGATAGAGATGCCCAAAAGAGCTACTGTTGTCAGGATACGGAAAAGGTGATTTGCTGCGATTGCCTTACTTAGCAAAATGCAGATAAGTGCCAGTCCGGAGAATGCCAAATAGCATCTGGTGTGCGATGTTGCATGGTATCCGCCAATGTAGATTCGCTGTGGGATAAACCCAATCAAAAATGAAAGTGCGTACCGCACATCACCACACACAACAGCGATTAAAACAACAAGCAGAACGCTCACAACAGATGATATGAGCAACTCGTACCCATAGACATACGCATCCGCCTTTGCTTCATCTATCACTTTTTGCTCGCAGAAAAGACGGACTGATTTTTGAGACAGCGTGCGTTCCCACATTGCAGTTGCGCCACCTTATCTTCTGATTTTTGCTTCACTGTATCATAAATTTCAGCAAAATCAAGAGGTTTGGCAAAACTGGTCGTTCTGGTGACAAAAGTGGTAGGTCAGGCTACTTGTAAGGAGCCTTTGCACAGTCTATAATAGTAGCAGGACATTATTTTGTGGAGGTTGTCGAAATGCTGAAGTACCACGTTGCAGTCTGCGATGATGAGAAGTCAGACCTTGATGGCATTGTTCAAAGCGTCCAGCAGTACGATGTGCAAGGCTGCTTTGACATTGAAACTTACATGGATGGAAACGAACTTCTGAGCGAATTGCAAATGCAGAAGAAATCCTTTGATCTGCTTCTTCTCGATATCGAGATGCCATCCAACGGTTTTCAGCTGGCGCAGTCTTTGATTCAGATGGAGAAGCATCCTTTGGTGGTATTTGTCACGAAGCGGCATGAGTACGCTGTGCAGGGATATGGCATTGCATTCCGCTACCTTGTCAAACCTTTGGATCAGACGCTGTTCGCTGCGGCAATGGATGCCGTCCTTCAGGAACTGAACTCCAAACATTTCACGATCGAATACGATGGTGTTACCATGTCCTTGGAAACATCGGACATTTACTTTCTGGAAAGCCACGGACATAAAGTTCTGATTCACTGCAAGGAGCAAGACCTTACATTGCGAATGAGCATTCCTGAAGCCTTGGAGCAGCTTCCCAAACGGTGCTTTGTGTCACCACACAAAAGTTATCTCGTCAACATGGAACACATTGTTTACGCTACGGGAACCGCTGTTTTTCTTTCCAGCGGACATCAGCTGCCGATCAGCAGGAGGAAGCGTCAGGAGTTCAATCAGATCTTCAACGCTTATTTGGGAAGATGATGCTTTATTATTTCGTTGAGTTTGCAGGGAGCTTTGCCAACATTGCCCTGTTGCTGCTTTTTATCGGTCGGCTGTTTCCCAAAAAGGAGCCCGTCTCAAGGTGGTTCTATGCCTATGTTGCACTCTTGATTGCTGGGCAGTGTGCTTTGAGTTTATTCCCGGATTGGGTGACGCAGCGCACGATCTATCTTTTAGTTGGCGGATTTTTCCTTGCATTGCTGTTCTATGAGGTTCGACCGTGGCAGGCGGTTTTTGCAAGCGGAGCTTTCTTCACACTGATTGCTTTGGTGGAAGTGCTTGCAATGCTTCTGATTGGGCTGCGTATCCCGGATACCGACATTCTAATGCAGGCTGGGGCAGCACGGTTGGTCTATGTTGTTTTTTCAAACCTGATTCAAATTCCACTCGTAGTCCTGATCTCACATTTTTTCAGCCGAAAAGGAAATGCTCTGCGTATCCTATGGCTGCTGCCGATCATTGCGATTCAAATCGCAAGTATTGCTGTCTGTTATGTGGCACAGTATCATGCTGCGGATGAGTATTTCCCGGATTATATGGTCGGTCTTATGGCGGTGCTTCTCCTTATAAACATCCTGATCGTGTTCTATGTGGAAGCTCTCCGGGAAAATGAACTGGAAAAATTCAAAGTCAAGTTCAATGAGCAGCAGTACAATCTTCAAATGGAATACTACCAGCAGCTCAAAGAACGTCAGGAAGAAGTCCGTTCTCTACAGCATGATGTGAAGAAATACATTCTGGCGATGCAGGCAGTTGCAGAACACGGTGATACCGAAGAACTTCACAAGATTGCGCAGACTGCCACGGATGTTTTCGAGCGTTCCACAAATATTTCTGCGGTCGGAAATCCTGTTGTTGATGCTCTTTTGAATTATTACTTACGAATTGCGGAAAGGAATAACATCAAAGTCAAACTGGATGTGACGATTCCTGAAGTTCTGACGATCTCATCGTTGTCTTTGAGCATCATTATCGGAAACACATTTGACAATGCCATCGAAGCCTGTTGCGACCTGCCAGCGGAACAGAGAATCATTCATCTACAGCTGCGCAAGCAGTATCGAAGCCTCTTCTATCGGCTGGAAAACCCATACAGTGATACTTCTCGCGGAATCCGCATCGGAGAGTATCACGGTTACGGACTAAAAAATATAAATCGTATCGTTCAGGAGAACCATGGTGACTTCTATACGAAAAAGAAAGACGGTGTGTTTACCGTCCAAGTCCGCCTGAACTGCGAAAATTAAAACATTCTCCTAAAACATTGCTTTGCTTTTGCTTGTACTTTGTGTGTTTCATTCATCTGATGTATTCATTATCCTGAAGTGTTGACACACATCAATACTTATGTTATCATTCCCAACAAATCCACAGCGATTTCTGTAAAGAAACGATTCTGTGCGGTTTTATTTCCTGCGAAGATTTACCGCCCCGCAACACACCCGATCATTTTGCCGTCTGTTTCACCCGACAAAATCCTTCGCCTGTACTGCGTGGGCGGTATTTTCTTTTTGGGGAAGCCGTACCTTGAGAATTTCATGAGCCGTCCGAGCGTGATACCGGCTTTTCGGCCAACGCCGCTGCAAAACAGGGGCAGGAACTTCGTTCGGAGCAAACGGCGATCAACATACACGAGCAGCGGAACTCTCTACTTATTTTTGCGTCTTAACAATTCGGAAACAACTTTCGGAAATGCGTTTTGAGCGCAGCGGTGGAGAGCAAGAACCGTCCCGTGGCCACAAATTTTCAATTCTTGAAAATGTTGTGCTCCACCGGGACTTCACTTCTTCAATGCGTCTGCATTTCCGAAGTGATCTTGTTGGGGCGTGCCTGCCCCAAACCCTGCTCATATTCGCACCTTGCGGTGCGAAAGAACGGCGTGTCGTGCTTACATAGCTCCACCGAGGAGCTAGCGAAACGACAGGAGGTTCAATGAACAAAACGAATGTCAAAACGAAACCCAGCACGACCCACCGCCACGACACGCCGAACAACAAAACGCACATCATCAAGTTCCGTGTGACGGAAACTGAAAAGATGGAACTCCAATGCACAGCAAAACTCCTTCATCTCTCCCTGTCCACCCTCATCCGCCGTGCGCTGCACAATGCGAAGATCGAGCGCACCGTTGTCGTTGCCGGCGGCGGAGAAGAAACCCTGACTGCCGTTTCCACTCTGCTCGCTCAGTGCAGCAGGGTGGGCGGCAACCTGAACCAACTCGCACGACACTTCAACTCCGGCGGAGCAGACACCGAACAGCTCCGGGCGAAACTTCTGGACGAACTTGCAGACCTGACTGCCTTCCGGCTCAACGCCGAGAAAGTTCTGGGTAAACTGTATGGCAACGCTGAAGCATATCGCCTCTAAAAATTCGGACTACTCTGCCGCTGAGACCTATCTGGTTTACCAGCACGATGAATTTTCCGGCAAGAAAATTCTGGATGAACAGAGCAGACCCAAGCTGCGGGAATCGTACATTCTGGACACCCTTGAATGCGGCGAAGCCTCGTTTGCAATGGCCTGCCTGCTGGCAAACCGGAAGTACGACAAGAACAACCACCCGGATGACATCAAGAGTCACCAGTATATCATCAGCTTCGACCCGCGGGATGCAGCCGAAAATGGGCTGACGATGGAAAAGGCACAGGCCCTCGGCCTGAACTTCTGCAAAGAGAACTTTCCCGGTCATCCTGCTATCGTCTGCACCCACCCGGACGGACACAACCATTCGGGAAATATCCATGTCCACATCGTGATCGGCAGCGTCCGGACACGAGAAGTGGAGCGCAAGCCCTATATGCAAAAGCCCCGTGACTGGCGTGAGGGCATGAAGCATTCCAGCACAGCCCAGACCATGCGGCACCTGCGTGTCGCAGTCATGGAAATGTGTCAGGATGCCAAGCTGTACCAGATCGACCTGCTCAGCTCGAAAAAGCGTGTGAGCGAGCGTGAATACTGGATGAAACGGCGCAGTCAAATGAAACTCGACCGTGAAAACGCTGCCCTGCTTGCCGCCGGACAGCAGCCTACACAAACGGAGTTTGAAACCGCAAAGGAGACTTTGCGGAAACAGATCTCGGATGTGCTGGACAATGCAGCGAGCTTTGAAGATTTCTCGGACAGGCTCTTGCAGCAGTACGGCATCACGGTCAAGAAAAGCCGTGGGCGGCTCAGCTACCTGCCAGCCGGAAGAAAGAAGTTTATCCGGGCGCACAGCCTCGGTGACAAGTTTGAGAAAGAACTCGTGCTTGCCACCTTGAAAGAAAATGCCAAGAGCCAGCCCATTATCCTCCACAGCAATCTTGAGGAAAAACCCGACCGAATCAAGAAGCTGGTGGACATTCAGGCAAAACTGAAGCAGGGCAAGGGCATCGGCTATGAGCGTTGGGCGAAGAAGCACAACCTCAAAGCCATGGCGCAGACCTTGATTCTTTTGCAGGAGAAAGGTCTGCTCAACGAGGACGCACTCGACCAGAGAATTGCAGAGCTTGACACCAAGTTCCATGAATCGCTGGCCGTAGTGAAAGACCTCGAAACCCGCATGGCAAACAACCAAACACTGCGCCGTTATGCTGCTTCCTACAAGCAGTACCGACCGCTCGCGCAGAAACGGAACGCTGCCAAATCCCCCGCAACCTTTGAAGAACAGCATCGTGCAGAGCTGACAGCATACCGGACAGCAGCAGCCTATCTCAAGGCAAACAACATCACTAAACTGCCAAGTCCGAACAAGCTGGAAGCGGAATACTGCGCTCTTGCTTCCGAAAAGGCCCAGTTCTATGAGCAGTACAAGGAAGCCAAGATCGAACTGCTCAAGCTGAAAGATGCAAAACAGAATGTTGCCCTGTTCTTCCGGGAGGACGAACGGACGCAACATCACGAGAGATAAGGAGTTGTGCGTATGATCAATCTGAAAATCGACCCGGAGTTCCAGAATCAGATCCCGCCGCTGACGGACGATGAGTACAAGCAGCTTGAAGAAAACATCCTCAAGGAAGGCAAGCTGCTCTCTCCTTTGATCGTTTGGAACAACACCCTTGTTGACGGTCACAACCGTTATGCAATCCTCCAAAAGCACCCAGAGATTTATTTTTCCACCATGCCGCTCCCGTTTGAAAGCCGGGAAGAAGTTCTCGCTTGGATTTGTAAAAATCAGCTGGGGCGGCGCAACCTCACACCGGAGCAGAAGAAGTTCCTCATTGGAAAGCAGTACAGTGTGGAGCATCGAAAGCCCGGTGGAAACGGCAACAACCAGCACACGGCTGCTGCCAAGAAAACCGCCCCGGAGGAATTGTGTCAAATTGACACAATTCCTCCCACCTCTGCGGAAGCGAGCATCCGCAAGCAGATTGCGGAGCGGAACAATGTCAGCGAATCCTACGTTGCCCGTTCTGAAAAGTTCATGCGGGGCGTGGAGATCATGGAACAGATGGTGCCCGGTATGCAGGAAAAAATCCTGTCTGGGCAATTCAAAGTCCGTGATGCTGATATGCACCGCCTCGCCAGAGCTGATTTTCCGAACCGCAAGCAGATCGTGCACGAGATTCTGCACCCGGAAGACCGTCCCGCTCCGCAGTCGAGCTACTCACACTACTCTGGAATCAACTACTCCGCGCTGGAAGTCGCTGTCCGGCGGATTCAGCAGGACTTTGATTTTTTGATGAGATACTTGCCTAAGCTACCGGACGATTCCTACGCCAAAACTGAAACGCTAAAAATCCTCAAGCAGCACAAAGCGTATATGGCACAGTTTGAAGAAATGCTGAACGATAAAGAAATCGCATAACGACAGGCACTTGTAAGCCATCAACGAGCCACCAGCCGCAAGTGCAGGGCGGAAAGCATCCGCGCCCTTGCGCCTGATAAAAATTGGAACTTTGATTTTCTCGCCCGAATTTGCCACGGTGGGACGATCAAAGGAGCGTGCGTTTGAACAAAAAGAAAAAGTCCACAAACACTTCCCCTTATCCCGATGAAGTCATCGACCGTCTGGCACGGGCATTCTACCCGGCCATCCTTGCCTGCTGGAACAGCGAGGAAGGCCAGCGGGAGTTTGCCGCGTGGCAGGCGGAACAGGCTCATCATGCAAACAACGAAAAACAGGAAGTTCCCACTTGCTGGGTATTCGTAAAACAGTTTTCGAGAAATGACACGGCAACTGCCTGTCAGGATTGGTTACGGAGTACCCGGCTAGGCCGAGGAAGCATCAAGTCCCATGTCCGCACCGTCAAGGTGTTGGGTATGGGGCTTTTTGCATTTCAGGAACGTGTACATCTCTGGAAAGGTGTAACACACTAGACTTTGTACCAAAGTCGTGTGCCAAGGGTGCTGCGCCCCTTTGGAATCCCTGCTCACATCGCCTGTGGGCGATGTGGATTCGCCGGACAGAAAGCTCTCACAAAGGTGCACCGGGCTGTCTGCGGCGAGGAAAAGGCACTTCTGCGGAAGTGTAATAACCCACTATGACGCTTTCAGCCCTGCGGTCTGCAAAGTGTAGTGGGCTCTCCGAGGGGGAAACGGCTATATAGGGTGCGCTTCGGGCAAATCGCTGCGTACGTGCGTACCAATCTCTCGTACGCACGTACGCAGATAGATCCCCAGCGAGTGTCGGCCCAGCCACCCCAGCGGCGCACAGACCGACCGGCGCAGCGGCTCCATGCGGGCCCGCCCCATGCAGAAATGCAGGAAGTACCCTGCCCAGAACAAAAACAGCCAGGGCAGCAGCGGAAAGTAATCCGTGGAGAAAAAGCCCCACGGGAAAAAGCCAAAGAACGCCGTAAAGAGGTTGGCATACCAGGCACCCGGCAGCAATATCTGCCACGGGCCCAGCTGCCAGAAACCATCCTGCGTGTGGTAGGTTGCCGCGAAGAGCAGCAGCGACACCACCAGCCCGGCCCATGCCGGGATCTTTTGCAGCAGCGGCTGCAGAAGGCCGGTGATGAGCATGGCCGCCCCCAGCAGGGTGAGCACCCCGAACACGACCCGGTCCTCCGGCATGAACAACAGCGTGACCACCGTGACCAGCACCCCCGCCCCGGAAACGATCAGCCCGCGCCGCAGTGGGCGATGCCCCAGCGGCAGGCAGAAGCCAGACAACAGAATGAACACCCAGCAGATGCTCTGCTGCCACAGGTGCCCCTGCCAGCCCGTATACCATGCGGCAGACATGCCAAACAAAAAGATCAGATCCCAACAGGCATGATAGCCGATCATGCTGAGCAGGTCCAGCCCGCGCAGCTCATCCAGCAGCGCATAGCGGCCCGCTGCCGGTTTGTTTTTGGAAGGTATGTCCATTCCCGTCCCCTCTTTTCGTACAGTTTGTTTTAGTATAAGCCGCCGGGCGGGAGCCTGTCAATACAAAAAGCCCGCTGCACAGCGGGATGCACTGTGCAGCGGGCAGAATGGATGACTGGGGGAACCCTGATCAGACTTCAGTGTTGAAGTAGCGCTTCAGCAGGCCCTCGAAGCCACGACCGTGGCGAGCTTCATCCTTTGCCATCTCATGGACGGTATCGTGGATGGCATCCAGGTTCAGGGCCTTTGCCTTCTTGGCCAGGTCCATCTTGCCGGAGCAGGCACCGCACTCGGCCTCGGCACGCATCATCAGGTTCTTCTTGGTGCTGTCGGTCACGACCTCGCCCAGCAGCTCGGCAAAGCGGGATGCATGGTCAGCTTCCTCATAAGCGTAGCGCTTGTAAGCCTCGGCGATCTCGGGGTAACCCTCACGCTCTGCCACACGGGCCATGGCCAGATACATGCCGACCTCGCTGCACTCGCCCTCAAAGTTAGCGCGCAGACCATCAACGATCTCCTGCGGCACGCCCTCTGCCTTGCCGATGCCAACAACATGCTCGGTGACGTAGGTGTTGCCGGTCTTTTCCACAAAAGCGGAAGCGGGAGCCTTGCAAACGGGGCACTGAGCGGGGATCTCACCCTCAGCGATATAACCACAAACGGTGCAAACGTATTTCTTCATAAGAATTTACCTCCATTCGATCTGTTAAAAATGATACAGGACGGAAACCACCCGCCTGTTGCTTCTATGCTGGGCAGCCGCGCTGCCGGGTATAGAAAGAGCCATGGAAAGAAGTTTTGTGCTTTGTGCACTTCCCTTTCCATGGCTCTATTATAGCGAATAATTCCTAGTTAGTCAAGTATATTTTTAAGAATTATTCCTATTTATTAAAATCTGGCAGGATGCCCAAATTCCACTGCAGAAAACTGGGCGCATTACCGGAATCAGACCTGCAGGTTGCCGCTGGTAGCAGCATCGGTACCGGCAGTGGCGTCAAATTCGTAGTCGTTGCCGGGCAGGATGGCGTTGAGCAGAATGCCTGCGATAGCAGCCACAGCCAGACCGGACAGGTTGATGGTGACGCTGCCAACGGTAAAGCCAACGCCGCCCACAGAGTTGAAGCCCAGTGCGCACACCAGAATGACGGCGGCAACGATCAGGTTGCGGCTGTTGGTGAAGTCCACGCGGTTCTCCACCACGTTGCGCACACCGATGGCGGAGATCATGCCATACAGCACAAAGCTGATGCCGCCGATGATGCCGGTGGGGATGGTGTTGATGACATCCTCAAACTTGGGGCTGAAGCTCAGGATGATGGCCAGCACGGCAGCAATGCGGATGACCAGCGGATCGTAGATCTTG
>OMNQ01000670.1_pt1:7500-10984 | contig 10984 bp, 10 predicted proteins | sample 1673871 | NCBI WGS metagenome assembly OMNQ01 (sample SAMEA103958130, study PRJEB25191) | human gut metagenome | biome: human-associated habitat [ENVO:00009003]; feature: intestine environment [ENVO:2100002]; material: feces | place: Germany | collected 2013/2015
AAACCCAATACCCACAATCCACCAGCACAACCAACTACTCTACTGAAGACTATAAGACAATACAATGACCAATACAATACTTGTACCAAGCACATGCATGACTTATGACGACTGAAGTAGTGAACCCCACTCACACTACCACTCCAACCACCACTCACCACACACATACCCAATACGCATACCATACCAATCACCATACCATCCTATTGAGCACTCAAGTAACCACACCACGCATTACTGCCTGAATACTGAATGCTTGCAAACTACAAATTACTAGTTCATAGTACTTAGAATGGTCCACCCATGCTCACCCTACCACTCCAACCACTACTCACCACCAACCCATAGCCTACTCACACCCACTACCCACACACATGTTACCCACACACTCGCTTCGACAATTTCATGAAATCGAATTCTCGGAAGGAAAATAGCCTTTAAATCGTATTACCGACCTCAAATAACCACTTTCCATTCAATTTCACAACAAGTCATTTTGCATTGGACTCTCTGTCAAACGGTCAACCTTGCTTCCCTCCTCGGTCACTGGACCACCCTATACTAACCGTCGCCAGACATGTCCTCCTCATAGTATAATTTGGGGGGTGGGCCTACTTTTGTGGCATTTTTACTTTTTCTTCAATTTCTTTACTATGGACTCCCTTATGTTCCCCAACCTTTTCTGAGACTTGATCGAGGGTCCCTTGACCTCCCAGCCAAAATTTTCATTTCGAGAATTTTTCGCCAGACCTCGACCCTCTCCAAATCTTTTCATATTCCGAATTCGTGCTACCCTTATGTTGGTCTTTCTTCCCATAGAATATTTTGGGGGGTTTAGTTTTTGAAATTTTTACACTTCCCATGGTACAACTGGTGGGAAGTCTAGGGACTGAGGAGGGAAGCAAGGTTGGAGGGTACTGATGGGTCCTACGGTAAGTCACTTTGGGTCGAGGTTGTCAGAATGGAATGAGGCTTGGAATGTACAATAGGCTAGAGTTCCTCTTTCTATTTATTTGAGTTTTGAGGGGGGTTGAAAATTTTACACTTTCGACATCTTAGGGTAGGTCGAGTCAGTGTCCAAGGATCGTGATGGGAAGCAAGGTTGGAGGGTACTGATGGGTCCTACGGTAAGTGACTTTGGGTCGAGGTGGTCAGAATTGAATGCCCTTTCAAATTCACATTACACTTATGTTCCTCTTTCTTATTAACTAGGTTTTGATAGGGGTTAATATTTTGTGCACCATTATTTTGTATGGACCCAGTCAGTACATGAGGAGGGAAGCAAGGTTGGTGGTCCATTGGACCCTCCCATACAAAATGACTTTGGGTCGACCCTCTCAGAATTGAATGCCCTCTTAAATCCGTGCTACACTTATGTTCCTCTTACTAACTAGTTCTTTTCGGACTTTGTGTTTTTCAAATTTTGCACAAACTCACTTCCCATAGTAACCAGTCAGTACCTGAGGAGGGAAGCAAGGTTGATGGACATTGGACCCTCCCATAGGACCTCACCCCAAAACTCGACCCTCTCCAAATTCAAAACCCTTTCATATTCGTGCTACACTTTACTTCCTCTTCCTTTCCCTTTCACCCTTTTCGGACTTTGCATTTTTCACATTTCCCACCTCCCACAGTACACTTCCTCAGTGGTCCATGGATCGTGATGGGAAGCAAGGTTGATGGACATTGGACCCTCCCATACAAAATGACTTTGGGTCGACCTCTTCCAAATTCAAAACCCTTTCAAATTCCAACTGAGGACAACTCCCTCTTCCTTTCCCTTTCACCCTTTTCACACTTTTCATTTTTCAAAAATTCGCAATCTTTCCATACTACCCACTCAGTACTTGAGGAGGGAAGCAAGGTTTGTGGACATTGGAGCCTCCTATGGCTACTCTCCTGAGGGATGCCCCAACCATTCCATCTCCCGTTCTGACCCTATGTCCCATAAGGTTTGGGGGGTTGTCATTCACTTTGACAAGTTACCCTTGACTACTTTGACAAGTTCACAGTGCATTGCACAGCAGTGCACAGCCTTCAACCCTAACCCTTTCAGCAAGGCCAATTGCACGCCTTCTCGCTCCCACTTCAAACCATTCTTTGCTCCTTTTCCATTCACGAAACTCCTCCCATTCGCCCCAAACACATACCATTCAATTCTCCTCTTTGAGCCCTTTCCAACCAACATCATAACGGAGGGATCGGTGGAAGTCGCGATTGCATGATGCACAGCATGTCTCGACTTTCACTTTTGTTCCTCACCCCCTTTCAGCCCCAACCTCCCCCTACCTAGTGTAACAACTCTACACCCTCCAATAGCCAAGTCATGGGAAGTGTTCAATCTATTTGACAAGTTGAAGGTTCGTTGGTAACTACCTAGACTCCTACAGTTCGTCACTTTGCTTGATTTGCTACTTTGCGAACTGGGTTTGCCTTCGTGTTTGGCGAAACCCCGACATATGCACCATTTTCAGATGCGGCCTTTTGAGATCTGTTCAATTCTCTACTTTGTTTTGAGAGATGGGGGTAATCGCAGATCACGATTTCGGCCATCGCGAGTGGCCATGAAGCCATATGGAGGGTGACTCTTCCCCAACTCAAAACACTTCCAACGGACCTGTTTGGGACGTATTAGGAGGGTTGGTGAGGTAGAAAACGATGTGTTTCCAATTGTGTTCCTTGTGTTCCTTTGTGTTTCTGCTTCGTCCTTCCACCCACTTACTCTCCTAAGGGAGTACTCTTCAACGCACATGTGCAACACAATGTTGCATGGTTGGTTGTGTCAGAAATCGAGGCGTATCTTGAGCGTATCTTTCTCAGTTATGTCCTTCCAGCCTCGATTCTGAGTTCATGTGTTGTTCTTTTACTCTAAAGTGATGTCATCATCCTGTCCTCACTATGTTGCACATGTGCGTGACATGCATGTTGCATGATGCATGCATGTGCATCATCACATGACATCATCCGAACATCCTCTATTCATCATTAGGAACCCTTAGGAACCCTTAGGAACTCATTGCAAGCCAACTGACAACCCATGTTCATCCCAATTCCATCTCCCTCAAGTCAAAAATGAGCCTCTCCTCAAGTGGATCAGTTAATTTCAAACGCGAATATCTCGATGAGGAAGCGAGCTAGAGGCTTCAAATTTGGACAGGAGAGAGAGGACCGTGCGCTCTTTCATTTTGGGTCGCGGCCTGAACAGGCGATTTGGCACTGCCGCTCTAAGCGAGGCGGCGCCTCGGCTTCGCCTCGGCTTCGCCTCGCTAAGGCGGCGCCAAATCGCGGGGCGTGCTTGGTCGCGCATGCGCGCCCTGCGCACGCTCTAGGAGTACCCCCGTAACCCCAATGGGGTTTTCAAGTCCCTTTTTCTCCCCCTCTTCTCCTCCTCTCTCCTTTCTTTCCCTTCTCTCTTCTCTTTCTCCCCCCTTCCCATGCCTCATGGCCTTAGGCCTATAGTAGGAGGAGATAGCCTAGTACAATA
>OMNQ01000674.1_pt1 | contig 10940 bp, 8 predicted proteins | sample 1673871 | NCBI WGS metagenome assembly OMNQ01 (sample SAMEA103958130, study PRJEB25191) | human gut metagenome | biome: human-associated habitat [ENVO:00009003]; feature: intestine environment [ENVO:2100002]; material: feces | place: Germany | collected 2013/2015
CGTTTGCCTCGCTTAATGTTTTGTGGTTAGAAAGTGATTTTAGGGTTTAGGTGTTACCTCCGCCTTGGGTGTTGTTATTTGTGGTGGTAGGTGCTGTTCCTATCTTTACAACGCCCTCATTATTAATATCGTAAGTAACAGTACCATTATTAGTCTTTCCTTGATAGTGTACTTTTATGACACCGCCAGCAAGTGAAACGCCAAAGGTCTTACCTTTTGTACCTGTTGCTGAGGTAACATCAACTTTTGAATTATATTGAGTTGTTAAAGCAGTTGTAAGAGCAACGTCAGTTTCGCCATCCTTTCCTTTTACAGCAGCGATACCGCCTGAGGTGGGGAATTCAGCGCCATATTCAACAATCCAAGTCGAGATAAAATCAGCGATACCTTTTGCTTCTGAAGCCATTGTCTTGTCAGTTTGTTTATTAAGTTGTGATACGGTTACGCCTGCAATCGTGCCTGCAAGGACTGCCATGATTGCGATTACGACGATAAGTTCAACGAGCGTGAAGCCCTTTTTGTTTTTTCTAAGTTTTAACATTTATGTTAATCCTCCACTATAATTATTTCAATGTTTGAGCATACAGGGCAAAAAATCCTTATTTTGTGAGAAATAGGGCAATAACAAGGATACCCTTCCGCACGGCGCACACTGTGCTTTTGAAATCGCATTATCGGGGGCGATAATGCTCACTCTTTTGCTTGTGTGCGCCTTTTTTCCACGCAAGTACAAAAGTATCTTGCGTGGGTTTTATAATATGGTTCCCTTCCGGGGGATTCTCACGTCGTTGCTATGCAACTCCTCAGAATGACATAAAGTGTGTTGCTCGCAAGGGGACAACGGCGGTGATACATATTCAAAGCGTTTCCGAAACATTTTCTCTGCAAAAAATAATATATTGACACTGTACACGCGAAGTAGTATAATTATATAAGTATGAAAAGGCGTGTTTTCAAAAATAAAAAAGGCTTTACGCTGGTGGAACTTATCGTGACCATTGCCATTATGGCGATTCTTGCCGCGGCGGTTACGCCTGCCGTTTACGTCACGACAAAACGCCGTCAGAAGAGCGCTGCCGAAACCGACACGCAGACTATGTACAGGAACGCGATCGCGGCGGTTACGTACCTTTCGGGGCAGTATATTTATCCCAACAAGCCGGATCCGCGCAAAGAAGACGTGGACAACGGCGTGCACGGGTGGTACGTCACGTATTCCGCAATGGTGTGCAAGCGCATTTATCAGACCGTAATCGGGCTGGACATTCCCGTCAAATATTACAATCCCGATGCGTCGGGGACGGAAAAGGTCCTTGTGCCCGACGGCTGCAACGCGGTGGAGCGCAGTTCCTTTGTCAACGCGGACAACAAAAATCCTTATATCGTCATTCAGGTTGTGGGCGTCACGGCGGCGGAGAATAGCGACGAAATCGAATATTACCTCATCGTCAGCTACCACAACGACAAGAATCAGTTTGCGGCGTTTGACGGTGCTAACGACGTTACGGACGTCACCAATAAAAAAGCAGAATACATACTAAGGTATCCCACCGCCGAAAACGATGCAGGCAAACAACTAAACCGCGCATATCAGAACAATAAGGGCAATCCCATTCGCTATACGTTCAGAATAAGAACAAAATAATGCTATTATGAAATATATCTTGCAGTTTTTTTACCTGGTTTTACAGTTCACCTGGGGCGCGATTCAAAACGTCCTGGGGTTTTTGCTTTTCCTGAAAAATATCAGGTGCGAGCACGCCTATTACCACGGCGCAATCCTGACCTTCCACGAGGGCGATTGGGGCGGCGTGTCGCTGGGCGCGTTTATCTTCATCAACGGCAAGCGCGGCGATGAGTACAAAAAAACCGTGTCCGTGCATGAGTACGGCCATACCATTCAGTCGCTGATTCTGGGGCCGCTGTATCTGTTTGTCGTCGGGATTCCGTCGTTCGTATGGTGCAACAACAAGAAGTGCATTGCTTATAGACAGGAACAAAATAAATCCTATTACGATCTGTATTGCGAAAGCTGGGCGAACAGGCTCGGCGAGGCGGTCACGCATGAGGAGGCACCGCACAAGTGAAAGAAAAGTTCAACGGGGTGCTTTTGCATATAGGAAGTCTGCCGTCTGAATACGGCGTCGGCGCGCTGTCCGAGGGCGCGTTTTCTTTTGTCGATTTTTTGGCGGACGCGAAGGTCGATTTCTGGCAAACGCTGCCGTTATCGCCAACGTCTTTCGGCGACAGCCCGTATCAGTCGCCGTCGGCATTTGCGGGGAATCCGTACTTTATCGATATAAATACGCTTGTTAAACGCGGGCTTTTGACGGAAAACGAGGCAAAACGCGCCAAAACAAAATCACTTGACTACGCCGAAATTTTTAACTCGCGATACGACGTGCTGCGCTGCGCGTTCAAAAGATTTCAAAAAAATTCCGATTATTCAAAGTTTCTTGAAAATAACGAATATTGGCTGGACGACTTCGCGCTGTTTATGGCGCTCAAAGTCAAAAACGGGTTTTCGTCGTTCGATACGTGGGAAAAGGACGAAAGACGGCGCGATACGCTGTCCGACGAAAAAATCGCCGCGCTTCAAGACGAGTGCGATTTCTGGCGGTTTTTACAGTTCGAGTTCTTTCGCGAATTAACCGCGCTTAAAGACTACGCAAAATCCAAAAACGTCGCGCTTATCGGCGATATTCCCATCTACGTCGCGTACGACAGCGCGGACGTCTGGGCGCACCCCGAAATATTCAGGCTTGACAAAAATATGCGCCCGAAAGAGGTCGCCGGCGTGCCACCCGATTACTTCTCCGCCGACGGGCAACTGTGGGGCAATCCGCTGTACGACTGGAAAAAACAGCAGTCGGACGGCTTTTTGTGGTGGCATCACCGCTTGCTGCATCAGTTGCAATTTTTCGACAAAATCCGCATCGACCACTTCCGCGCGTTTGAAAGCTACTACGCCGTGCCGTATGGTGCAACGACCGCAAAAATCGGCAGGTGGGTGAAGGGCGTCGGCACGAAAATCTTCGACGGGCTTGACCTCGACGACAGAATCATCGCCGAGGACCTCGGAATTATCACCGACAAGGTGCGCCGCCTTGTGAAACGTACCGGCTTCCCCGGAATGAAAGTCTTTCAGTTCGCTTTCGACGGCAAGAGCGATAACGAGCATCTGCCGGAAAACGTAAGGTATAACACCGTCTATTACACCGGCACGCACGACAACGATACGCTGAAAGGCTGGTACGACGCGCAGGGTGACGGCACAAAAGAGTACGTCAAAAAAAACCTCGGCGCAACCGACGAGAACGTCTTTGATAAAACTTTCAAAAGGGTAATGCGCTCCCGCGCGAAATTCGTCATCGTGCCTATGCAGGACTATCTGTTGCAGGGCTCGGAGGCGAGAATGAATACCCCGGGAACGAACGACGGGAATTGGAAATACGTCCTGCCGAAAAATTACGCAAAGGTGAAAAACCGCATAAGAAAGTACGTCAGGAACAGATGTTCAGATAGCCGAGCCAGGAATAAATAAGGGAAACAACGTTAAAATCCTGTGCCTTTTTCAGTGACGACGTTTTCACCGCTCAGGTAAATTTTGTAATATACTTCGCGATATTCTTGCGACTTTCCCTTGTAATAAAGATAAATCGCATTTTCCTCCGTGTTAAAATCGGCGGAAAAAGTCCCCTTTTTTTCGGGAACGCCGTACGAATCAGCCCACTTTAAGGACGAAAACCTGTTTTTCAAAGTATTGTAAGCGGCTTCCGAGTACGCTTCCGTCCATATTTCGTCGATACTGCCATACAACAAAAGATCTGTCACGTCGATTTCGATCCCCGTAAGTTCGGTGAAGAACGCAGGGCGTTCAACGACTTCCTGCGCCCACGAAACGATTTGTGCAGAAATTTGTTTTCCGTTGTATATGTAGTTGACTTCGTCGGTTTTCTTGTTGAGAATGCCCACGGTTGCGCCCGAAACGACGCCGGCAAGCACCGCCATAATCGCAATTACGACGATAAGCTCCACAAGAGTGAAACCCTTTTTATCGTATTTCATAATTATATTATACAAAACCGCCGACGTTTTGTCAAAACTGATGTATTATCAGGGCGAAACGGAAAATACGATTTTGGAAAACCGCCGTTTTCGTTTTGTCGAGTTCAAATTTTTTGAAGGTTTTTTTGAAAATCAATTTTTTACAAGTCGTAATGATTGACAGTGATGAATGTCAAAATGACAGTGTGTTTTGTACGGAATAACATATCAGGACTTGTCGTTGCGTTTGTCGCAAAGTATGAGCGATATATCGTCGCGCACGATGCAAAGGAATTTCAAAAGACATTCCGTCTCGGACACGGTAAGGTCGCGCGTCAGTATCGTCGCAACGGACAGGGCAAGATTTGTGAGTTCAATGACATTGAGCCGCGAAAGTTCCATAAGGCAGTTTATGTTTTCGTTTGGAAATTAGTGCGAAACGGCGAAAACGGGACGTGCAAAATGGCGCGTCATAATGCAAAATAACTTGACATTCTGTTGTAATATCTTGTATATTATATTTATAGCAATAACTTTTGGGCGCATTATGCCCAAAATTGCACATACTATGGCTATACCGCCGGGTTTTCCGGCGTATCGGAGGAGAGATATGAGAGCAAAAAAATCAAGCAAAAACTTACTTCGTATCAGCGGACTTGCATTAGTGTTTATGCTTGCAGTCGCACTGCTTGTCAGCGCAATTTCTTTTACGCGCGTGGGTGCGATTGATAACAAAACGGCTTTTGCGGCAGCGACAAGCGAACCGTCGACCAAGGAACTGGCGATAGATGCGTCAGGTTGGAAATGGAACGTGCCTTTTAAGGCAGATGCGGACGGGAATATTGCCGTATTTTCTTACAGACCTTCTACATACACTAACTACTTCGCTTGGATTGGTGGGGTTTATGAAGGTATCAGCGGTGTCGAACGTAACGATGAACACGCTTTATTGAGACCTAATACGATTGGTAATATTAGGCATCGTTTATATGCGTATTATAAACTGCCCGATGTTCTTGTTTCGCTTGGCGCGACGATTGAAATCAGCTCCAACATTAGCAGTGCTGTCAGCTATTATAAAATGAAAAACACAATGGAGTTTGTTTCATTTGCGTCTTCGGTACAACTAATCGACGATAACTCCGATTATGTAAACGACACTTTCAATAACGGAACCAAATGGAAAGTTACGTCAAGCAATCAATACATACTTGCTTATGTAGGCGGCGAAGAAGCCGGTGCAGGCGAAAGCACGGAAATCAGAGGGCTTGAAATCACGATTAAGGTCAAGTCTGTCGATAACCCGAGCTTTTTCATACCCGTTACCGCAGCATGGGACGGAACAACCAAACCGGACATTGCGGTTTTGGACACCTTTGCAAACATATCGAATCTTTATACCACCGACAACAATATTGTCGGCAACCTTGACTGGGCATTGAACGGCGAAGACGTTCTTGATCCTACGTTCAACAAGTTGACGTCAATCCGCACCGACGGAACTCAATCAAAGCAGTTCTCCTTCCTGCTTTTTGACAAATTCTTCGGGCTTAAAGAAGCGGATATCAAAGGTTTTGACATTCTTCAAGCATATCGCGGCACGGGCGCAATAACGGACGGCTCCGCAAAAACATACGCAAGAAAAGATTATACATCAGAACAGCTGAAAACGTTGCGTTATCCGACGGGCTTGGAAAGCATAACGGTTGAGCCGTTTGCGTTTGACAATAACGACCCCGCGACGGGTTCTTTCCGCGGGCTTTACGTCACGGTCATTTACGACGGAAAAGACAACAATGCGTTGCCTATCGAAACCGACACGATATATCGTGTAAATTATAAAAACTCAATCAATCTTTCGGGTAAGACGTTGAGCGTCGACTGCGACGGTATCGACTACACCAAGCCCACGGCATTGAACGAAGTTGCTCTCCTTACCGAAAACGTTTTTAACGAAAAAGACGGCGTCACGTATTTTTATACCGACACAATAAAATTCAAACCTGTTCTTGAAGACACCGACACTCGCGGTGACGTCAAGTATTTCTATACCCTTTACAAAAAGGTTGACGGCATTTACGTTGAAATCGAAGGGCAGACAGGCATTGCAATCAACAACCCCGGCTCCGACATCTTCACCCTTTCGGGACTTGAAACGGGCGAATACGCAATCAAGTTCAAAGCGATTGACACGGTCGGACGATTCTACGAAGGCGCGAGTGCGGAACAAATCGCACTTTTTAACAACGTACAAAAAAACTGGGCAAACCACGCCGTTTACAGCGATTATCACCATTTCACAATCGACGACAACAAGAACCCGCCCGAAAAATGGGAAACCGCAATTTACATTGAAAACGGCGGCGCGTATAACGGCGAATGGACGAATCAGAACGTCGTTATCGAGTTCAACACGCTCTCTTCCATTATGGAGATAACCTATCAAATCAGTTATCGCACCCTTAAAAACGGCGTTTTCGTAGGTACGCAAACCGAATGGGTGAGCATCAACGACAAAATCGTCGATAACAAATATGTCATAGGCTATGACGAAACTTCGCCCGAAGGATACGAACGCATTTATTATTTCCAAGCGATTTATAATTCGTCAAATATCACGTACACCGTTGACGTTCCCGTGAAATACGACAACTATAACGGATACAAGCCCGAAATTGCAAGGCTTCTTGACTTCTCGACAGACGCGTATGCCGACTTACTGCCCCTTCTTGTGAACCTTAACTACAAACAAGTCGGGAAAGACGGCTACGTCAGCGAATTTTTGGGCAGCCCGATGACTCTTTATTACGCAATCACCCGTGACGGCGTCGTGGGCGAGGCAAAGGAACTTTCGCTTGATACAAACGACGTTTATATGGATTTGTTTGAAGGAAGAAACGTTGCGGGACTTACGCAAATTCAGGTCAGATTCTGGCTTGTCGACGAAGCGGGCAATACAAACGAGCAAACCATCTACAACGTCAACCTTGACAGGGCAAAGATCAACGTCAACTTCAACATCGATACGAACGCCCGAAGATACTTCAACAATACGACCGACGTAAGTACGTCGCTTGTTTCGTACACGTTGTCGAACAAGTTTGCAGGCACTATCCCGTCGGGGAAAATCGGCATTACTTTCGACGCGGCGTACGACGGCGTTAATGCAGGCATAAGAAACGTGATTGTCAGCAACGTCCTGGCTTCCTACGTCGAAGGCTCGGCTTATACGGCTGCGCTCATCGAACAATATGAAAAGGTGTATGTCAATGCAGACGGCAACGTCATCACGCCCGAAGCAGACGGCAGTTACGTCATCGGCACGCACGAAATAAGAAAAGCGCGCCTTACGATCGACGAGAATTACGAACATGCGAAGTTTGTTTATAACGGCACCATCAACTACGCAATGACCGACTACGTTTCGGGCGACGGCTCTTTATTGGTGCTCGATAAGGTTTTGGGCGACAAAGCGGACGAATGGAAAAATATCCAATGGAAAGGCACGTTCCAGCTTGACAGCATTGCCGTCAACCCCGGGCTTCGCGCGTCGCTTATAAATATCGAAATCGCGGGCGAACTGAACAACAATTACCAGATCACAAACGCGGGCGGCTCCGCAAGCGCACCCAAAGCGTATATCGATATCCTACCAGCCAAACTCGGTAAAATCACGCTTATCGCCTCAAAGATTTATAACGGCGAAAATACGATTCTGACGAACTCGGACAACTGCACGTTTAGTATCGAGGGACTGCAAGGCACGGACAACATCACGCTCGAATACGGCACGATTATCCTGCCCGGCAAGGACGTCGGCACATATACCTTTAACGTCAACGATTTCAAACTCGTCGGCGAAAGAAAAAAATTCTATGACCTGACAGACGTTACCGTTGAAGCGACGATTACCGTAACGCCCAAACCCATCACGGTTACGGTGAATAACGTCGATAAACCTTTCGACAACAAAACGTCGTTCCAGATCAGCAGCTATACGTTTGGCGGCGTTGTATCGGGCGACGACGTGAAACTGTTAACAAGCACGGGCAATACGGCAAATATCAACGTCGGCACTTATCCCGATTGCAAAGTCACGCTGGGTATTACCGGCAATGACAGCAAAAACTACGTCCTGAACGTTACCGAGGCGGTTGTTACGGTCACCATTTCTCCGCGCGAAATCGGCGGCGCGAAAATCACCGGTATTTACGCTGTCGACACGAACGGCAACTATTACTATATTAATAAACTCGGCGAAAACGAGGTTGTGATTTATCAGAAAGACGGCGCAGGTTATATCGCGTACAGCAAGGACGAAAACGGCAAGGCAAAGACCGAAAACGTTGACGTTTTGCCAGCAGGCGCAACCGTCTGGGTGCTCGATACGTTCGTAAAAGGCGGCGTTTGCATCATCAACGGTCACCGCTTCGAGCTGTCGCAAGACATCGTTTACGCAATCGAATACTATGAGGATACCGAACTCAAAAACAAACTCGACATCGGTGAAATCGACTTCACACAGCGTCAGTATCAGCCCGTCGTCGTCGATCAGAACGGCAACAATTTCGTTATCAACGTCGACATTAATACCGGCGTTTACGACACCACTTCGGGCGCGTATAAATATACGTTGAAAATCGAAAGCTTCGGCGCGAAAAGCAACTTCCAGAAAATAACGGGCTTCAACGACACGGAAACCAAAGTCGTGTCCGTGCTTGATTTCTCGGACGTCAAGTTTGAAAATAAAATGTTCAACGACAAAGGCAACGTCGATAAGTTCAGCGCCCCGTACAACGCGTTGGCATACACGCTTAACGTCATAAGCCCGTCACAGTTGAAAATTGAATCGGAGGAATACTTCAAGAAGGGCGCAGACGGCGTATGGGTGCCCGTTGACAAGGCAATCGACGCAGGGGAATACTACGGTAAGTTCACGGTATCGCGCTTGAATAACGAATACATTCTTGAACAAACTTTCACGATTGAAAGAATCGGCACCGAAATTAAGATTAAAGACGCGTCCGTTACGTACGACGCAAAATACGGCGAAGACTTCGCTGAAAAAGTGCAAAAGGTCGACGACGCGTTCAATTACTACAAGACGACTTACGGCATGGTCATCGGCGCAAACGACATCGTTTACGAATATTCCTTTGACGAAGATTTCAAGACGATTCTCGGCAGTGCTCCCGTCCGTCAGGGTGGCGGCGTATGCTACGTCCGCGTGAGATATAAGGGCAACGAAAACTTCATCGGCTCGGTCTCGCTCGCCCGCAAAATCAACGTTAACGGCGCGAAATTCAACCTTGTCGATATCACGGCAAACGTAGGCGAATCGTTCAATCTGCCCACGGTTGAAAATCTTATCGACAAAGACTCCGTCGGCGGCAACTACAAAGAAATCGCAAAAGACTTTGTCATCGTTTATCGCGTCAGCGACGCCAGTTACAAGGTCGTGAATAACGCTGCGGGACTTGTGGGCGAAGGCAGATATCCTTACAGAGTCGTTCATAAAGGACTTATCAAGGGCGGCGCCTGGACGGTCGACAGCAGTGCGGAATCCACAAGATATACCCGTGCCGTGTCGGCGGACGGCATAATCGAAGCGACGATTTCCATCACCGAAAACGAACTTAACTCGGTATGGGGCGGCGACGTCAACGTTCCCGACGATAAAGTGCTGGAAGATAACGGCATCGGCACGATCTCGGGCAGCTGGACGCAGGCTGACAGCGGATACACCGTTTACTTCTGCATACTCGACAGAAACAACGCCGCAAGCCGCGATAACTTCACCAACGGTTTAAGACAAAATAAGGAAATCTTTGGCAAAGAGTACGTCGCTGGCAAGGTCTACTTCCTGTCGCTTAGCGAATATAAGAACAAAAGCGTCCTTATGAACGCCGACAAACAGCCCAGACTTATGAGCCCCGCAACCGTAACGATGCAAGTCAACGCAAACGGTGCGAAACTCATCAGATACAACAACGGCGAATGGACGGAAGTAAACTACGTCGATAACGGCGACGGTACCGTAACGTTTGAAACCGATAAGCTCGGCTACTTCATCTTTGCAGAAGACTACGTCGCGCCCAAAGCGAAAACAAACACGCTGGCAATCGGCATCGGCGCAGGCGTGGGCGGCGCGGCAGTGCTTATGGCAATCATCGTGGTTACGGTGGTCGTAATTAAGAGAAAACGCGCATAATCGTTAAACAAACGCACGCGACGGCGTGCCGTTTCCAAAATATAAAATATTTTATAAGGAGAAGAAAAATGAACAAATATGCAGGTACAAAAACCGAAAAGAACCTCGAAACGGCTTTTTCGGGCGAATCACAGGCAAGAAACAAGTATACTTACTTTGCGTCGGTTGCGAAAAAAGAGGGCTATGAACAAATCGCGTCCCTGTTTCTGAAAACCGCCGACAACGAAAAAGAACACGCCAAACTTTGGTTCAAGGAACTTAACGGCATCGGAAACACAACGGAAAACCTTGTTGCTGCGGCGGCGGGCGAAAACTACGAATGGACGGATATGTATGCGGGCTTTGCAAAAACAGCCGAAGAAGAAGGCTTCCACGAACTTGCGGCGAAATTCAGACTTGTCGCGGCGATCGAGAAACACCACGAAGAAAGATATCGCGCGCTGTTGAAAAATATCGAAACGGCGGAAGTTTTCAAAAAATCCACGGTGAAAGTATGGGAATGCAGAAACTGCGGCCATATCGTCGTCGGAGAGTGCGCGCCCGAGGTTTGCCCGACGTGCAATCATCCCCAAAGTTATTTTGAAATATCCGCGGACAACTATTGATTGTCGCAAAACCCAAGGACAATCGTTTTCAAAGCGTCGGGACACCCCGACGTTTTTTAATGTTTAACATTATATAT